>Ga0302320_10020320_pt1 | contig 13260 bp, 9 predicted proteins | sample Bog_T0_3_FD_202130 | JGI IMG/M metagenome (GOLD analysis project Ga0302320, IMG submission 202130) | Peat permafrost microbial communities from Stordalen Mire near Abisko, Sweden - Bog_T0_3 | ecosystem: Environmental > Terrestrial > Soil > Wetlands > Peat | place: Sweden: Abisko, Stordalen Mire...
GACCGGCTGGTTTTGATTGCCAGCCGGTGGTGGGGGGGACGCTTTCGTTCCGCCAGAGACCGTGACATTCCAGCTTCCGCCGTTGTCAAAAAAATTATTGTCATTGCAGCTTAAATAAAGCCGTCCGCTGGCGGTTGGGGTAAAAGTCAGGCTGGTTCCCACTTCAAACGGTTTTCCTGAACCAATCCGGCCCACCAGAGACCACGGAGACAGCCCTTGTGCAACTAGATCGCCCCCCATCCGGTAGGTGCCGGCAAGCGCCGGTTTGCCCGCAGGCGTCTCGACGTTGTTTGCCGGTATCAAGGCTCCAACCGTAACCGTTCCGCTGGCGGTAATCGTGACAGATTGCCCGCTGGTCACATCAATTTGCGTATTAAACCACGCCACGTCCGCCGGCAATTTGAACGATGAGAAATTATGGTCTCCATTTGGCGGAACGGTTTGTTGTGCCGTGTTTGCTGGACTGTCTTGAGCCACCACAGATGACGGTGACAAAAAAGCACCCACCATGACCGCGATGGCAAAGATAAGCATTATAGGTTTCATGGCTTTCTCTTGAAAATTCTCTGACGGCAATCCCGTTTTACGCCTTTCTCAAAAATTGCCAAGCCTTTTTTGTCAAATAAAAGCCGGGATTTTACCCCCGGCCTTCGCAAGATTTCATTTTTATTTCGCAGTTGTGACCGGTGCCGGCGGCGGGACGGGCGCGTCGGCGGCGCTGTGCTTGGGCGGGAATTTGCCGAAGCGGAAGTCGGCGCGGACTTCCGCATTCGCCGGGTCGGATTCCGGCCATTGGATGTTCGCCGCGTTTTGGACGGTTTGCAGCGCGGCATACAATTGCTCCGCGCTGGCGTTGCGCACGCCGGTGGAGCCGAGGCTGGCGCCCTTGGCGTTTTCCAGCAGGGTCTTGTCGCCCTCGATGCCGGTGATGGCGGTGTCCAGCGCGGTGGTTTCGTCCGTCGTCCAGCCCTGGCCGGCGATGGCGTCGGCATTGGCCGCCAACTTGATGGAGGCGAGGACGGTGCGTTCGCGCGCGAGCTGCGACTGGAGGTCGTTGGGCTGGTTGACGCCCACGAAGAACTGCTGGGACAGCATCACGTCCTGACCCTTGAAGGCGAGCTTGGCGGTTTCCTTGGCCATGTGAACCAGATGCTGGAAGTTGTGGATCTCGTCCAGTTGCGCCTGCGAGAGGACGCCGACATCGCCCCGTTTCTGTTTCTGGCCGGTGACCTGCAGCTTGACGGTGGCCAGCAGGGCGACGGCTCCGGTGAGGAAGCCCGGCTTGAAGCGGGGCCCAAGTTCGGGATGGGCGGTGGCCGCATCGAGGATGAGTTTGCCCTCGCCCACGAGAACGGGCAGCGGGAAGTGGAAGGTTGTTTTTTGAGTGCTCATGTTTTTATGTTTGTTGATGTTTTAACCGGCTGCGAAAGGGTGAAAATGCCTAAATTGCCCAATATAAGCCGCTTCGGAGGCGTTCGGCGCGTCCAAACGGCCGGGGGAACGCCCCAAAATTCCGGGGGAAACGGCCAAATGCCCCGGCGGAATGCGTCCGGTGGCGGGGGAACCCGGAAATGGCGCGGGGGAAGGGCTCCGGTCTCCGGGGGAACGGGATAATTGCCCGGGGGAACCGGAGAATTGTGCGGGGGAAATGGCGCGATGTCTGGGGGAACAGGCTGGGACAGCGGGGGAATGTCCTTGGTTTCCGGGGGAAAGCACCGGGACAACGGCGGAAAATTCCGGAATTTTGCGGGAACACGATGGGAGCCGGGGGCGAGGATTCAAAAGTGCTGCCGCTTGCCGTAAAATCCCCGAGGGCAGGGACAATTCTTCTCCGTGAGGGAAGCCGGAACGAGACACTTTGTTTCCGCTTCGATTTGCCAACGACCCCGCATGAGATTTTAGTTTCATGCCCGCGCGCCCGATTATTTTTTCCGAGCGCTGTTGCGAACGAGGCTATGACATCAGAAATCGGATTCGGGTGCTTCCTAAAATTTGTTTTTCAATGGACATTTTTTGGCGCCCAAAACCGGCTATTGCCAGCAGAAATTCTGCGCGTCAACGGCTATTGCCGCGGGTAAACCAGAATACGATCATGCACCAGCACGACGAGGTCGTTCTTCTTGTCGCCGGTGACGTCGGTCACGATGGCCTCGCGCGGTTCGGGCAGCGCGTTGGCCGCGCCACGGAACGTGTGCTCCTCGAACACCTGCCAGCGGATGGCCGGCACAAGCTTGTGATGTGAATCGAAGCTGACAATATCCAGGTTATTTTTGGCCGTTTCCAGAAACACCAAATCTTTCCGCCCGCTGCCGGTCAAATCTCCGGCCACCACGTCGTTCAGGTAGCCATCCTTGATGGTCGTATCGTAACCGTCGAGCGCGGTGAAATCCCAGACATCACCCGCCAGCGGCATCCACGCCATCGCGTTCTGGCCGAGAAACGCCACGCTCTGGACGTTCGTGCCGCCAAGCGCAACGGATTGCAGGCCGCTGAAATCCGAGACGGGCAAATCCACGTTGCGTGTCACGCGCCAGACGCCGTTGGTGTCCCGCTCGCACAGCGTCAACTGCTTGTGCTCCGCGTCCAGCAGGAAAAGGGAAGGCACGGCATTCGTGCCGTTCACCACCGCCGTCGCGCCGACGATGCGCGAGTCGCTGAACGCGCCGTTGATCTGGTCCTTCACGCGAAAGACCCAGACCGGCTTGTTGGTGGCGGCGGTGGCACCACTCCCGCCGGTTTGCTGTTCAAGCACGACGGCGCGGATGAAATTGTTCTGCGGCAGGAGCAGCTCCGTTTTGCCGCCGCCGTCCACGTCTGCCGCCGCCAGCCACGGCTGCTCAATCGCGCCGCCGGGCGGGTCAACGTCCTCCTCGTCAAAGTCGCCGCCGGGCTTTTGCAGCAGCACCTTGATTTTTTCGTAGGGAATCAGCGCAACCAAATCCGCCAGGCCGTCCTGGTTCACATCCTGAATCGCCAGCGTGGACGGATTTGACGTGAAGCTGGCGCTCAATTTTTGCGTCCGGGTTTTGCCGTCCGCCATTCGCGTCAAGAGCGAGCGCTGGCCGTCCTTGTCCACAATCACCGCCAGCGTCGGCTTCGCGCCGGACTTCAGCGGCCCGACGGCCATCACCAGCGGCTTGCCGTCCAGCGGAATGAGCGTGGGAAACGGCAACCGGCCATTCTTGTCAAACGACGTAACGCCAACGGCGCGCTCGGCCTGGCTCAACAGGAAAATTTCCGGGTGGCCGTCGCCGTTCCAATCCGCCGCCGCCAACTGGCTCACGCCGGCGAGCGTTGGGAAGGTCTGCGGCGGCGCGAGCGAGCCGTCAGGCTGCTGCAAATAAACCGAGATTTGCCCGCTGTCGGGCTCGGCCACGAGCAGGTCGGGGCGGCCATCGCCGTTGACATCCGCCCATAGCACGCCTCGCTGCGCCGCGTCGGTTTTGTTGAGCGGCAGGATTTGAAACTGCCCCTGACGGAAAGCGCCGGACAAAGGCTCGGCTGGTTTGCGAGTGAATTCCGAGACTTCCGCGCGGTCGGAATTTTGCGCGATGGTCACGACAAACAAATTGGAACTGGCTTCCAATGTGTCCGCGCAATAGGACCGGATGGGCTGGGTCTTGAAATAAATTTCCGGGCCGAGCTGGCCGGCGGTATTTTGCAGGCGGAAACGGAACGGCGTCAGGCTGTCCCAATCCACCAGCAGCAAATCATTCCGGCCGTCGCCGTTCACGTCGGTGATTTGCACAGCCTTGGGCGTGCCGGAATAGGGAATTTTCTGCGGTTCGCCAAAGGTGTGGTCGGGCTGCTGCGGCAGAAAATACAGCGAGCCGTTGTCACCGAGCAAAACAATGTCGGGGAGGCCGTCGCCATTCAAATCGCCGATGACCAGCCCGTTCCCGTCCATGTGCCCGTCTTCGATGTGCCAGCGTTTCGGGTCGCTCCAGCCGTTCGTGCCCAGATTGTAAACGACTTCAAGGTCCTTCGCGTCGCCGTAAAAAACGAGGTCCGGCCGGCCGTCGCCGTTGAGGTCGGCCACCGCCAGCGCGGCGATGCGCTCATCCGTGGGAATGGAATCAATGCGGAAGCGCGAGTCGGGGGGCAGCTCGTTGATTTCCAGTTTGCGCGGCGGTGTCGTGTCGGCGCGGTTCGTCTTGCCGGTCTCGTTGTAGAGCAGGTTGATTTTTGAGCGCAGGTTGTTGACGACGATGAGGTCGTTCAGGCCGTCGCCGGTCAAATCCGCCGCGTGCAGCAGGCAGATTTGGTCGTCAATCGGGTAAATCTCCGGGCCGGTGAATCCAAAGGTGTTCGTGTCCGTCTGGCCTTGAACGGCAACCGCCAGACCGAAAACCGATGCCGCCAGAGCGACGCAACGTGAAAATTTAATGACTCGCATAAAACTCCCGCAAGCTGCCATTGGTCAGCGCAGTTGGCGAGTTTATTCGCTGCCCTTCGTCCTCCTCCTCGTCCTCGTAATCGAAAAATGTTATCGAGGACGAGAACGAGGAGGACTGGAAAAAATCATTCGCCGATGAAGTGCAGCGTGACGCGGCGCGAATGCGGGTGCGTGCGGTGTTCCCACAAATAAATCCCCTGCCACGTTCCAAGCGCGAGCCGTCCGCCGCGGACCGGGATGTTCAGATTCACCGCCGTCAATGCCGTGCGAATGTGCGCGGGCATATCGTCATCGCCCCCGGTCGTGTGGATGAACAGCGGGTCGCCGTCCGGCACAAGCCGTTTGAAAAACGCCTCCAGATCGCGGCGCACGTCGGGGTCGGCATTTTCCTGGATGAGCAGCGAGGCGGAAGTGTGTTGCAAATGCAGCGTCAGCAGGCCGTCCTTGAATTTATTTTGCGCCACCCATTGTTCCACTTCGCGCGTGATTTCCAGAAGGCCGCGCCCGCGCGTGGAAATGGTCAACTCGTGAAAAGCCTGGCGCAACATCGGAAAGGTTACTGCGAATTCACAGGCGCTCCCAGGTCGGACAGCATTTTTTCCAGATCGGGATTGTGCGGCTGGCCGAGATCGAGCGCCTTTTGATAATGCCAGCGGGCGAGTTCGACCATCGGCGGCGTTTCACCAAGGTAGATCACGGCGAGATTGTTGTGCGCCGCGCCGTAATTGGGGTCGAGTTCAATCGCCTTGCGCAAGGCCGTTTCGGCCTGAATGCGCAGCCCCTTGTGGCTCAACGCGACGCCGAGATAATTCTGGATCTGGGGATTTTGCGGATCCAAATTGGCCGCGCGGCTCAACGCATCAAGCGCCTCGTCGAATTTCTGCTGGCGGAATTTCAGGAAACCAAATGTTGAAAGCGTGTAGGCGTCGTTCGGCGTTTTCGCAAGCGCGGCGGTGATGTGCGTCTCCGCTTCATCGAGCTTGCCCTCCTGCAATTCAATCGCCGCCAGATTGGCCAGCGCCAGCGCGTTGCCCGGTTCGCGCTGCAAAATCTGCCGGTAATCAGCCTCGGCCTTGTCGTAATCCCCGGCGGAAAAATAACTCTGCGCCTCGGCGACCAGCAGGGCCGAGCCGCTTGGCAGTTCATTGACGGATTTATTCTGTTCACCGGCATTGGCGACCGGCACTGGAGGCGACGATTTCAACAAGGCCAGTTCCTCCGGTGTGTAGGGCACGGACTGCGCCTCATCCACAGCGAGCCGCGCACGCAACAACTTGACCTCATCATTCACCGTCACCGGCGCGGGGGTCTGCCGCTGCTGCAAACGTTTCTCCAAAGCCGCCTTTTCCAGCCCGCCGACGCTAACCTCCGACCGCAACGACTGATTTTCCAGCGCCAGCTTGTCAACACGACCGGTTTCTTCGGTCAGCTTTTGATTCGCGTCCGCCAAAGCCTGCCGTATTTTCAACAATTGCCCTGCCGCATCACCGTTGGTGGCTGCGTTGGTAGCTCCGTTGGTCAGGCAGGCGCGCAGCAAATCATTCTCCTTTATCAACGAGAGGGCTTGCGACTGCGCCCGGGCCAGCTCCTGCGTGTCCACCGTTGCGGGCTGCGCGCTCAAGGCTTCCTTGAGCTTCGCCTGAAGCGTGTCGTTGTCCGCCTGCAAACCCTGCACCTGCGCACGCAGGGTGCCCAATTGCATTTCCACGTCCGCGTCGGGCGCGGTGGATACCACATTCGTCGCCGGCGCTATTACGCTGACAACCGCATTGGTCGGCGCGGGCGGCGGCGTCACACCCGGTGTGGCCGCCGGAAACTGCGCCGCCAAATCGTTGACTTTTCGCGTAAGATAATCCAGCCGGTAGCTGACGATTTTTGCATCCCAGTCGGGAAACATCTTCTGGAACTTCTGCAATTCGGCCAGCGCCTGCGTGTAACCCGCCAGTGCCGAGCGCGGCTGGCCGGCCACCTGAAGCGTGTCCGCCTGGTCTATCAGGCTGTAAATGGCGATGTATTGGTCGTCGGGGCTTTGCTGTGCGCGCGCCTGCGGCAATGCGACGGCAAGGACCAGTCCCACGAGTGCGGCAAAATGTTTCATGCTTGGAAAATAGCCGAAGGCGGGACGCTTTGGCAACGCCCGTTCATTTTTAATCGCCTCGTCGTCCTTCTCGTCCTCATCCTCGATTTTCAGAAAATTCCGAGGACGAGGGCGAGAACGAGGAGGATAAAATTGGGAAATGCCCGCGCGCGGTTGACCTGCGCCGAGCTTTCTGATAATGTCCGTTTCGTCTGTGCAATGAACACCGCGCTGAACCAGCATGTGCTTGTGTTGAACCGGTTGTGGCAGGCGGTCAACGTCTGCACCGCCCGCCGCGCGCTTACGCTGCTTTTTCAAGGCCAGGCGCAGGTCGTCGTCAACGCCGAAGACGGCTCCTTCCGCACCTTCAATTTTGAAGAATGGCAGGATTTTTCCGGGGACGCGCCGCGCGAGGAATCCGTCCGGACCATTTCCTTCCGCATCCGCGTGCCGCGCATCATCCTGCTGCTGATTTACGACCGGCTGCCGAAGAAGGAGGTCAAGTTCACGCGGCACAACATTTTTGAGCGCGATAAAAACACCTGCCAATACTGCGGGCGCGTGTTTGACCGGAAGGATTTGAACTTGGATCACGTCATCCCGCGCGACCGCGGCGGACCGACGACGTGGGAAAACATTGTCTGCTCCTGCATCGAGTGCAACACACAAAAGGCCAACCGCACGCCGCAGGAGGCCGAGCTGCACCTCATCCGCAAGCCCAAGCGGCCCAAGTGGCGGCCGTTTGTCCAGATCAACTTCAGCCTACAGCGGCACGACAGTTGGAAGCATTTCATTGACCTCGCCTACTGGAACGTCGAGCTGGGTGAGGATGTGGAGTAACGCCGCCGCAAAGAGGAAAAACTAGACGTTCAGGTCAGCGGCCCTTGGCGGACGCGATCAGTTCCCAGAATTTCGGATTTTGCTGAAGCGCCTCGTCCTCGCCCGTGCCCAGTCCCGACCGGAACAGGAAATCCTTGAGCGTGTGCCGACTCAAGATGCGATGGACCAGCACGCCCAGCTCGTGGCGCTCAAAATAGACGCGATAATCCCCCACGCGAAACCGGTGCAGGATGCGCCCGCCCTGCTCCAGCTTGCCGAACTCGTCCAGTTCCGTGCCCAGCACCTGCTGGGGCAGTCCGCGAAACTCGCCGAGGATTTGCAGTTGCAACTCCTTGGGCATCCGCACCAGCTCGGCGGCGGCCGTCGGCGTGAAGACGATTTGAAACGCTTGCATTCCGGTTGAGGGTTGAAGGTTGAGGGTTTGGAGTCAATCGGAAAAGTTGAGGCCAGGCAACGATCTGTTGGTTTGGGCGGAAAGAACTCGCTTTCAAACGATTTGGGGCAAGCCATGTGTCGAGCCGGTGCCGGTTCGGTGCCGGCTTTGTGAATTCTGTGAATTTGTGAACAACTTTTTCAAAAGATTCTTGTTGGCGACAAAATTTATGAGAGAATAAAGCCGCGTCAAGGAAAGCGCTTGTGAAATGAGACAGAAGGCAGACTCTATTTGGGAACGTGGCGGGTGCATGAAAGCAGCGGGACAAGTCATCCGCTACGGGGAAAAATGTCACCTCATCGTCCCGGCCATTTCAACACGATTTCAGGCCCTTGGAATTTCCAGTCACTCAACCTCTCAAAAATAAAACTGAAACCTCAAAGCCAATTATGAAGAACAAACTTGTAAAAATATTATTCGCCCTTTCGGTAATCGCCGCCCCGCTGGCGGCCCGCGCCTCTCTGTTTTGGGTTGATGACTTCCAATACACCAACGGCCCGGTCATCCTCAACAGCGAGTATACCCCCGCCAACGGCCCGGTCGGCACAAACTCCCTCTGGGTGAGGGATAGTGGAAGCGCCTTTCCGACCTCTGATATGTTCACCATCAACTCAAATTTACAGGTGGTGTCCACTGGTGTTGCTGGATCCATCATCAGCCGTCAGGACGATTGCTTCCGTCTGCTTGTTCAAACCAATTGGGCTTTGGCGAATGCAGGCCAACCAGGGGGCACTACTTCTGGCTCCTACCCTTACGGTCAATGGAATGCAACAAATATGAACAATCTCAGCATGCCGGTTCAGGTGATTTATGCCAGTTTCACCGTAATTTGTGCAACCAGCATCACCAATATTGTATTTACCAACAGCCCTGGCGACATCGGTAGTTCGAACGCCGTCATCAGTGGAATTGGACTCCCCAGCCGATATGGAAGTTACTTTGCCAGTTTCTACAACACTTTTTATGGTTATTGCGGCCGTATCCAGGCTTTCACCAACAGCACCCAGGTGCCAAACACATGGCGTCTTGGCGTAACCGATAATACTCTCGCAACCAACCTGCCAGATGGAGGTTTTCCGGTGGACTTGGCGGTGAATACTCCGTATCAAGTCGTTGAAGAATTTGATCCGAACCCCTCCGGGACTCAAGCTGCTACCATTTGGGTTAATCCCATTAATATAAATCAGACCGGCCTCCATTCTGTTGATACCCATTACACCGCCAGTGACAAGAGCAACTCAGCCCTCACAAATGCGTTGAATGCTTTTGCCTTCCGGCAAGCCAGCAGCTTTGGCAACGCAACCTTCCTGATTACCAATCTTGCCACGGCGACCACCTTTGCCGAGGCGATGACCAATATTTGGACGACCAATGCCGTGCCTCCAGTCGTTGTTTATCAACCGACGGCGGTCAACAGCAACTTTGTCGGGTCCACATTCTCCATTTCAGCTGTGGCCAATGGTCAGGGACTGGCCAACCTGACCTACGATTGGCAAATATCCTCCAGTCCCAATAATTCAAATCCTGTGGACGTTTCTACCGGCACTGGTGATTATTCGGGCTACAATGGCAACATCCTCACACTCAACAGTGCTCAAGTCGCGGACAGCGGCTATCTGACCTTGGTGGTCACCACTCCTTACGGGCTTTCCACCACCAGTTCCGTTGCCAAGGTCGCGATCACGGCCACACCAGTCCCGCCGGCATTCGTCGCCGGCGGCCAGCCGGCAAGCCAGACCGCCTATAGCGGACAGACGGTGATTTTCTCGACCGCGGTAAGCAGTCCCTTTAATAACGCCATCAGCTATACATGGTATTCCAACAATGTCGTTGTTTCTTCCAGTGACAATCCCAGTCCCCAACAGAGCGATAATGGCGAATCCTCCACTTATACGTTCAACAGCGTGACGCCCAACTGCGCGGCTTTGTATAAAGTGGCCGTGACGAACGATGTCTATCCCACCGGCATCGTCAGCACCAACGCCGCGCTGACAATTCTATCACCGCAGACAGTTTCGATTGCCTACCTGCACTCGCTGGTGGATCCGGTCTCGTTCAGTCCTACGAACAGTCCGCCGTCCATAGCTTATCAGGTGTCCGGCACGGTGACCACCTACACCAACATAACCTCCGGCAACACATCTTCCTATTATCTGCAGGATGGCACCGGAGGCATCAATATTTTTGTCACGGGCGGTTCGTCTTTCCGTCCCGTGCAGGGCGATGTCGTCACCTACATTGGCGTGCTGTCCAGCTACACCAGCGGACTGGAGCTTTACGCCGACACTGCTGACTCGTCATATCCTTATACTTCATACATCGACACCGGCACCACCAATGCCCTGCCTGCGCCGATAGCAATTCCCTACAACTTCACCAATGCCTTTGGTTTCGCCTATGTGAACACCAATCTGGCCGGCTCGCTGGTGAAGATTACTGATGTCCATTTCGGCACCAATGCCGGGGTGGTTCTTTCAACCAGCGCCAACAACACGATTATCGTCACCAATTCCAGCGGACAGACAGCCACGCTGACCTTCTTCGACTTGGATGCGGACACGGCGGGTCAAACCCTGCCCACAAACGCGTATTCAGTCACCGGCGTCCTCTATGGTTTCCAACCGACCTTCAGCGTTGGGGTGACCCGATGGGCCGATATTGTGACGAACCCGCCACCGACAATCATCCCGACGAGTTCCGCGCACATCAGCAGCTTCAGTCTGGCGAACGGGAACGTGGTGATAACGGGGACGAACGCGCAGACGACGGGCGTCTATTACCTGCTGGCGAGCACGAACTTGGCGATGTCGTTGAGCCAGTGGACGGTGGTGGCGACCAATGTGGTGAACACCAACGGCGCAAACGGCGCGTTCACGTTCACCGGCACCAACGTGGCAACGCCCAATACCGGGAACAAGTTCTATATCTTGAGCAATACCAACTCCAATCACCCATAGAATTGGTTCGAGGGTTTTGATCGGGACAATTCAAGGGCGGCCAGCAGTGGCCGCCCCTTTTGATTGACCGGAGACGTGTCCAAACCAATCACGAACTGCGCCACGGTTGCGAGTGTTGAAAATGTTCCAGCATGAGCGAGCATTCGTTGGCCAGTTCCTGACGGTTGGCTTTGGCAGCCAGGTCTTTCGCGGCCTGCAAATTCTTGATGGCCTCTGCGAACCGGCCCATCTCAGCATAGGCGGCGGCAAGCGTTTTTAATTTCACCGGGTCGTTCCTGCCGGTCAATTCGCACGCACGCTCGGACATCCTGACCGCCTCGTTTCCGTTGCGAAAACCCGGATTGGCGTCGGTGCTTAAAATCCAGGCGAGGCCGTCGAGTGCGTCTGGAAAATCGGGTTGTATCAGGAGGGCGCTGGCGTATTGACCCATGGCCTCGCGCGTCCGTTTCAAATGGGCCAGCGCCACCGCAAATTCGCAGTGTGCCTTGGGATCACGCAAATCGCCTCCAACGACTTTGGAAAACAATTCCACCGCCTCCCGCCACTGTTGTTGTTGGTTCAAGGCAAAGGCCAGATTCAATTGCGTCTCCGAATTTGTCGGGTTCAGCCGCATGGCTTCGCGAAGTTGAACCGTGCCTTCCGTAAGACTGCCTTTTTGGATCAATAAAATTCCAAGATTGTTGTGGGCCAGCGCCAGTTTTGGGTCAATTTCCAGCGCGGCATCGTAATGCGCCATCGCCTCGTCAAACCGGCCCAGCGTGTGGAGTATCCGGGCGAGGTTGTTCTGGGCAACGGCGGAATCGGGATTGAGCTTCAGCGCGGCATCGTAATGCGCCATCGCCTCGTCATATTTCTTCTGTTTGGCCAGGGCGATGCCAAGGAAGATGTGCGTTTGTTCCTGCGTGGGTTTGAACCAAAGCGCTTTTTGATACTCGCCAATGGCTTCGTCCAGTTTGCCCTGCTGGTCCAGTGCGGCACCGAGGAAAAAATGCGCCTCCGGGAAAGTCGGCGAGTAACGCAAAGCCGTCTGATAATATTCCATGGCATCGTTCAACCTGCCCTCCTTGGCGAGCAAACTGCCCAGAATGGTCACAGCCATGTAATTCTGTTGTGTGACCTTGTCCGCGTGTTCAAACAAAGTGCGGGTGTTCTTCCAATAACCCAGTTGCACGCAAGTCGCCGTTATCAAGACAACGACCGCAATCACAGACGCGGCTTGCAGAACCAGCCGGCTTTTGATGATTTCACACGCGAGCCAGACAACAGCCACGAACAGGCCAATCAACGGAAGATAAGTGTAGCGGTCGGCCCAGGCTTGATCGCCCACCTGCACCAGCCCGATGACCGGCACGAGCGTGCCGAGATACCATAACCAGCCCATGATGAAGTATGGCCTGCGGCGAAAACTCATCATCGCGAGCAGCGTTATCAGCCCCAGCACAATTGCGGCGCAAAGCGTGGTCATTGCCGGTGGATGGATTTGATAGGGATAATATACGGCGAGATTTCGCGGGACAAACATGGCGGCCAGATAATGATCATAAGCCGCCAGCACATGGGCGGCACGCGGGGCAATCGGCAGCCCGGCGGTGGAAACAATCGCAATTTCCTGCGCGCGCAATGTCAGCACACAAGCGATGGTGCTCAAGACGAGAAATGGAACTTTTTCCAGCAACGCGATTTTGAGATTCGCAATCCGTTTTAGCGGCCAGTAATCCAGCAACAACAGCACAAACGGCAAAGTCACGCCCATGGGTTTTGACATCAGGCAGAGAACAAACGAGCCGAGCGCGAGAAGATAACGGACGGTGGAGGGCTTTGCGGCGTAACGCCCATAAAACCACAGCGTGAGCATCCAGAAAAAAGCACACAGCACATCCTTCCGTTCGGCCACCCATGCCACGGATTCAACATGGAGCGGATGCCACGCAAAAAGCGCCGCCACCGCCGCGCTGCGCCACATTGCATTCGTCATCCGGTTTAAGACTGAAAACAAGAGCAGCGAGCTGGCAATATGCAACAGGACATTGGTCAGATGATGGCCACCGGCCCATGCGCCATAAATCTGGCAATCAAGCATGTGTGAGAGCCATGCCATCGGATGCCAGTTTCCGGCGTGAAAACCGAATGCCCAGACAAGTCCGCGCCATGTCAAACCCGCCTGCACGCGAGGGTTGTCCGTCACATATTGCTGATCGTCATATTCCACAAAGCCGTGTTGGAGAACTGGCAGATACACGGCCAGCGTGACTGCGGCCAGCACGGCATAAATGAGGCATCGGTTTCGGAATTGTGAATCGCGCCCCCCCATGGCTTCGGAATGATGGGGCGGATTCGTTTTTTTTATGGCCGCTTTTTTGTTTATGCCGGAAAAGGATGCGTATTTGCCCCGTCAGACGCAAGCCACGCGTCCCGAAGGTTACGGACCTGTGAACTTTGTGAATTTGTGAACAACTTTTCAGGAAGACTCTTGCTGGCGGTGGAAATTTATGCGATAAAGGAGTCGCGCTAGGGTTGATTGGATTGGAAAATGACACAGAAGGCAGCTTTATGTTTG
>Ga0302320_10020321_pt1 | contig 13258 bp, 9 predicted proteins | sample Bog_T0_3_FD_202130 | JGI IMG/M metagenome (GOLD analysis project Ga0302320, IMG submission 202130) | Peat permafrost microbial communities from Stordalen Mire near Abisko, Sweden - Bog_T0_3 | ecosystem: Environmental > Terrestrial > Soil > Wetlands > Peat | place: Sweden: Abisko, Stordalen Mire...
TTTACGCGGTGGAATCGCTGTTCACGCTTTCTGGTGCGAACGCGGATCATCGCCTGCGACTTCCCGCAAGCTGGGTCAAGCAAACTGCGTTGACTGTAATCGCGTGTTTGAACAACTCATTGAAAAAGTCGGGCGAATATGTTTCTCCGCAATGGATCAGCAGATGTGTGGATGATTTGGTCGCGGCTGGGAAAGACGCTTTGGTCGTTGCTGGTCAGCGCCAACCGATGGAAGTGCATTTACTGGCTTATGCCATAAATTCTGCGTTTGGCGCGATTGGCAATACGGTTGAACTTTTGCCAGCGTTAAATTCTGTCGGAGGAACAGTTGCCGATATGCTTGCCGCCGACAAAGCTGGCAAGATTAAGACGCTCGTCGTTTTGGGTAACAATTCGCTTTATACAGGACCTGGGACAGAAGATTTTGTCTGGGGACAATCAAAAGATTTCCGAAACAAAACAATCATTCGCCTTGGTTATTACGAAGATGAAACTTCCCAGCTTTGCGATTGGCATTTGCCAATGACGCATTATCTCGAATCTTGGGGAGATGCTACGACAAACGACGGAACAGTTGTCCCGGTTCAACCTTTGATTCAGCCGTTGTTCGGTGGATTAACTGAATTGGAGTTTCTAGCACGTTTGGCCGGTGAATCACAAACCAGCGCATACGAGATCGTCCGCGCAACTTTTGATGGTTCTGACGAAAACTGGAAGAAATTTTTGTTCAATGGTTTCGTTGTCAATGCGAATCCAAAACCGGTCGTTGGAAATTTCCTTGCGCCAAATTCAGAGATAAAATTGTCTGCACCAACTGCAAGCAATCTCGAAATCATTTTCTACCGCGATGCGAAGGTGGACGACGGGCGTTACGCGAACAACGGCTGGATGCAGGAGTTGCCCGATCCCATCACCAAGATGACTTGGGACAATGCCGCGCTCGTCAGCCGCAAGACGGCGCACGAACTGGGCGTGCAAAATGGCGACATCGTGGAAATCACGTTGAACGGGTGCAGCGTCAAAGGCCCAATCTGGACGCAGCCGGGCATGGCGGATTATTCACTCGGCCTCGCGCTCGGTTACGGGCGCGAGCGGGCAGGGCGCGTTGGCACGGGCGTCGGCTTCAATGCCTACAAGATTTTCTCCGGCAAATACATCGAGACCGGCGCGACGGTTCGCAAGACCGGCGAGACTTACACGCTGGCTTGCACGCAGAATCATTGGTCCATGGAAGGCCGCCCGGCGGTGCGCGAGGCAAACCTCAAGGAATTTCTTGATGATCCAAAATTTGCGGCGGAGAAATTTCACGGCACGGAGCCGCCCATCGTCCAGTCGCTTTATCCGAACCCGCTCGATGAGGCGAAGAAGACGGCGCTGCATCAGTGGGGCTTGGTGGTGGATTTGACGGCATGCGTCGGCTGCAGCACTTGCGTGTTGGCGTGCCAGAGCGAGAACAACATCCCGATTGTCGGCAAGGACCAAGTGCAGCGCGGGCGTGAGATGCACTGGATGCGGATTGACCGTTATTACACCGCCGACCCGAAGACGCAGAAATTCTCGGACGCATTCGTGACAAATGAGCAGGAGCAATTTTCCGAGTGGATTGACGACGTGCAGGCGGTGAACCAGCCGGTGATGTGCCAGATGTGCGAGGCCGCGCCATGCGAAAACGTCTGCCCCGTGGCCGCCACCGCCCACGACAAGGAGGGCCTGAACACCATGGCCTATAACCGCTGCATCGGCACGCGGTATTGCTCGAACAATTGTCCTTATAAAGTCCGGCATTTCAATTTCCTCGACTTCAACAAGCGCCCGCTGGCCGACCTCAAGGGGCCGTTTTATCCGACGCCGCTTTTGCACAAGACGGACGGCAAGTGGGATTTGCTGTCGTGGTGGAAGCACCCGGAGCAGAGCGGCATGCGCGAGGAGGACGAATGGGATTTGATCAAGCTGTCGAAGAATCCGGACGTGACGGTGCGGATGCGCGGCGTGATGGAGAAATGCACCTATTGCACGCAGCGCATTGAGCAGGCGAAGATTGCGCAGAAGGTCAAGGCGGGCGGTTCGGGCGACGTGCGCCTGAAAGAATCGGAAGGAACAATTCCGAAAACGGCCTGCCAGCAGGCGTGCCCGGCGGGTGCAATTATTTTCGGCGACATCAGCGACGCGGCCAGTTCGGTCTCGAAATGGAAGGCGCAACCGCAGAATTACGCGCTGCTCGGCGATTTGCTGACGAAGCCGCGCACGAGCTATCTCGCGCGCATCCGCAATCCGAATCCGGCGATGCCGGATTATCATGAGCCATTCAGCTCGGAGGAATACGAGGCCCGGAGCAATCCAAAGATTTAACGCAAACTAATGGCTGAAACCGCAATCAATCTGGAAACGCTCGCCCCGCCGGCGGAACTCCGCCGACCGCCGGTCGTGGAGAACAACCGCGGCCTCGGCTGGCTGACGGACAAGCTCACGGCGTTCACCGAGGGCAAGACGCCGCGCTGGTGGTGGATGCTGTTCCTGCCGGCGGCGTTTTTTGCGACGGTGGTTTTGCCGACGATGCTGATTTACCAGATCTCCACCGGCATCGGAGTTTGGGGCAACAATCATCCGGTCATGTGGGGCTGGGACATCATAAATTTCGTCTGGTGGGTCGGTGTCGCGCACGCGGGCACGCTGATTTCCGCGATGCTGTTCCTCACGCGGCAGCACTGGCGCACGACGATTGGCCGCATGGCGGAGGCGATGACGGTTTTCTCCGTGATGATGGCGGGGCTTTATCCGGCCATCCACATCGGACGCGCTTGGTTCGCGTGGTTCATGTTCCCGGTGCCGACCTATGAGGGAATGTGGCCGCAATTCCGTTCGCCGCTGATGTGGGACGTGTTCGCGGTGAATACCTACTTGATGGTCTCGACGCTGTTCTGGTATATGGGCTTGATTCCCGACATCGCGCTACTGCGCGACCGCTCGAAGACGCGCGTGCGGAAATTCATTTACGGCTTGTTCGCGCTCGGCTGGACCGGTTCGGCCCGGCAATGGCATCATTTTGAAAAAGCCTACGTCGTTCTGGCCGGACTCTGCACGCTGCTGGTGTTCACGGTGAGTTCAATCGTCGGTTTGGATTTTGCGACCTCGCAACTCGCCGGCTGGCACGCGACGATTTTCCCGCTCTATTTCGTCGTCGGCGCCGTGTATTGCGGCTTCGGCATGGTGCTGGTGTTGCTCATTCCGTTGCGCAAGCTTTGCCATCTCGAAGATATCATCACGACGCGCCACCTTGACCGCATCTGCAAGCTCACGTTGGTGAGCAGCCTCTGTATCACCTACATTTATTTGATGGAGTATTACATCGCATGGTATGGCGGCAACCCGTATGAACGCTGGGTGTTCAGCCACCGCCTGCTCGGCCACACTTATTGGTATGGCGGCTGGATCATGCTTTGTGTGAATTTTCTCATGGCGCAATTGCTCTGGTTCAAGCGCGTCCGGCAGAACTTGAAGCTCGTCTTCGTCCTGGCCGTGCTCATCAACATCGGCATGTGGTTCGAGCGGTTCACCATCATTGTCGGCTCGCTGTATCAGGATTTCCTGCCGGCGAACTGGGGTTTCTATAAACAAACGTGGGTGGACATCGGCACTTATCTCGGCACGCTCGGCGCGTTTTTCATGATGTATCTGCTGTTCATCCGGTTCCTGCCGATGATTCCGGTGGCCGAGGTCAAATCCGTCCTGCCGCAGGGCAATCCGCATCATCCGCTCGGTGGCGCGAAGGGAGGCAAATCGTGAGCGCGAAAACCTACGGCCTCATCGCTGAATTTGAAACGCCCGCCGCGATTTTGCAGGCTGCGGAAAAAGTCCGCGACGCCGGATACCACCGATGGGACGTATTCACGCCGTTCCCGATCCACGGCCTCGACAAGGTGATGGGCCTAAAAAATTCGCCCGTCGGCTGGTTCGCGCTGGTGTTCGGCGGCGGCGCGTTCGTGACGACGATGGGGCTGATCTGGTTCTGCAACGCGTTCGATTATCCGATCATCGTCGGCGGCAAGCCGATGTTCAGCCCGCCGATGTCGTTCGTGCCGTCTTACATTTTGATGATTCTCGGCGGCGCGGTCGGCGCGTTCGTCGGCATGGTCGCGCTGAACCAGTTGCCGCGCCTGCACAACCCGCTGTTCGCCAAGGCACGTTTCGCGCTCGTCTCGCGCGACAAGTTTTTTCTGGTCATCGGCGCGAATGATCCGAAATTTTCCGAGACCGAAACCCACACATTGCTGGAACAGTCCGGCGGCACACACATCGAGTTGGTGGAGGACGAAGACTGATGCGTTACATCATCTCCATCATGTTGATTGGCGCGGCGCTCGGCGCGGCGGTGGTCGGCGTCGCCGGTTTTCGCGGAGGCATGACGCGCAAGCCGCCCATCGAGATTTTCCCGGACATGAACCGGCAATTGAAACTGCGTCCGATGGTGCCGGACGCCTTTTTCCAGAACGGCGTCAGCTCGCAATTACCACCGCCCGGCACGATTGCCCGCAGCGAGCCGATTCAAACCGTCTCCGGCCCGGTCTATTCGTTTGAAGATTCTCCGGTCAACACGGGGCGTGTTACCGGCACGACAAATTTTATGGAAACCAATCCGCTGCCAGTCACGATTGATTTACTGGAGCGCGGCCACGAGCGGTTCGACATTTACTGCGCGCCTTGTCACGGACGGCTCGGCGACGGCAACGGCATCACCAAAAAGCTTGGTCTCATGCCTGCCGTGGCCAACCTGCACGACCAGCGCATCGTCGTGATGAGCGACGGCGAGATTTTCAACACGATTACCCACGGCAAAAGCACGATGGCTGCGTATGGCCCGCTGATGCCGACGCAGGACCGCTGGGCCGTCATCACTTATTTGCGTGCGTTGCAATTGAGCTGGCTCGGCTCGACGAATGATTTGCCGGCCGATCAGCAGGCCGCCCTGAAATGACATGAGTTCGCAAACGAAACATGAACTGCCGCCGCCGCTGGATTTGACCCGCTGGCGCAGCGTGCCCGCCCTCCTGATGGGCATTGGCGCAACGTTGTCGTTCATCGGCGTGGTGGTCAGCCCGGAGCAATTCGGCTTTTCCTGGTTGCTGTCGTTCATGTTTTTCCTGTCCATCGCCATCGGCGCGCTATTTCTCGTGATGGTGCATCACCTGACCGACGCCGGCTGGTCGGTCGCCACACGCCGCGTTTGCGAACATCTCGGCTCGTTGATTTTCCCGTGGCTGGTTATTTTGTTCCTGCCCATTGCGTTTTTTGCGAAGTCCATTTACTCATGGATGAGCATTGACCCGGCCACCAATACTTCCGTCGCCGCCAAATGGCCGGTGTTCACCATGCCGGGCTTTTACATCACCTCGGCAATTTTCTTCGCCCTCTGGTGGCTGCTCTCGTCAAGTTTGAGCTACTGGTCGCTCCGGCAGGACAAAACCGGCGAGCCGCTTTGCACTTACAGAATGCGTTTTCATTCCGGCTGGGGCATCGTCGCGAACTCGCTGACACTGACGTTCGCCGCCGCGCTCTGGATGAAGGCGCTCCAATACCAATGGTTCTCGGCGGTCTATGGCGTCTATTTCTTTTCGATCAGTGCGTGGGTCACGTTGGCGACGGTATATGTCATCACCGCGCTGCTCCAGCGCCAGCGCATCCTTGACCGCGTGCTGCACGACAACCAGTTTTTCTACCTCGGCCTGCTGTTCTTCGCGTTCACCGTCTTTTCCGCCTACAACGAATTCGCGCAATATTTCGTTGTTTGGAATGCCAATTCACCGGAGGAAACCTTCTGGTATATCCTCCGCACGCACGGTTCGTGGTGGGCTGTGAGCATGATTTTGATCTTCGGACATTTCTTCGTGCCGTTCTTTTTGCTGCTGTCAGTGCGGGCCAAGACCAGTTTCAAAATTGTCCTGCCCGTGTGCGCCTGGGCGTGGCTGATGCACTTCCTGGATTTGAGCTTCAATATCCTGCCTGCCTTGCCGCAGAATCAGGGTGGCTATCCGTTCCACTGGCTCTGGCTGCAACTCGGCTGCTTTGCATTCATGGCCGGATTCCTCGGCTGGGTCTTTTTGAAAAAATTCAACTCTCACGCGCCGTTCCCGCTGAAAGACCCGCGCCTGCACGAAGCCATGGGCATCAATCTTGAACCGGATGAGTGCGAAGACGCTTCATTGCCCGCCGGAGGTGACCGATGAATTCCGACACGACCAGCATCAATCGCGCCTCGGGTGCCGCCACCGGCTTCATCATTGCCAGCCTGATTTTCATCGCGCTGGTCGCCGTGGTGAAATTTTCCGTTCTCGTTCCGGCGATTGACGCCGACCGCGCCGCCGCAATTTCCAAGGCGCTTTTTGAAATTAACACCAATGAAGTGGCGTTGCTCAACAATGCCGGCTGGATTGACCAGTCGCGCGGCATCGTGCGCCTGCCGATTGAAAAGGCGATGCAGGCAACACTTCAAGCCTGGCAAAATCCCGCTCAAGCCCGCGCCGACCTGATCTCGCGTCAGCAAAAAGCCAGTGCGCCTGCGCCCGTCGCACCGGCCAAACCCAGCGCCTTTGAATGAACCCGACCGAAACAAATCATTTCAGCATGTCGGAAGTTGACGCCTCGTGCCGCGTGCCATTGCTGGCATTGTTCGGCGGCGCGGCGCTCTGGCTGGTCGCCGGTCTCGCGCTGTCGCTGGCCGCCATCATGACGTTTCACAAGCCGGACATGTTTGCCGATTGTCCCTTTCTGGCTTACGGTCGCGCACAGGCTGCTGCAAACGATTTGCTGCTTTACGGCTTCTGCATTCCCGCCGGACTGGGCGTGATGCTCTGGATTTTCTCGCGCTTGAGCCAGTCGGAATTGGTCCTGCCGCTCGTGCCTGTTGTCGCCGCGAACATCTGGCATCTTGGCGTGCTTGTCGGGACCGTCGCCATTTTGATTGGTGACAGCACTGGTTTTGCCTGGTTGGAATTTCCGCGCGGCAGCTCGGTGCTGCTTTTCGCCGCGTTCCTGCTCATCGCCGTTTCAGCCGTTGCCACGTTTGGCGCGCGGCGGAACCGCGAACTTTATCCGTCGCATTGGTTCCTGCTGGCGGCGCTGTTCTGGTTTCCGTGGATTTACTCGACGACAAATCTGTTCCTCATCACGCATCATCCGGTTCGCGGTGTCGCGCAAGCCGTCATTGACTCATGGTTCTCGAACAATTTGGTTTTCGTCTGGCTCGCGCTTGTCGGCGTCGGCACGGCGTTTTATTTCCTGCCAAAACTCGCGGGTCGCCCGTTGCAAAGCCGGTATCTCGCGCTGTTCGCCTTCTGGACTTTGATTTTGTTTGGAGCCTGGTGCGGCGTTCCGCAAGGCGCGCCGCTGCCCGCGTGGATGCCGGCGGCCAGCGCGGTCGCTTCATCGTTCTTGATTGTTCCACTCATCGCCATCGCCGTCATCGCCTGCAAAACTGTTTGTGGCGCGAACGTCACTTGCAAAGGCGGGCCGTTCTGCTACGTCAAATTTGGAACTGCGGCGTTCATCCTATCCGGCCTGATGCTTGTCGCGTCGGCTTGTCCGCAAATCAGCCGCGCGACGGAATTTACCTGGTTCGGCCCGGCGCAGGCGCAACTGCAAATCCTCGGTTTCTTTGCCATCGTCATGTGCGGCGCGATTTATGAACTGCTCCCGCGCGTCATGGGTTTCGTGCTGCCGTTCCCGAAATTCGTCCGCCTCCAGCACTGGCTGTTCATGCTCGGCATCGTCCTCTGGGCTGGTTCGCTGGCCGTGGGTGGCGTGGAGCAGGGGATGAAGCTTAACAATCCACAGACCGCCTTCGCCGATTCCACCGCCGTTGCGTTGATCTTTCTGCGCGCCGGCACCACCGGTCTGCTGCTCATCCTGCTCGGCAGCCTGCTGTTTGCCGCAAATGTTCTGGCCATGACGCTTAAGTGGAAACTCGCGCTGCTCAAGTCGCTGCTCGCCGCCGTGAAAGCGCCGCTCGAAGCCGCGCCTGCCTCCGCTTCGCTGCGGCGCGACCAGGAGGTGAAATCATGAAAAATGGTTTCAGCGTTTTCCTCGCGGTCTTTATCGCGCTCGGTCTTTCCTGGTGCGGTTTTGTGCTCGGATCGGTGAAGCAGCTTGGCACGGCAAAACAGGCCGCGGTTTTGAATTCCAGCGACACCTACCCGCTGCAACGAACCGGCAACGCGACGCTTGGCTCGCAGGTCTATCGCGCCAACGGCTGCGCCGCGTGCCACACCGAACAAGTCCGGCAAGACGGCGTCGTTTGCGATGTGGTGTTGACCGCCGCTGGCAAAAAACCAACCGTTGTCAGCAATCTCGTTTCCACGCTGAAACTGACCGGCCTGACCAGGGAGGAGGCCGATGCGGTCTCCGATAAAATTGCCGCCGCCGGCGGCAGCGTTGAGACGCACATTGTTGCCAGCGGTGCGGATATCGCGCGTGGCTGGGGAATTCGTCGCAGCGTCGCGGCGGATTATCTTTACGACCATCCCGTGCAACTCGGCAGCCTTCGCGCCGGGCCGGACCTCGCCAACGTCGGCGCGCGTTTCCCGGATTTGAACTGGCAACTCGTCCACCTTTACGCGCCGCAGGCGGTCGTGAAAAATTCCGCCATGCCACCGTTTCGCTTTCTTTTTGAAGTCCGCAAAATCAACCTCGGCGGCGCGTCCTCGCCCGACGCGCTGCAATTTCCGAAAGATTTCGCGCCGCCCGCCGGCTGCGAAGTCGTGCCGTCGCCGGAGGCGAAACAGCTTGCGGCCTATTTGTTGAGCCTGAAAGCCGACGCCCCGCTTTATGAAGCTCCGTTCACGCCCGTGATGACCAAGCCATGAACGACGAAGCCAAATCGAATTGTCCCACAGGAACCGGCGGCGAGCCGTCGGCGACGCAATCCACCGTGCCCATGTGGATTTTCATCGTGACGCTCCTGCTGCTGTTCGTCGGCGCGGTTTATTTCGACCATCACAGCGGCTGGTTCAACGCCAAAGTCTATAGCCCTTACGTTTCCGCGGAGCAGTTGGAATTGTATCAGCCCAAGTCCGGCGCGGCGGCGGCGGCGGCGCAGGGCAAGAAAGTTTATGAAACCGTGTGCGGCATCTGCCACGGCGTGGACGGCATGGGCAAACCCAATCAAGCCCCGCCGCTGGCCGGCTCCGAATGGGTCACCGGCGGATTCCATCGCCTCGCGCAAATCCCGCTAAACGGATTGAACGGCAGCCTGCAAGTGGAAGGCAAAGATTGGAACCTCAACATGGCGCCGATGGGTGCGAACTTGTCCGACGCCGACCTCGCCGCCGTGCTGACCTACATCCGCACTTCGTGGGGCAACAAGGCCGGCGCGGTTTCCGCCGATGACGTGAAGGCCGTCCGCGCCGTCGTCGCCGGGCATCCCGCCATCAGCGCCGCGCAATTGAAGGACCTGCCGGAATAATCCCGCAGTCCACTCGCTTGAACTGCGGATTGCGCGCAAGAGCGCGGAATTGACGTTGCCAATTTTCCCGCGCAAACTGACTGCCCGGCGCGTGCCGGCAGGCGGCGGGAATCTTCCGAACAATTAGAGTCAATTCTTGTCCAGGCAATTCCTGACGGTTTGCGCCAGGTGGTGCGCCGCAAACGGCTTGGTTAAATAGTTGACGCCTTCCTCCAAAAGCAAATCCTCAACCTGAACGGCGGCGCTGTAGCCGCTGGTGTAAATCACTTTCAATTTTGGATTCTCCGCCAAAAGCCAGTCGGCCACTTCTTTCCCGTTCATGCCGCCTGGCATCACCAAATCGGTCAGCAAGAGATGGATTTCATCATGGTGTTGTCTCCAGATTTGCAAGGCGCCGGCGCCGTTGACGGCTTCCAGCACGCGATAGCCCAGTTGCGACAGGGAGTTTTGAATGGAAAGACGCAGGGGCGCCTCGTCTTCAACGAGCAGGATGGTTTCATTGCCACGGCGCAGGGTTTTGATATCAGGCTCTTCGGAATCCAGGCCGGACATCCCGGTCAGACGCGGCAAATAAATGCGGAAGGTTGTCCCGCGCCCGACTTCGCTATAGACATTGATCCAGCCATGATGTTGCTGCACGATGCCAAATACGGTGGCCAGTCCCAGGCCAGTGCCTTTGCCGACCTCCTTGGTGGTGAAGAACGGCTCGAATATGTTGGGGAGGATTTCCGCGGGAATGCCGGAGCCAGTATCGCTCACGCTCAAACACACGAACGAGCCGGGGCGGGCCTGGGCGGATCGCGCGGCGACCGATTCATCGAAGTCCACGGCGGAAGTCTCAATGACGAGTTGCCCGCCTTTGGGCATGGCGTCGCGGGCGTTCACCGCGAGATTCAACAGCACTTGATCCATCATGCCCGCATCGGCGTGGATGAACAGCGATTGCATGACGAATTTGAATTGCAGTTGAATGTCTTCACCGAGGGTGCGCCGCAGCATTTTGGCCGTGTTGTTGACGGATTCGTTCAAATCCAGATCGCGCAGCATGACTGTTTGTTTCCGGCTGAACAATAGAAGCTGGCGGGTGAGGTTGGCGGCGCGTTCGGCGGCCACGCCAATGTCCCTAGCGATCTCCGATTGCGCGGGAGTAAGATTGTCGTCGGTCTTCAACAGGTCGGCCTGCATCATGATGACGGCCAGCATGTTGTTGAAGTCATGCGCCACACCGCCGGCCAACTGGCCGAAGGCTTCCATTTTCTGCGACTGGAGATATTGGGCCTGAAGCTGCAGTTCATGGGTCACGTCGCGCTTCACGGCCACATAGTTGACGACCTTGCCGGCGACATCGCGCACGGGCGAGAGGGTGACGTCCTCCTCGAAAAGCGCGCCATTCTTGCGCCGGTTGATGATATGACCGTGCCAGGTTTCGCCTTGGGCGAGGGCAACCCACATCTGGCGGTAGAATTCCGCGTCATGCTTGCCGCTTTTGAGGATTCGGGGATTTTGGCCGAGGGCCTCCGCGCGAGTGTAGCCGGTGATTTGTTCAAACGCCGGGTTGACGTAGAGGATGGTGCCTTGAGTGTCGGTGATTACGATGGACTCGGCGGCCTGTTCGACGGCCGTTGCCAGCCGGGCGTGGGATTCCTCCGCCAACTGGCGGGCGGTGACGTCCCGGAGGGCGACCAGCACCATCCGGCGCCCCCGGTAAATAATCTGATTGGCGCTGATTTCCACGGCGAACCGCTCGCCATTTTTTTTGCGATGCCAGCGGAGCGGAACAAAAGGAGCGCCCGAGTTTATATGGTCACGGGTTTTTTCCGGTTCCGCGGAAACATCCTCCGGCGTCATCTGGAGAAACTCCTCCCGGCTGTAGCCGTAAAGCCGCTGCGTGGTTTGATTGACATCCACGTAGCGATGGGTCTCGATGTCCACCAGGACGACGGCGTCGGACGCCAGATCAAAAAGCTGGCGGTAACGCTCCTCGCTTTCTTGCAAAGCCAGCTCCGCCAGCTTGTGCCCGGTGATGTCGCGCGAAATGCCGATGGTGCCGATGATCTTGCCGGCATCATCGCGCCACGGCATTTTCGTGCTGGACACCCAGATGACGTGACCGGTCTTCCGCTCTTCCCGCTCTTCCTTGTTAATCATCGGCCGGCCAGTGCGGATGATTTCCTGTTCATCCTCAAATCGGGGGCGGGCATACGCCTCCGCATAGAAATCAAAATCCGTCCTGCCCAGCAGTTCCTCCTGGGAATTCAAACCAAAATGACGCACCTGGGTCTGGCTGCATCTGACAAAGCGGGACTGGAGGTCCTTGAAATAAATGTTGTCCGGCGAATTATCCAGCAGCGTCAGCAGCAAATCACGTTCATAGCCCAGGGCCTCCTCGGCCCGCTTGCGCCCGGTGATGTCTTCCTTGACCGCCAGAAAGTGCGTGATTTTGCCGGTGGCATCGAGAACGGGCGAAATGGTGGCCGACTCCCAGTAAAGTTCGCCGTTTTTTTTGCGGTTTTGAAGCTCGCCACTCCACGTTTCGCCGCCGGTGATGCGGTTCCACAATTCCTGATACGTTACGGGAAGACTTTCACCCGATTTTAAAATGCTGCGATTCTGGGTGATGATTTCTTCCAAGGAGTAACCAGACGATTCCGAGAACTTGCGGTTGACATATTCGATGTTGCCCTTCGTATCAGTGATGATCACCGAGACGGGACTCTGCTCCACGGCCTGTGACAACTGGCGCAGTTTATCCTCGGACTGCATTCGTGCGCTGGCCTGCTGTTCCCAGCGCCGCATTTGATTTCGCAAGGTGAAATACAGCAACAGCGCGGTGACGGCCACAAACGCCCAGCCTTTGAAGATGGATATTTTGCCTATAACCACCGGATCGGAAACGAGTGTGACCACCGCGCGGTCGGAGATCAAAATCCACACCCCGGCAACCAGGCAGTAAATTAAACTGACCCGAAACGCCAATTGACTTGGTTTGTTTTGCATGGAACAACGCCTCCATGAAATTCTGGAACGCAATGGATTATAGAACAATGACTTAAGAATAGCAAATCTCTGAACCCCGCTTCACAAATTAAACCGTTGCCAAAAACAAGTGCGGGCGAACAGCAACAAAGGGTCCGCTTGATTGCCGCCCGCCCGTTTGCCCGGAAGACCCGGACAAATCAATATCGTTGGAAATTGAGGGTTGAACGATGGAGGAATTGAAAATGGAAGATTGAGGCTGTAGCGCCGTCGTTGCGCGCTGATGGATTTGAGCCGCAGGCTCGACGCTACAACCACAACCAGATGACCGTCAACCGTTCAGGTCGCCCTCCGCGTTTTACGTGGACATTATTGAGCCGGGGCCGGTCCAGTTGCTCGCCCCGGTGCTGCCGCCGATGGCCCGTGCCCGCACGGCATAGGTCGTGCCCGGCACAAGGTTGGAGAGCACAATCCGTCGTGCCTGTGTGGAAAGGCACACCTCCACCCACGTCTTGCCGCCGTCTGTGCTGGTTTGCACCTGATACAGCTTGGCATTCCGCACCGGCAGCAATTGCAGAAGCACCTGCGTGGAGCCATTGTTCGACAGGCCCACGATGGACGTGTCGTCCAGCGGGGATGAACTGCGGTTGGTGCTGACCGGCAGATAACCGGTGGCCAGCAGCTTTTCCATGTCGGTTCCAACCACGTTCTCGACGACGTTGGCGTCGCTGTTCAAGGCATCCGCCAAAGTGTCGAATGCTTTGTTCTTGGCCGCTGTTTCCACCGTGCCGCCCGTGATCTTGGCTGCCAGCTTGGTGTTCAAGTCATC
>Ga0302320_10020322_pt1 | contig 13258 bp, 13 predicted proteins | sample Bog_T0_3_FD_202130 | JGI IMG/M metagenome (GOLD analysis project Ga0302320, IMG submission 202130) | Peat permafrost microbial communities from Stordalen Mire near Abisko, Sweden - Bog_T0_3 | ecosystem: Environmental > Terrestrial > Soil > Wetlands > Peat | place: Sweden: Abisko, Stordalen Mire...
GATCGCCAACATCAGCCCCACTCAACAGGCGCGGCTGCTGCGCGTTCTGCAGTCCGGCGAACTCGAGCGTGTCGGCTCCTCGCGCACCATCAAGGTTGATGTCCGCGTGCTCTCCGCGTCGAACGCCGATCTCAACCTCGAGGCAGCCGCCAAACGCTTCCGCGCCGATCTGCTCTATCGCCTCAACGCCATCGAGATCCACCTTCCGCCCTTGCGCGACAGGCGCGAAGACATCCCGCCGCTGGCCAGTTACTTCCTCTCGAACTACGCCGTGAAGTACCGCAAGCCAGCCGCAGCCTTCGACCCCGCCGCCATGCGCGCCATGCTGGAGCACGATTGGCCGGGCAACGTGCGCGAACTACAGCATGCCATCGAACGCGCCGTGCTGCTCGCCCAGGGCGATAAAATTCAGGCTTCGGACTTCGCTCTGCGCGGTCCGCGAACTCCGCCGCGTCTGGAGGAACTCAGTCTGGAACAGGTGGAATCCCTGCTCATTCGTAAAGCCATGGCGCGCTACGAAGGCAATGTCAGCAAGGCCGCCAATGCCCTGGGCCTCAGCCGCAGCGCGCTCTACCGGCGTCTCGATCGTTACGGCATCGCCTGATGGGCAGTCCGCTCGGTACCCGTAAACGCTGGCTCACCTTCGAGCGGCGGCTCTTTGTGCTGGCCCTGTGCGCCGGACTGCCCTGCCTGTGTACCGCCGCCCTTCTGCTCTATATCGGCAACTTTTCTTCGGGAGTACGCTGGTTCGTAATCGTCGTCATTAGTGTGGTCTGGCTGGCATTTGCCGCGTCTGTACGCGAACGCGCGGCGTATTCCCTGCGCACCCTGGCCAACCTGCTGGGTGCGCTGCGCGATGGCGATTTCTCCATTCGGCTACGCATGGACGACCGCGGCAGCCTCGGTGAAGTCTACGCTCAACTCAACGATATGGCGGAGACACTGCACCAACAGCGCCTGGGAGCCATGGAGGCTACGGCGCTGCTGCAGAAAGTCATCAGCGAAATCGATGTCGCCATCTTCGCCTTCGACTCCGGGGGCCTGCTGCGTCTGATCAACAAATCGGGCGAGGAACTGATCCACACCAGCGCCGCTAAGGCCATCGGCGAATCGGCCGATCACCTGGGCCTGGCGGCTTATCTCACAGGGCCGGTTTCGAGTGTGACGCGCGCCGCGTTCCCAGGCGGATCGGGGCTCTGGAGCGTGCGGCGCGGCGACTTCCGCGAATCCGGTCAACCGCACCAGTTGCTGGTGCTCACCGACATCACGCGTCCGCTGCGCGAGGAAGAGCTGCACGCCTGGCAGAGACTGGTGCGGGTGCTCGGTCATGAGATCAATAACTCGCTGACGCCTGTGAAATCGCTGTCCGCCAGTCTGCTGGCGCTGGTGGCGCACGATCCACTGCCGCTCGATTGGCAGGAGGACGTTCGCTCCGGCCTGCACGTAATTTCGAATCGTTGCGAGGCGCTGAACCGCTTCACGGGAGCCTATGCCCGGCTGGCCAGATTGCCGGAACCCAAGTTGCAAACGGTGCGTGTGGCGGATTGGGTCGCGCGCGTGGCGCACCTGGAACAGCGCTTAGCCGTGCGCGTGATCGCTGGTCCCGATATCACCATTCGCGCCGACGCCGATCAACTCGATCAACTGCTGATCAACATCCTCCGCAACGCCGTCGACGCAACCATCGAGCGCAATGGCGAAGCCCGCGCCGGCGTATCGATCGAATGGCGCGAGCGACACGGCAACCTCGAGATCCTGGTGGACGACGAAGGCCACGGCATCGCCAACACCGCCAATCTCTTCGTACCGTTCTTCACGACGAAACCGGGCGGATCGGGCATCGGCCTCTTTCTCAGCCGGCAGATCGCCGAAGCGCACGCCGGAACCGTTGCGCTGAAGAACCGCGTGTCCGGGCCAGGATGCCGCGCCGTAATCACCTTACCAACTTAAGAGAGTTCTGCCGCGGCGCCTCGACGAAAATCTGCGTGACGAAGTACGTCCCATCAGCACCCTCGGTAACGCCCACGCCTGTCTGCGTGAAAACCGGATCCAGAATATTGGCCTGATGACCGGCGCTGTACCACCAGAACACCACGGCGAAATTCACCGGGTCGTCCCAACCCTTTACGCTGAAGAGATTCTCCGCGCACTTCGCCCAACCGATTTGCGCGGCATTCAGGCGTTCCGCGATGCCTCCTCGCTCGGGATCTTCGTGCCCGGGAAAACGCAGCGTCCGCTTGCGCTCGCTCTGCTGCCGTGCGCATTCCGCGAGGGCTTCGGACCAGCGCATGGGCGGCGCCAGGCGCAGCGTCCGCAGTTCGTTAATCCGTTCGAAGATGCGCCGGGCGGCCTCATGAAGGTCGCTGCCCACGGGAGCGGCAACGGCAAACACGGATCGAAGTAACGCGCGTCGCGTCATCGCCAACCTACACTGGAAATTGCGCCGTGATCTTCGGCTTCGGCTGGCCTTCCCGATACGGCGTCAGCACAATATTCAGATCCAGCTCCGTCATTTTTTCAAGAAAGCGCACAATCAGCTTCTGAAACTTCGGATTCGGCGCCTGCGGAGACGGCGCGTGCAGGGGCGCGATATCGAACACCGCATGCCGCGGAGTGCGGATCTCGGCCAGCAGGTTCCACCCATTCTTATGCAGCGTCGCGGTAGGCCCGCTGACGGAGATTTCGGTATCCGTCATCATGTTCCAGATCACATCGACCGGCTGGTCGCTGCGCAGCGAGTCTTCGATCAGCACCGCCTGACGCTGCGCCATCCCGATGCGCCGCGTCCACTGCCGCACCTTGCTGCTGGATTTCGAAAGGTCCAGCTGGACCCAGCTCAGATCCGGCGCGAATTCCTGGCGCGTAATATGGGCTTCAGCGCGCGGATCCTGATTTTCACCTTCTATGACGAGCGTGTTATGCGATTCCGTGCGCACGCGGAAAAAGGCATTGCGCGCCAGACCGGGCACGTTGTAATCGTCGGCGCCCAGGTCCGCGGCCCAGCGGACGCCCCCGGCATCGAGCACGAAACTGCCCAAATCCAGATGCGCGTGATTGGACTTATTGTCGCCGCCTTTCACCGCCACGAACAGCGCGTTAGGATCCTCCCATGAGCTGCGGAATGACGCCACACTGACGCCGTGAAACACCGCATCCAAAGGCCAGGCGGGCGGCTGAGGGGGCTTGGCCTCGCGGTCGAACCACGCCAGATCGTAAGCGTCGGGATGCGTACTTTTGTCCAGGTCCTTTTGCTCGCTCCACGCATAAGCCGGCGCGTTGAAGCGCTTAGCCATCCAGAACATTTCGGGAGCGACGCCGGCGTCATCGGGCCCATCCGCGAAATTGAAGATCTTGTTGGTCGGCCCGATGATGTAAACGCGGTACCTTCCGGCGCGATCCACGCCATGAAATCCGCTCAATCCGTAATCGTTGGCAAGGGCCGTATCGAGCGCCGCAAAAAACAGGCACGCATAGCGGATTGCGTACTCGCCGAACGTGGGTCCCTCGGGCCAGCCGCCATCGGGAGCGAAGGTCGCGAGGCCGTGTGGAATCGATTCGAGAGCCGCGCGCAGCACGTCGCCCGCCTTGTCCGGTGCGTCCGAAGCCACGGCGAGCGCTCCCAATGTCATGGCGCTGTTACACACCACATTGGCGTTAAAATGTTCGCGCGTCCACCACGTCTGGCGCTGATAGATGGGCAGAGCCTGGTCCAGCCCTTTGGTGATCAGGGCATCGCGAATCCAGCCGCGTTCTTCGGTCGAAAGCGTGTTGTAGAGCCAGTCGTAGCCGATGGCGAACGCGTGCGTCATCTCCGCCGTATCGGCAAAGTGGGCGGGATTCCAATCGCGGAAACTGGCCGCCGCGTTCAGTTCCATGATGGCCCGGCGCAGCCAGGGATCGCGTCCGGTCAGGCGGTACATCAGGGCCAACGTGGTAACGCGGTCCACAACGCGACGAGTCTGGGTCTGCAGGCGTGTGTCGGTCAGCTTGTATTCGACGGGCGGGATGGAAAGCAGCCGGTCGCACTCCTTTTCGAGATCGCCGAAGATGCGTTTCGCGAGCGCGTTATCCTTCACGGCGGCGTGCAGGCGGTCGAGGTCGGAATCGAGCAGGATCAGACGGGGATGCCCCGGGCGCAGCAAGCGCAGAGGGTCGTTGTCGGGGCGAGCCGCAAGGTCGGGATGAACGGAAGCGTCGGGAGTCTGCACCTGTGCCATGGCCTCGCGCGCCAGTGCCGCGGCGCCGGCGATTCGTCCCAGCAGAGTCCGGCGTGTGATGATTCCCCGCACCTTAAGAAACAGTTTGGCACAAGCGGGGCGTGTGAGAATACGTTCTTGATTGAACGTTTGCGAAATCGAATCCATTCGGGAGCGCTTGCAGTCATGTTTGACTTCGACGGCACACTGGCGCTGGTGCGCGCCGGCTGGATGCCGTTGATGCTCGACATGATGATGGAGACGCTGGGACCGCTCGGCAGCGATCCCGCCAAACTCAGAGACGAGGCCGAGGAGTATGTGGCGCGCTACACGGGCAAGGATACGGTGCATCAAACGGCGGCCCTCGCCAGCCATGTGGCTTCTCTCGGGGGCATTCCGCAATCCGCCGAATTCTATAAAGCGGAATTTCTTCGCCGCATGGAGCACCTTCGGTCGGAGCGTTTGAATGCCGTCGAAACCGGGCGCATGTCGGCGGATCGGTTGCTGGTGCCCGGGTCCCGCGCGCTCCTCGAAGTCCTCCGTGCCGCCGGTGTCCGAATATTCCTGGCCAGTGGAAGCGAACACGCGGACATCTGCCGGGAGGCGAAGTTGCTGCGCATCGACCACTATTTCGAGGGCATTTACGGCTCCGCTCCGCACAGCCTGACCAAGCGCCAGCTGCTGGCGCACATCATAGCCACGGGCGTTGCCGGCGAGCGCATCCTCACCTTCGGAGATGGACGAACCGAGATCGAGGACACCAAAGAGGTGGGCGGCACGGCCATCGGCGTTGCCACCGATGAGCGGGAATGTCTGATAGTCGACGCAAAGAAGCGCGGCTGGCTGGCCAGTGCCGGGGCGGATTACATCATCCCAAACTATTTAGACAAAGGCCTGCTGCCACTGGTCCTTGTGGGACAGACGCTTCCGTCTGTCCACGCTGCCGAGCGCCAGGAATGATATTATTCAGCGCAGGATTCGACGGATGGGAAGAGTTACTTCCCAAAGGCCGGGGCGTTGTGGCAAATCCCCGCGGGCGGTGGAGAAGAGCGCGCCGTGGGGATCCGAGTCTCAGGTTGGTACTACCAGGTTATGGACGACGGTATCTACTTCATCGCCTACCGCGACAGGACGCAGGCGGAGATTCGCTTTTTCAATTTCGCGACGCGTGCCGAGCGCGTCGTGCAGGCGCTGGGGCAGGTACGTTTTAGTAGCCGGTTCGCGGTCTCGGCCGACCGCAAGACCTTCCTCTATGCTTTGGTGGAAGGCCCCGGCAGCGATCTGATGATGGTCGAAAACTTCCGTTAATGGGGGACAGGCGGCAAGCCGTGCGCTTCCGCCTGTCCATCTTAAGAAATAACGATTCATCCAATGAAATTGATCGTCACCGTATCGGATCCGGTCGTGACCGAAGTCAACACCTTGCCGCTCGTATTTTCCACGTTCGCCGTATCCCCGGTCTGAGGATTCCCAGTGCCCCCGCTGGCGTTGCACCCGATGGCCGACGTAAAGGTAACCGGAGTGAACTTCGGCAACGAAGACTCGGGCTCGCCGCCATCCGGCGCTTCCATGATCCATTCGATCGAATTGCCCTTGAACGTCGCTCCCGGCGGCGGCGCCAGTGTGATGGAGAAGTGCTGCCCGGTAGCTTCGTTGGCGAAATAGATCGACCCGGCCGTGTTGCTGTTGACATACTGCACCGAGCAATAAACCTGCTGCCCAGGGCTGACCGGAAAGTTGGTGATATTGGTTTGGAAGATGTATCCGGGAGAGCCCGCCTGCTGCGGCGCGAACCACTCGAACCACGCCACATACGACGCCTGACCGCCGGCGCTTACCTTCTGCTCGATGCCCGCCTGCAGCACGTCGTTCGACACGATACCGATATCGAATCCATCGATGCCGAGCCATGAAGAAGAGTTCCAGCCGCCTTCGAGGCCCTGCGGCTCCGAGGGCTTGCTGACCGTAGGAATCTTCCAGTAGCCGATGATTCCCGTCCACGTCCCACCTCCGCGGGTGCCAGCGCCGGCCCATGCGCCATTTATGAAATTCTGGTCCTTCACCTGGGTGAGCGGCTTGCGCAGATTATGCGTTTTTCCGGTCTGCGTTTCAAGTTGCGGCACGATGCGGTCTTTGGCCAGCCATTTTCTTGAAAAGACCTGCTTCCATGCGTTTTGCAATGCGGGCGAATCGGTCGCCGAGGGACGCCGCCAAAGCAATCCCTGCTTAACCAACTCCGCGGCGCTGGCCGTGTTCGGATCGAACGTGTCGGGTGGCGCGGGGCTCGCAAAGGCGCCCTGCAGATTAGTGTTCAGAAGGGGATAGGCAAGCTTTGCACGGAAAGCCTGTTCGTCCAGGACGAATCCTGGCCTTGTTGGGACTGGGCTTGACATAGTAATACACTCCTTTTGGCCGGCCTTTTCGGCTCAATAATTCGAGTATTTAATTGGTCGGTCGTGAATTAGTGTGCTCGCGCCGGTGGGTTGTTTCAATCTATATTTTGTTATGCGGATTGTAATGTGTGGCGGCTGTCACATATTACGTCGTAACTACGCGATTAATGTTCCGGGTATTTATTGCGACTTTATAACGCGCGCCCGCAAAGAATCCGCCTGGAATAAAACCTGAATCTCGGAATCCGCCGGAGCATGGCCCGAATCCTTCACAATCTCGCCGCGCTCGTTCAGCACAATCGCATACCCTCGCGAAAGCACCAGCCGGGGATTTAGCTGGCCCAGTTTCGCCGCCAGCGTTTCAAAGCGCTGCCGCCGCCGAGTCAATCCCGCCCGCACTAAAGCTTCCGCCCGGAAGGTGGCCGCGCTCATGCGTTCCCGATCCGCCCGGAAACGCAGCCGCAGGTCGAAATGGCGCAGCCGGGCATCGAGATCGCGCCTCCGCCTTTCGAGCGCCGCTAGTTGCCTCCGCATGGAACTGCGCAAACGCTCCTGGGCATCGTCAACACGCTGCGTGCGACGCGCCAGATTGCGATGGAGCAGGATAGTGGCCCGGTCGATCGCCTGTTCGTGCAACCGGCGCGCGAGGGTCGCGAGACGGAACCGAGCGAGCTGTACCGCGCGCGCCCGCTGCGCTTCAATGCGATCCAATAACTCCTGCCGCGTACACACAATCATCTCCGCCGCGGCCGATGGCGTGGGCGCGCGCAGATCGGCCACAAAATCCGCGATCGTCACATCCGTCTCATGTCCGATCGCCGAGACTACAGGCACTCCGCACTCGGCAATGGCGCGCGCCACGGCTTCCTCATTGAACGTCCACAGATCTTCAAGCGATCCGCCGCCGCGCGCGATCACCACGACCTGCGCCCACCACCCGCTGCCGAAGAAATCGAGCCCGCGGCACACATCTTCAATCGACCCCGGACCCTGCACGCGCGCCGGGAAGAGCCGCACATGCAACCCCGGAAAACGGCGCGAGAGGATCTCGATGAAATCCCGGATCACCGCGCCTTTGGGCGAAGTCACAATGCCGATGCGCCGTGGATAGCGCGGCAGGGGGCGCTTGCGTGTCGTTTCGAAAAGCCCTTCGAGCAGCAGTTTTTGCTTCAATTGATCAAATGCCAGTTGCAGTGCGCCATGCCCCTGCGGTTCGATGGTTTCCACCACAAACTGGTATTCGCTGCGCAGTTCGTAGATATCTACCCGCCCGCGCACCAGCACCTGCATCCCGTCCTTCGGTTTGAACTTCAGACGCCAGTAGCTGAGCTTCCAGCAAACGCATTTGATCTGCGCTTCGCTGTCCTTCAGGGTGAAGTAGCAATGGCCGCTGGGTATGAGCTTCGTGCCGGAGATCTCGCCCGAGATCCAGATGTTGGTGAAACCGCGTTCCAGCGTTCCGCGAATCGCATCGCTCAATTCGCGTAAAGAAAAGATGCGGCGCTCGGGTACGAAGCTCAGGCTGAACTGTTCCACGAAGACAGTGTAAGCTGGACGGGAAGATCCCGACAGGAGAAACCATGAACGGAAGAATCGTTTTGGGCGCCGCGTGCGCCTTGACAATCGTGTTTACAGCGCAGGCTCAGACGCCGCCCTCCGTGGCCGCCGCCGCTAAAGCCGCCTACAACAACATCAAGAACAATTTCCAGAAGGCCGCCGAGAAGATGCCGGAAGAGAACTACAGCTTCAAGCCGGTTGACGCTGTGCAAACCTTCGGCGAGCGGGTGGCCCATATCGCCAACCAGATGGGGACCTGTTCTGCATTGAACGGTCAGCGCAAGCCCAGCACCGCGGCAGGTAAGACGACGAAGAAAGATCTGGTCGCGGGGCTGGCCGATTCCTTCGCCGAATGCGACAAGGTGTTCGACGCCTTGACCGACGCCAACGCTCTGGAGCCTGTCACCGCGGGCCGGGGCGGTCCCCAGCCTCGCATTGCAGTGCTCTATAACCTGATCGCGCATGACAACGAAGTGTACGGGGCGGTGGGCGTTTACCTGCGCCTCAAGGGCATCGTTCCTCCGTCCAGCGAAGGCGGGCGCTAAGGCGGCTCGCGCGTCTCGCGGTAAAATAGTTCTTTGATACGCACTCCCGCCACCGTTTTACTGGTGGCTCTGACAACGGTTGGCTGCTCCATCGGCGATAAGCCCAGGTTTCCCTATCAGGACCCGAAGGCCTTGATCGAACGCCGCGTGGAGGACCTGATCCGCCGCATGTCTCCGGCCGAAAAACTCGCCTTGCTGCGGGGCGAGCGGAATCAACGCCTCGGCATTCCCGCCATCCATACTGACGACGGCTCCGCGGCGAAGGCGGCCTTTCCTCCGGGCATCGCCATGGCGGCTACCTGGGATCCCGCCATAGTCGGACAGGCGGCGCAGGCGATCGCGCGGGATGCCCTGGCCCGCGGCCATGAGCAGGTTCTCGGTCCCAATGTGAACGGCGGCGAAGGCTACGGTGAGGATCCGTGGCTCGCTTCGCGCATGACTGTGGCTTGGGTCGGCGCCATGCAGGGCGAGGGAGAGATCGTAACGCTGCGAGGTTTCCCCGCCAGCCGTGGTGGCGATGCGAAGGCGGATGAGCGGACCCTCAACGAGATTTATTTCCCGCCCTACCGCGCCGCGATCGAGGAAGCGGGCGCGTGGTCCATCATGCCGGCCGCCAATGTGAGTCCGGAAGACGCCGCCGATGTCCTCGAGAAAGATTGGGGCTTCAAAGGTTTTCTCGCGTCCCCGGCATCCATCGGCAAGGCGGACGAGGTGAACGACCACATGGTGCGCCGCCAGTTATTTGCCATGTTTGCGGCCGGCACGTTCGACCGCAATGGTCCTGTGAAACCCGTCGAATCGCAGGAACACAGATTGGTAGAGTGGAACGCCACCGCCGAGAGCATCGTGCTGCTGAAGAACAAGGCCGATCTGCTTCCGCTGCGGGCGGGCCGGGTTCATACGATTGCCGTAATCGGCCCTGCTCTCGCGGTGCCGGATTTCATCGTGAACGCCATCCACGACCGCGCCGGAGCCACGTTCCATGTGGAATTCGCACCCGGCGATTCGAGCGATTCGGTCAAGGCTGCTGTCGATCTGGCCGAACGATCGGACGCCGTCCTTGTCGCCGGGTCGGACGCTTTGATTCAGGCCGTCGCCGCCGCCAATAAGAACACCATCGTGATCGTAAATGCCGGATCGACGCCTTCCGCGAAACCGTGGATCGATCAGGTTCCTGCATTGTTGAGCGCGTGGATTGCAGGTCCCGAAAGCGGTCACGCCCTCGCAGCCGTAATCTTCGGCGACGTCAATCCATCCGGTAAATTGCCGGTCACTTTAGCGAAGGATGCGGGTAACGCGAAGGCGGCTGCCGGCCCGGGCATCTATGTCGGCTACCGCTATTTCGACAAGAACAACATTGAGCCGCTCTTCCCGTTTGGCTATGGGCTTTCCTACACCACATTCGTCTACAGCGATCTCAAAATATTTCCCGCGACACTGCAGTACGGCCAGTTGGTGCAGGTTGCACTGAAGGTTAAGAACATCGGATCGCGGGCGGGCGCGGAGGTGGTGCAGGTCTATGTTCACGATGTGAAGTCGAGCCTCGATCGCCCCGTCAGGGAATTGAAGGCGTTCAAAAGGGTTGAGTTGAAGCCTGGCGAAACGCGCGAAGTGACTCTCGAACTCGACCGCCATTCCATGTCGTTCTACGATCCGCTGGTGAAATCCTGGGAGGCCCAGCCGGGCGTTTTCGAGGTGCTGGTGGGATCTTCGTCGCGTGACATCCGGCTGAACGGGACTTTCGAGCTGTTCCAATCGTTTTGACTAAATCCGCGCGAACTCGCCAACCTTGTCGACCTCGAGCAGCAGGTCTCCACTCGCCTCCACCTTAAAGGCGGGAAGAAACTTCGCGCCCCACACGAACTCGTCATGCCTGTAGGAAAACCGGCTGTGCACCACCTGGCTGAAGGTATCGTCGAACCCTTTGACGAGGACAATCAGCTCCGCCTGAAGCTGCGCTAAATCGGCCGCCGTTTTTCCGAACAGAGGGCTGGCTTCATCGATGGGATGAACGATGGTCCATGTCAGTGGGAACAGCAGAACGCTGGGCCGCTCCAGCGCAAGGAGGTCGAACTTTCGTTCCGGTGTTCCCGACCGGCTGATCACTGTCATCAGCAGCACGCTCGCCTCCAGTTCCATCAGGTTGTTGGAGCGCTCGTTGGCAATGCGGAACATCAGCGCGGAGGCGTTTTGATAGGGGGAAATCAGCGCGTTGCGGCTGTAGCGGATGCGGGCCGAGGGACGCGAAACGCGCGACACCAGAAGTCCCGTAATGACGGCGAAGCTAAGCAGACCGATCGCTCCCTCGAAGGTCGCCAGCATACTGGCTTTGAGGCTGTGCGGCGCCAGCGCGCCATATCCGACCGTAGTGAGAGTCTGGCCGCTGAAGAAAAAATCGTCGAGGAACCGGTGGAATTCGTCGGATGCGACCGCACCCTGTATCGCCGACGGACCCATGGAAAAATAGGCGAACGCGAACACGCTGTTCATGCCGAGAAACGTCAGTGCGACCAGAGTGGAAAAGCCTGGCCAACTCATGCTCACGAGGTGAATCCAGGGATGGAAGGCACGCCAGTCGACGCCGCTTCGCCGTACGTTGAAGGTACCGTCTTTGTTGATGGCGCGGCTTAAAGGCGCGCCGAATTGCTGGGTTAATCCAGGATCGAAAGCAGGCTTCTGCATCTTCGTTCCAGTCTAAATCTTCATAACAGGTCCTTCGAGAAAATGGTTGTATCGCACATTCTGCCGTCGGGAAAGAGCGCATACTTCGGGATGACGCCTACTCGGTTCCAGCCCATCCGCATATACAGTTTTTCGGCGGCGTCGCCTGTCACCGTGTCGAGCACAAGAAGAGTCTTGCCCGCAAGCCGGCTGACCTCTACAACGCGCTCCATCAGGCGGGTGGCGATGCCTTGGCCGCGAGCCGACCGCCGCACCAGAAGCTTGGCGACGTCCGCGCGGTGAGGCTGGTTGGGAGGCGTCGCAGGCACAATCTGAACCGTTCCCACCAAGGCCGAATCGTCGAAGGCGGCTAAGAGAATGCGCTCTCCACGTTCCACTCCATCGAGTACCTTTTCGAAAAACGACTCGGCTTCGGCCTGGGAAAACGGCGCCATGAAGCTGACCGACGCACCACCTTCCACGCAGTCGCGCAAAACTTCCGCTAAAGCGCTCAGGTGCTGACGTCCTTCTGTTGCATCCAGCTCGCGAATCTCAATCATGAGTCATCCGCACCAACATCAAACCGTGTGTCACGACGATCAGAGGCACTATCACGGTCGGCAACAGAATCAGCGGGAATTTATCGAGCTGGTGCATCGAACCGGGAACCGCCATTTCCGACCGCGCGGCTGTGACGGCGACACCCACAATATCCGCCAGACCCAGCAGGTTCCAGGTCAGCAGCAAAGTTTTGGAGGAATTCCAAAAGATGATGACGATCGCCAGCGCCGCCACAATAATGTCTCCAATTCCGCCGATTACTGCAAAGTCATAAGGCAGTTCGCCTCGTGAATAGAGATAGAGAAAGTAGATCCCGACAAAGCGCACGAAGTGGAAGGCGATCAGCCGATGCATGTCAACGCGGAACGCCCATCGACGCAAACCAGGCACGGTCGCGAGAGCAAGTACCAGCGCGGCGGTAACCGCGAGGATTGCCTTAGGGTACCAGGGGATCATCAGTGCGTGAGGTCGTAAACGAAGTAGTTCATGGCGATCCGGTAGGCGAGGCTGGCCCACTTCTCTTTATACTCGGCCTCGTCCGAATGCTCCCAGGCATCGCCCAGATCCATGTTGTGGCAGATCGCCACGATGAGCCTGCCGCGATCGTCGTAAATGCCGCGCCAGTGGGGCGTCTTGCCGGCTTCGAGATTCCCGCCCATCCCCGGCTCATAGGTCAGACCGCTGTCGTAATACTGGGCGCCCGGCACTTGAAAGCGTTCGTGCAGATCGTAGATGGTATGAAAAATCGGATCGGAATCGTTGATGTCGACGATCGGACGCCCGGGCAGGGCCTTATTGATCCCGTCGGTGAAGTTTTTCCATTCAATATCGCCGTGGAAATCGTCGACCATCAGAAAACCGCCGCGCTGCAGATACTCGCCCAGTTGCTTAGCCACATCGTCCGGCAGTCGCCAGTGGCCCACTTCGACGGCATAGAGTACAGGCCAATTGTAGATCTCGGAAGTTCCGTCGAGGGTGACAACCTGCTCGACGGAGCGGCTATCGATACGGGTCAGACGCCGCACGCCTTCGAGCAGATGCCGGTCGGAGCGCGGATAATCCATGGTCCAGTAGCCGGGAAATTCCCTTCCGTCGCCCATCGTCAACTGGCGGTATGGATAGCCGTAAATATCGGGATAACGGAGACGGGCGCGCGTCCACTCGGTTTTTTGTTGCCAGTCAGTGGGGACGGGGAAGTCCGTGTATTCAATGGCAGGCCATTCTTTGAAAGGCGCCTGCCCAACCATCAGACCGCCGGCAGCCACCCCCAGCAACGCCACCAGAAGTACTGTTTGAAGCCGCATGAATACAGCGCTGAACCGCCTTCAGAATAACATGATGGGAT
>Ga0302320_10020323_pt1 | contig 13257 bp, 10 predicted proteins | sample Bog_T0_3_FD_202130 | JGI IMG/M metagenome (GOLD analysis project Ga0302320, IMG submission 202130) | Peat permafrost microbial communities from Stordalen Mire near Abisko, Sweden - Bog_T0_3 | ecosystem: Environmental > Terrestrial > Soil > Wetlands > Peat | place: Sweden: Abisko, Stordalen Mire...
TACTCATGAGTAAACAACGCCGGGTGCCCCACGTCCGGCGTCCCCGCGGACAGGTGGGTACCGAGTACCGGGGTGCCGGGGAACCCTCTGGGTCGGCGTGGTCCGTGGGGTGGAGCTCCCGATTTTGGGACCTGGGATGCCACTCAGTCAGTTCCGTCTACCTTGGAGCTGAGTCTGGGGAAGATGCCGAACCGGCTGTTCCGCCCTCCAGCTCACCAGCCAGATGCTCTACGTAGGCGGCTTCACCGGCGACCACCCCGGCCACGCGCGCAATCTCCGCATCCGCATCCGCATAGCGCCTCTCCTCAATCGCCTCCCGCGGCCCGGGCAGCGTCTTTGCGCCATACCCCGTGAACCAGCCCGGCGCATAGAGCAGGTGCTGCATCCATGGCCGCCGCGGCAGTCCCTGCGCGCTGGTCAGCTTCTGTTCGGCCCGGGCCAGCTCCTGGTTGATCGCGCTGAGCGTTGCGGGTGGCAGAGTCTTCTCCGCGGCGGCGTCGCGCGCGTTGTTGTAATGCGCGGCTGCCTTGTCCAGCGTGGCGAGCGCATTGTCCAGCGGCGCAAAGTTCAGGTAGGGCGGCGTCTCCAGCGCCGGCGGCGCCACCATGGGCTGCTTCGGATCGTTGGTCAGCGCATACGCATTCGCTTCCAGCGCTGCCTTGCGCTCGGCGGCGCTCCGCTCATTTTGAGTGAGACCCAGGGCCTTCCCCAGCCCCTCCGGCGGATCGCTGGCCAGCAACAATCCGAACGTCGGCGCATACAATACCATCGGATTCTCATGCCAGTATGGAGCCGCGCAGTGCGGTCACGAATCGTACCCGGGTGGCGTCACCTTCCCCCTGAACGTGACTTCCATTCCCACCAAGGCCGTCTACCCCTACACGAAGCAGTGGAGTATGAGCGTTCAGCGTGAATTGGGCCAGGGTTTCGTGGGCTCGCTCGCCTACGTGGGCACCAAGGGAACCCATCTGACCGCTGAACGCGATTTGAATCAGTTGCAGCCGCTTGACTCTACGCTGAACTCCTTCCCGAAGGGGCAACCTCTTACCGCCGATATTTGCCAGGCCGGGGCAACCACGGGAACTTTCCCGGTCGGCGGCACGACCACGGGGAATGGGTCGGTCACCTCCCCGGGCATCGGACCGAATGAACCTGGCTACATCAACATGGTGGTTGCCCGCGCAGGCTTTCCAGGATTCGTTTCCAACGGCGTCAAGTTGGGAATCAGCGCCGACTCCTCCCGGCCCTACAACGGCTTCAGCAATATTCTTGCAGTTTCAAATGTGGCCACCTCGAACTACAACGGCCTCCAAGCCACCCTGAGCCGCAGCAAGGGAGCGTTTACACTGGGAACGGCCTATACCTATAGCCACTCTCTCGACGACGCTTCAGACCGCGCCAGCGCCAATTTCGTCAATTCGCTCGATCTCAAATCGAACTACGCCAGCTCGGACTTCGACGAAAGGCATATGCTGAGCGTCAACTATATCTACCGGCTGCCCCTGATCCAATTGATCGACCACTTCACACGATTCGAGAATGAGGAAGAGCCGGCGCCGGACGCCAACCAGCCGGATCAGTCTGAAAAGCCTGCTCCCGATTGGCGCGAAGGTTCACTCGTCAAGACTCTCCTCGATCATTGGGAGCTTTCCGGCATCACCGCACACATGACCGGAACGCCGTTCAGCGTGGTCAATGCGGGCAGCGCCACAGGCATTGGCGCGGCCGATAACGCCGGTGTGGGAAATGCCCTCGGCCTTGGCTCCTATCCGGACCGTGTCGGCAATCCACGCGGACTCAAGCCGGTTGTTACCAGCAGTGCATCGAATATTGGCCCCCTGTTGCTCAACCCAGGGGCATTTGCAGCCCCACGCGGGCTCACCTTCGGCAACGCCGGGCGCAATGTGCTCAACAATCCCGCCCGTACCAATTTCAATATGTCTCTGCTCAAGCATTTCCCTCTGGCCCACGAACGGAATGTGGAATTCCGGGCTGAGGCCTACAACATCTTCAATCACACGCAATTTCGCATTTACGATCCATCCCACCCCGGAAACACCGGAAACAATATTGTGAATTGTTACGGCGATGTCACCACGGGGTATTCCGCCGGCGCCACCACAGGCGCGACCAACTGCGTAGAGGGCAATTCCTTTTTGCATCCGGTCGATGCCCACGATCTGCGCATCTTGCAATTTGGCCTGAAGATGGCGTTCTAAGTTGAAATGGAGCGATCTATGAGACATACCGAAGCGTTGAGCCCTTCCGGGGCCCGGGATAGAATTGGCTGGGTGGTCAAACGCTTTGCGGGTGGCTTGTCTTGCCGCTCGCCACGCCCGCCGCAACCGCTGCGCCGGCAAAGCCATCGCAGCTGTATTTCGCGCCCTCGCTGGGCGACCAGTATGCGTCAACCTACGCCATCGATCACACGGCCAATACTTTCGTGCGCGATGTTTATGGCTTCGACGGCAGTTCGGCCACCGGTGCAACGGTTACAGACTCGGGACCCATTTCCGGCCTTTCCAATGGAATCGTCAGTCTGGAAACCTCATATAACAAGAGCACCTCAGGGGTTCAAACCATCTATAACCCGCCTCAGACCGGGAACTGGGCTATAGAAATGCCCGGTCAGGCAGCATTGATCGGAATGAAGGCGTGTACCAACTTCACCCCGGCCGTGCCTACTGAGTCATGCCCCAGCCTCACCACTCCGGAGACTTTCCTGTTCGTTACCATTCCGAGCCGCCTCTCAGTTAACTCGGCCTCCATCGTTTCGAATAAATGGAATCCAGCGTTGGAGACTGCTTTTGGGACTGCGCAGATTGGCGCCAGCGGAACATCTGTGCAATTCAGTAATGTCAGCCAGTACACGTTTCCCGTAAACGGCGCGGCGCCCGGCGCGCCGAGCAACCCCGGTCAAGCCAGTGTGACTGCGGCTTGTTCTCCAACTTATTATGGTTACACCATCGGCGTTCTCAACTCGGTCACGGTAATCAACCCCGGAACCGCAGAATCGATTCCCCCTTCGGCAACTATCGGAATCGGCCCCTCCGGTTTCCTCGTAGAAGATGCGGGAACATCGCAGATCGCGGGAGAACCTTATGAGAATGTTCTCGGCGCCGGATACGGGGCCATCGGATTGCCCAAACCATCGAGCTCTCTCAGCGCTCAGGCATTGCTGCTTCCCAATATCAGGGTTTCCTCTTCGGATCGGGCGGCCCTGTGAGCCTCACCCAGAGTGGCCCAGGATTCAGTCTTACCGGTTCCTTCGGATTTTCGAATCTGAAAACCGCTTGCCCAAAATCCCGGTGCCCGCAACCGGTACTATCCTCTATGGAGGAGAGTTCGCCGACAACGATCCATCCAGCAATGCATTTGGTAATTGCGACCTGGCGATCGATTTGGGAGCGCAGGATGCGAAGAGCAATGGCCTCTATCCCACGGCCACGGTTTTCGTCACCGCCAGTTTCCCCAAAACGGCATCAGCAAGGCTTACTCCTTTCAAGCCGTTGCCATTGCCGGTCAAATCGGCAGCAAATATGCAATCTTTCTCATCGGAGTGGATACTGCCGGCTCACCGTCGCAGGCTTGGGGAATCTACCTCCTGCAGTCCAATTAGGACCACATGATCGGCTTGGGTGGAACCTCTCAATGACATTAGAGTCCGATAGGTGTTCTCGATCGATGGCTGTTCGGCGCGAGGCTACTCTTCGATTCGCGTGCAAGGCTGCTTACCTGCTCGGCCTGACGTTTTTGGTAGCAGGATGCGGCGGGACTACATCACCGCAAGGTCCCTCGACGAATCCTCCGGCTGCCGCCAAACTCACTGGCAGGCTCCGGGGCGGTCAACAGCCTGTGCAGAATGCTGCGGTGCAACTCTTTGCGGTGGGATCTACCGGGTATGAGGCTGGCGCGGTGGCTCTAACCTCCGCGGCTTATACGGACGCAAGCGGCGACTTTTCCATCCCTTCCGATTTCACACGCCCGTCCAGCGGCACGCTCACTTATTTGTTTGCGAAAGGGGGGAACCCCGGAACTGGAACCGATAACCCCGCCATCGCTCTGATGGCAGCGCTGGGGTCCTGCGGCGATCTCTCCTCCATTTCCTTTGTGACCATCAATGAGCTTACGACAGTGTCCTCGGTGTGGGCACTTGCTCATTTCCTTTCCCCCGGCGCGCAGATCGGAACCAGTTCCACAAACTCTCTTGGACGGGAAAACGCATTCGCCAACGTGAACAATCTGGTCAATTCTGTCACGGGCACTACGCCCGGAGCTGGCGCGCCCCAAGGCGCGGTGATCCCCATCTCAAAGATGGACACGTTAGCTGATATTTTGGCTACATGCGTGAATACCGGCGCCTGCAATGCACTGTTTACAGCCGCAACGCCGGTCAATGGCACAGCTCCAACCAATACCCTGGATGCCGCCTTGAACATCGCGCGCAATCCTGCTGCCAACGTCGCCGCGCTTTTTGCCATTCCCATTCCATCCGCCCCCTTCCAGCCCACGCTCAATGCTTCGCCGGCGGACTGGACCCTTGCCGTAAGCTACTCCGGAGGCGGACGGAATGCCTCTGGAGCGCTCGCCTTGGATGCATCGGGAAACGTGTGGACCGCGAATTAATTCAACTCGGTCACGGAACTCTCCAACATCGGCGAGCCGCTTTCTCCTGCATCCGGCTTCACCGGCGGCGGCCTCGATGAGAGCTACGGCATCGCGGTCGCTTCGAACGGAACCGTTTGGGTCACCAACGAAGAGTCTTCCAGCGCAAACAAAGGTCATGGCAGTCTCACGGTCTTGAATTCCTCCGGTCAGGTTATCTCCGGAACAGACGGCTATTTTGGAGGCGGCGTGTTTTTCCCCGTCGCCATCGCATCCGATTCCGATGGCAAGGTCTGGACGGCCAACTATGGGAGCTCCACCGCATCGCTCCTATCGGAGAACGGATCCCCGATCTCCGGAGGCGGAGGATTTGGCGCCGATCAACTTTCCGGACCGGTAGCCGTCGCAATGGATGCAAACCATAACGCGTGGTTCGCGAATCAGTCCGGTGATTCCGGCTATGTCACCAGCATCTCCCCCGATGGCAGCCACGTAACCAGAACGACCGGGTGTGGCGAAGAGCCCTCCGGCATCGCCACCGACGCGATCGGCGTCGCGGCCAAATCATCCAGAGGGCATGTCTGGACAGGTAACTACGAATCCAGCACCGTGAGCGAACTGGCGTTGAGCAACAATGGCTCTGTGATTGTTGCCTCGGCCGGCTATTCCGGCGCGGGACTCAATCATCCGCACGGCATTGCCGTCGATGGCGCGGGCAACGTCTGGGTGACAAATTTTGAGGGAAACACCCTATCGGAATTGCAGGGGGCCAATGGCGCAGACCCAGGCCAGGCGCTCTCACCCGGTGCCGGGCTCGGCCAGGATGCACACCTCGGACGGCCATATGGCATCGCCATCGATGCCAGCGGGGATCTTTGGGTTTCCAACTTCGGACGGAGTACAATCACCGTATTTGTAGGTGCGGCGTCCCCAGTCAAAACTCCCTTGGCTGGTCCCGCCCAATTGCCCTGAGGAAGCAAGACCGCGATCATCCGGTCTGCCCGTTGGGGCTAGAATTCCCTTAACTCGCAATTAACCGACCGCAGCAGCAAGGCTTGCGCGCAACTCGTCATACTCCTTGAGCAACCTGGATTCAGCTTCAGCCTGATTGCCGATCCTTTCCAGCTTTACCGCCGTGTATTTGTATTCCGGCGTCCTGGAGACCGGATCGTGGTGGCCCCCGGTAAGCTCATTGCAGGCGCCGATCCACCATTGATAGGTCATGTACACTGCGCCTTCATTGGCGCGATCCGTCACCAAAGCGCGAACGACAACCTTGCCGCGCCGGGATGAGATCCAAAGGAGTTTCTGGTCTTCGACTCCGTATTTTCGCGCATCCGCGCGGTTGATCTGCACATATCCCGGCTCATCGGCCAGAGTTGTGAGGGCTCTGCAGTTTCCGGTCATGGTGCGGGCGGAATAATGTCCAACTTCGCGAACCGTGCATAGAACCAACGGAAACTCCTCATCCGTGGGTTCATGAGGCGGAATCCAATCGGCCGCAATGAGAAGCCCCTTGCCGCTTGCAGTGTCGAACTTGTTGTCTTTGTACAAATAAGTGGTCCCGGGATGATCCTCGGTTGGACACGGCCATTGCACATATCCAAGCCCTTCCATCTTTTCGTAGGTTGCGCCGTAGAAGATCGGACATAACTCACGCAATTCGTTCCATATCTCTTCGGTATTGTTATACTTCATGGGATACCCCATGGCGGTTGCCATCAAACTGATAATTTCCCAGTCCGGCTTGACATCGCCTTTGGGTTCAATCGCCTTGTTGAAGCGCTGAAAGCCACGATCCGCGCTGGAGTAGATCCCTTCGTGCTCTCCCCATGAAGTGGCCGGGAAGATGACGTCAGCGAACATCGCGGTTTTGTTCATGAAAATATCCTGGACGATGACCAGGTCCAGGTTCCTCATCGCTTCGCGAAAACCTGCCAGATCGGGCTCACTCTGCGCGGGGTCCTCGCCGAAGATGTAGTAAGCCTTCAGCTTTCCCTGTTCCACCAGGTGCGGAACTTCGGTGAGGCAATAGCCCACATTTGCAGGCAAATCGGGAACGCCCCAGGCCTTGGCAAACTTTGCGCGCGCTGCCGGGTCGGAGACCTTTTGATAACCCGGGAAAGAATTCGGAAGAACGCCAACGTCGCAGGCTCCTTGTACATTGTTCTGGCCTCGCACCGGGCCAACACCGCAATTCGGATGCCCAAGGTTACCGGTGAGAAGGGCCAGACCGGAGAGACTCTTGACCACGTTCACGCCCTGCCCCCACTGAGTTACGCCCATGCCCCAGAGAATCGCGGCTGTAGGCGCGGCGGCGTAGATGCGCATTGCCTGGCGAATTTGCGCCGCGGGAACACCGGCAATCTTCTCGACATACTCGGGGGTGTACTTGGCGACGACAGCCTTGTACTGCTCGAAGCCTTCCGTGTACCTGGTTACGTAGTCTTTGTCGTATAACTCCTCCTCAATCAGAACATTGGCAAAGGCGTTGACAATCGCCATATTGCTGCCGTTCCTGATGGGGAGGTAGAGATCGGCAATGCGGGCTGTTTCGATGAAGCGCGGATCGCAGACGATGATTGTTGCGCCCTTCTCCTTGGCTTTGATGATGCGCCGGGCAACGATGGGGTGCGAATCGGCGGCATTATAGCCAAAGACCAGGATGCACTTGGTATCTTCGATTTCGCATATGGAGTTACTCATCGCTCCATTGCCGAGCGTTGCTTGCAACCCGGCGACCGACGGCGCATGACAGACACGAGCGCAGCAATCCAGGTTATTGGTGCCAACCACGGCCCGCGCAAATTTCTGCATCACGTAGTTGGCCTCATTGCCGGGCCCGCGCGACGAGCCGGTCATCATGATCGAATCCGCGCCGTACTTCTGTTTGATCTCCATGAGCCGGGTGGCTGCGAAATCGATTGCCTCGTCCCAGGAAACCTCCTTGAAATCGTCGCGGCGATGCTCGCGCAAGAGGGGCTTCTTCAAACGAGGCGTCAGCAGCTTGGTATCGTTCAGAAAATCCCATCCGTAATACCCTTTCAGGCAAAGCTCACCTTCGTTGGTCACTCCGTGTGCCGGCTCCGCACCGATAATCGAACCGTTTTCAACCAGGAGGTTGAGCTTGCAACCAGATCCGCAATAGGGACAAACTGTTAATACTTTTTCTGCCATCTCGTCAGTCCTTCTCCGATGAATCTGCCGGGGTTCATTTCATGCCTGCACTCGCCGCTGGAAAAACACGCTTGGTTAGCCGCCTGTGTGGCTCATATATCCATCCGAACCGCCAATCACCAGCATGGCCGCCGAGTGTTCACGCCGTTTCAGCGCAGCTTGGGCCAGCACCACCGAATCAACGATGTAAAGGGCCTTGGTCGGGCAAACCTCGACACAGGCTGGACCGGCTCCGCGACTCTCGCACAGATCGCACTTGACGGCTTCAACATGCGTGGTGCCGAAGGGCTGTCGATCGGAGAGATTCATTTCGCACGGCAAAACTTCAATCACGCCGAAGCGACAGGCGATCATGCAGCTCTTGCAGCCGATGCATCGAGACGGGATGACCTGGACGGAATGGTCGCCCATGACCAGCGTACCGGTAGGACAGACTGCCACACAGGGCGCGTCGTCGCATTGGCGGCACTGAACCGGCGTGCTGACCGTGGCGGTCTTTACCACCTTGAGCCGCGGAATAAAGGATGCCGGCGAGAGTGTGGTCAATGCGTCCGGCGCGGAATGGGCCAGGGCGCAAGCCAGCTCGCATGTTCGGCAACCGATGCATCTCCCCGGATCTGCGATGACTAACTTGTTCATGACTTCACCTATTTCCTTATCCCAACCTGCATACTGCCTGCCGGCCGGCAATGTGTTGATGCTCACGACCAGATGTTCGGGAAACTCTCCGCAGTGGCAGCCGTACGCTGCCGCTTGCAATCGAGACAGAGCACCTCGGCCTGTCCCTCGGGAAGCGTTTGCAGGCGCTGGTCCAGAAACTTTTGCGTCACGACGGGAGCGCGGCAGGATGTGCACGTGAGCAAAGCGAATCGCGCGATCATAAGATCTTGCCGCACAATGGCGCGTTCTCCGGCGGCGTCTTCCACGCGAATCATGCCTGTGGGGCAGACCGCGGCGCACGAGCCGCAGCCGATGCAAAGCTCGGAAAGCGCGCCAAACTCGGTGGTGACGCTTCGGCTTTGTCCGCGACCCGCAAAGGAGATCGCTGCGGTTCCGATCTTTTCCTTGCACGTTCGCACGCAAAGGCCGCAACGCACGCAAAGGTCGTGCTGCGCGCCTTCGCCGAAGCGCGTGAAGTCGACGCCGTAACGCTTCGCCATCGTGCGCAATGATTCCGAGTCGGGGGAGCGGCCGAGCAGGAGTTCGAAGATGACTTTGCGCGTCTGTACGACGGCCGGAGAGTCGGTCATCACCATCAGGCCGTCTGAGACGGGCAGCGTGCAAGCAGCGGCCAATCCACGTCGCTGCGCCGGACCTTCAGCCTCCACCACGCATACGCGGCAGGCTCCATAAGAACCGAGGGCTTCGTGGTGACAGAGCGTGGGAATGTCAATTCTCGCCCTGCGCGCCGCTTCCAGCACCGTCATGCCTTCCGGGACTTCATGGGTCTGGCCATTCAGCGTAATCGTTGTCATGGTTATGCCCTTACCACCGCTCCAAAATTGCAGGTATCGCGGCAGATTCCGCACTTGATGCACGCCGCCTGATCGACAGCGTACGCTTTCTTTCTCTCTCCCCGGATGGCTTTCTGAGGACACTGGAGTGCGCACAGGGAACATCCCGTACATGCCTCGGGATCGATCGTGAACGTGATCAGCGATTTGCAAACGCCAGCTGGACACTTCTTCTGGTGGATGTGCGCTTCGTACTCGTCGCGAAAGTAGCGCAGTGTGGAAAGCACAGGATTCGGCGCGGTCTTGCCCAAGCCGCAGAGCGACATATCCCGGATGACGAGGCACAGCTCTTCGAGTGCGGTGATATGCTCTGGAGTCCCAACGCCATCGGTAATCTCGGTCAACAAACGAACCATCTCCCGTGTGCCTTCCCGGCAGGGAGTGCATTGGCCGCACGACTCATCCATGCAAAACGACACAAAGTATTTGGCCACATCCACCATGCAGGTGTCTTCGTCCATGACAACCATGCCACCGGAACCCATGATGGACCCAACTGCCGTAAGGTTCTCGTAATCGAGTTGTACGTCGATATGCTTTGCCGGGATGCAGCCGCCGGATGGCCCTCCAGTCTGCACCGCCTTGAATTGCTTGCCTCCGGGAATACCCCCGCCAATCCCGTAGATCACCTCCCGCAATCTGATCCCCAGCGGCACTTCAACCAGGCCGGTGTTGTTGATTTTGCCTACCAGCGAAAATATCTTGGTGCCTTTTGACTTCTCAGTGCCAATGGCGCCGAACCACGCCGCGCCATGCTGAACGATCTTGGGTATAGTGGCCCAGGTTTCAACGTTGTTGATGCAGGTTGGCGCGCCCCACAGCCCCTTATTGACGGGAAAAGGCGGCTTCGGCTTGGGTTCGCCGATCTGGTCTTCAAGAGAAGCGATCAGTGCTGTTTCTTCGCCGCAGACAAAGGCGCCCGCCCCAAGCTTGACGTGAATATCGAAGTCGAATCCGTGCCCCATGACGTTGGCGCCCAGGTAACCGCGCTCGCGGGCTTGTTCGATGGCGCGGCGCAGCCGTTGCACGGCCAGAGGGTATTCAGCCCGGATGTAAACGTACCCTTTCGAGGCTCCTATTGCGTGAGCGCCAACGATCATCCCTTCAATCACGGCATGCGGATCGCCCTCGATGATGGCGCGATCCATGAATGCGCCGGGATCGCCTTCATCGGCGTTGCAGATCAGGTACTTTCCATCGCCCGGCGCGCGGCGGCAAAACTCCCATTTCATGCCCGTCGGGAAGCCGGCGCCCCCCCGTCCCTTGAGCCCGGAACTCTTGATTTCCTCAATCACTTGTTCCGGCGTCAGGGCCGAAAGGGCGCGACGGGCGGTCTGGTAACCGCCAATCGCGCAATAGGCATCGATGTCTTCAGGGTCGATGGTCCCGCAAGCTCCGAGCACAACCTTGTTCTGCACGGAATGGAAGAGCGCGTATTCCGGACCCGCCATCCATTCTTTCACCGGAACACCGCCAAGGATGTGCTCGTCCACGATGCGGCTCACCATGTGCGGCTTGACGAATTGGTAGGCGGTCATGGCGCCGTCAATCGTAACCTCTACGAGGACATCTTTGGCGCAGAACCCCATGCACCCCACCTGGTCCACGCACTTCTTGCCGACGGTGGCACGCAAGCCTTTCTCTGCCATGATCTGCTGAAAGGCCTTGAGTACGTCTGCGGCGCCGGCTGCTACGCCGCCTAATCCCATGCAGACTCGCAGGGAAAGGTCGCGGGAATCGGCCGCCGGCTCCGCGACGGGTTTGGAGTGGATTACCGGCGCGGGAGAATCCTTGGCTGCCTCTTCTGACATGGGCTCAGCGAAGTCAGCTTCGCATTTCTTGATAATTTTTGAGATTGCCTTTGAGTTAACCTCGCCATGGGTTTCATTTCCGACCACCACGACTGGAGCGAAGCTGCAAGCGCCAACGCAGCGCACCTCGCTCAAGCTGAACTGCCTGTCCGCAGTGGTCTCGCCGGCTTCAATTCCCAGTTTCCGTCTCAGCTCATCGAGAATGCGCTCCGCGCCCTTCACATGGCACGCAGTCCCGGTACAGACGTGGATCTGATGGCGGCCCTTCGGCTTCAGACTGAAGAAGTGGTAGAACGTGGCGATACTGTAAAGCCGTGTGATGGGGATGCCAGTCTGTTTGGAAAGGTAATAGAGCACGTCCTTTGGCAGGTAGCCGTAGTGCGACTGGACCTCATGCAGGACTGAGATCAGGTTCCCGGTCACTTCAAGATGACGGGCGAGAATGTCGTCAACGGGGTTCATTTCCATTCGATTGGTATGCGCGGCAGAATCACAGGCTGCGGCTGCCTCCTCTCACAAGTCCATTTTTGAGCACAGTAGCTGCTGATTGCCGTTCAGTTGAACTTGCAAATCCATGTCTCTCCCTTGCCGGAGTTTCTGGTTCCGGCAACTGCCTGAAGGTGCACACAATGGGGATATCGGCCCCCTTGATCTACGCTCAGAACCGGCATTGTGTTGAACAGAACACTCTAGCGGTTCTTTGAAGGGTAAGCAAGGAGGAAGACCCAAACCGTTGCGCATGAACTGGCATATGACAAGACACTCTGGAAACAAATTGAAACAATGGTGATAGCCGGATTGCCGCTGGCCTGCACCCAGTGAACGCAGGAGTCCGCTTGGGCCGATCTGCAATTGGCACGGTCGACGCGGCGCTAGATGCCTGCTATGCCGTTCGGCAAATTGGTGTTTTCCTCATCTTAGGTTGGCACCGGCACCCCTCCTTGCCGGAAAGAACTTCGGCTGATTTCTCTTGTTGCTCCGTATTATGAGTCGTTCAAGAGGAAATGGCGCGTGATCTGTGTCACAAAAACGCAAGCCGACCGAATCCTCCCACAGGTGGCGAAGATTTGCGCGTCCGGCGGCGCCGGGAGGTCGCGCGGAAAGCGGCCATTACCCGGTGGACATGCGCTCTGAAGCAGCCGCCGTGGATTCGTTTTGGCCTGCCGTGCCGTTTGAGAGCACAGCCGGCAATGACCTCACTCTGTTCGTTGGGAAGTGAATTCGCCGCCGGACCATCGCAAAGTACAGAAGGCCTGAAGTTCTAGAATTGAGGTTAAGGGCGCAGAGCCTTGTGGCGTCACTCAACCCTCGATCCCTCAGGGAGTATGCGAGATGAAGCAAGCTTCTTTCAAAAGGCCTATTGCTTTTGTTGTGCCTGGTTTTCCCGCCGCTGGCAGCGCACGCGGCCACAACCGTTATCGTTACCCCGGCTACACAAACCTCGGGGTAAACTCGACGCTGCAATACGCTACCGTCGCCAAGGGCCTCACCAACACGACGGTGAAGTGGGAGATCAACCGACGGTGAAGCGGGAGATCAACGGCGTCGCCGGCGGCAACGCGACGCTCGGCACCATCACCACCTCATTCGTCGGAAGATGACTCAGGTCCATGCGTACTGGCTGCGACCTAAACCAGGCGAAGACTAGCATTGCGATTGTTGCAAAAAGACTGGGCCCCTCACAGTTACGCTCCACTAACAAACCAAACCGGCACAAGACATCGCAGACCTCGCCTGGTCGATTACAAGGAGCCTGAGGGCCTGATCGGTGAGCAGGGAATAGACGGCAGTTCGGTTTCTTGCTATACTTTCGTCCCAACCAAAGAATCCAAAACGAGGAGCCGTTGACCTGGAGCAGGACAGGGTAGTTTCTAATGCTCCGGGTAGCGCTCCTGGCCGCATGGAGGCTCAATGACAAGCATCTCCCGCCGGTATCTCTTGAAGGCAGGCATTGCAACATCTGCTTCGATCGCATTTCCATTTTCGACCGGCTCGCGCCTGGAAGGGGAGAGCTGGACCTCACCGGTCAATCCCGACTCAAATGCACGGCAGGTAGTCGATTTGAGCGGGAGTTGGCGCTTCAGAAGAGACGACGATAAGCAAGGCATGAATCAGAACTGGTTTGCAAACATATTGCCTGCAAACGGTAC
>Ga0302320_10020324_pt1 | contig 13257 bp, 11 predicted proteins | sample Bog_T0_3_FD_202130 | JGI IMG/M metagenome (GOLD analysis project Ga0302320, IMG submission 202130) | Peat permafrost microbial communities from Stordalen Mire near Abisko, Sweden - Bog_T0_3 | ecosystem: Environmental > Terrestrial > Soil > Wetlands > Peat | place: Sweden: Abisko, Stordalen Mire...
CTCGTCACCGATCAGAGCCTGCGCAGTTTGGTGATTGCAGGGCGGCCCGATGAGGGCGTGCCCGATTGGCGTTCGTATCTTTCTGGCGCAGGGGCACACGCGCTCACCCCGCAAGAGATTGACGATGTGGTTGCGTGGATCGCTTCGCATCGCGCAGCTTCGCCGGCGCAGCCTGTGAGCCAAACTCCCATGAACCCGCCCGCAGCGGCAGGAAAGGAGAATCGATGAGCACACCCCACGAGCCCGGCGCACAAGCGCCCGCGCAGCAAGCCTCATCTGCGACTCACAGTGCGCTGCATAGCCGGCGTGCATTTCTTTTCAAGCTGTCGCTGTTGCTCAACGGCGCGGTAGGCGCTGTGCTGGCAGTGCCGATTCTGGGTTATATTTTCGGTCCGGCGCTGCGCAAAAGCTCCAGCTACAACGCCTGGGTATCGCTCGGTCCGGTCGGCAATTTTCCCGAGGGCGAGACGCGGCTGGCCGACTATCTCAACACTGTTAGTACGGTTTCAGATGGGATGACGGACAAGGTGGCCTGCTGGGTGCGCCACATCGAAGGTGGCAAATTTCAAGTCTTCGCAATCAACTGCGCGCACCTTGGCTGCCCGGTGCGTTGGTTCGCGCAGTCACGTCTGTTCTTGTGCCCGTGCCACGGAGGCGCGTACTACGAAGACGGCGCGCGCGCGTCGGGACCGCCGGAGCGCGGGCTGTTTGAGTATGAATACACCATTGCGGGCGATACGCTCATGATCCATGCAGGGGCGATGCCGACGCTGGCTACACAGGCGTGCGTCAAGAAGCCGCTCATCCAGATTGAGCAGACACCTGTTGATGTTGCGAATGGCAAGCCTGCCGCTGAGAGGTCCACCGCATGGCCAGCATGAAACCAAACAAGCCGTCCGCCGTGCACAGCGCCTATGCGTGGTTTGAGCGCAGGCTTGGGCTTGCCAAGCCGCTCATGGAGGCGGCGCAGCACCCTACCCCCGAGCGCAGCGCCAGTTGGTGGTATGTGTTTGGCAGCGCCGCCACGGTGTTGCTCACACTGCAGGTGGTTACCGGCATTCTGCTCGCGCTGGTGTACACGCCATCGGCTGCCGAAGCGTGGAGCAGCCTGCAATTTCTCAATCACAATGTGACGCTGGGCTGGTTTCTGCGCGCCATGCACGGATGGGGATCGGACTTCATGATCGCCATCGTGCTTATTCACCTGGTGCAGGTATTCATGTTCGGCGCGTACAAGTTTCCGCGCGAGCTTACATGGATTGTCGGCGTCTTTCTGCTGGTGCTTACGCTGGGCATGGCCTTCACCGGGCAGGTGCTTCGCTTTGACCAGGACGCCTATTGGGGCCTCGGCATTGGCGCTTCCATCGTGAGCCGCGTTCCCTGGCTGGGCGGGCCGCTGGTGCGTCTCATGCTGGGCGGACCGATCATTGCCGGGCCGACGCTCTCGCGTTTCTTCACGCTGCATGTCTTTGTCATTCCCGGCATTCTGCTGGCTCTGGTCGGTCTGCACATCTGGATGGTGCTGCGCCTGGGCATCAACGAGTGGCCCATGCCGGGGCGGATTGTGAGCAAAGCGACCTACGAGCACGAGTATCACGAGCAGACGGCGAAGGCCGGCATTCCCTTTGTCCCAGACGCCGCGTGGAAGGATGCGGTTTTTGCCGCGGCGATCATTCTGGCGGTGATGGCATGCGCGGCGCTGCTGGGCCCCATCGGCCCCAGCGGCCAGCCTGACCCGACCATCATCCAGACCGCGCCCAAACCCGACTTCGCTTTCCTCTGGATCTATGCGGTGCTTGCCTATCTGCCGGCCGACCTGGAAACGCCCTTCCTGTTTATTGCGCCGGTTGTGGTGATCGGCGCTATGCTGCTGCTGCCGCTGGTGGCAGGCGAGGGAGAAAAGCATTGGTCGCGGCGGCCCGTCGCGGTGCTTATGGTGGCCATCATCGCCGTGACTTTGGGTGTGTTTACCCAACTTGGCACGTACGTGCCGTGGAGCCCGGTGATGGATGCCTGGTCTGGCGATCCGATTCCGGTTACCTATCTCGAACACCGAACGCCGCTGGAGCGCCAGGGCGCGCTGGTGTTCCAAAACAAGCAATGCCGCGACTGCCACTCGCTGGGCGGAGTGGGAGGGATGCGCGGACCCGCGCTCGACTCCATTGCCACCCGAATGACCGAGGATGAGATGATTCGCCAGGTGCTACAGGGCGGCGGAAACATGCCCGCCTATGGCAATGCGCTCAATCCTGCGGAGACGCGCGCGTTGGTTGCATTCTTAAAGACCCTGCATGGCAAGGATCTTGCGCCGGCCGTGAATGCTTCGCGCGATCTGGAGCACGCAACTGCCATGCATGTGGCCGCAAGTCCGGTCACATCGAGAACGCAGTAGCGCATGACCGACCCGATCCAATCCATCCTCGACGATTGGCAACTCCCGATCGGTCTTACGGTGCTCACTGTTCTTACTTCGCTGATTTATGTGCGCGGCTGGTTCATCCTGCGCCGCACCCGCCGCGCGCAGTTCGACGGCTGGCGGTTGGGTTCGTTTCTGGGTGGCATGGCCAGCCTTTGGCTGGCTGTCGGCTCGCCCATGGACGGCTTTGCCGATGCGCTGCTCAGCGCTCACATGGTCGAACATCTGATCCTGATGTCGGTGGTGCCACCGCTGGTGCTGCTTGGCTTGCCCGTGGTTCCGCTGCTGCGCGGCCTGCCGGCCATCGTACGCAAGGGCGTAGTTGGCCCGCTGCTGCGCTTCAAACCGCTGCGCAGCTTTACCCATTGGCTGGTGCGCCCCATCGTCGCGTGGCTGGCGATGAATATTACTTTTCTTGCCTGGCACGTGCCCGCTGCCTACGATTTTGCTCTCGAAAACGAGCACTGGCACGACTTCGAGCACATCTGCTTTCTCTTCACCTCGCTGCTTTTCTGGTGGTGCATCGTGCGCCCGTGGCCGGCGGCGCGCAGGCCGCATAGCTGGGGTATTCTGCTTTATTTGGTTGGGGCCGACCTGGTGAACACGGCGCTGTCGGCTTTTCTGGCCTTCTGCAATCGTCCGGTTTATGCCTACTATGTCAGCAACCCGAACCCATTTCAGCTCGCGCCTTTACCCGATCAGATTATGGGCGCGGCCATCATGTGGGTGGCTGGCTCGATGGCGTTTCTGATTCCCGCTATAGCGATCACCCTCTCGCTGTTGCAGCCGGGCGAACAGGCGGCCCGCTCCTTGCCACGCGCTCGCCAGACTTCCTGAGCTTGCGCCACACGACCCAATCCGCATTTTCTCCCCGCTGTTAAACTGAAGGTTGATGATTCTCCCGTTTGTCCGTGAAATTTTTGCGGAGCTGGAGCATTCGGCGGGGTTTGAGCGCGTTCGCAGGCACCTAAGCCTGGGTGCGGGGCGCAGGCGTGTGTCCGGGCTGACCTGGACGGCGCGGGCGCTCTACGTGCCCCTGATGGCGCGAGCGGCCCGGCAGCCAGTGGTCGTGGTTGTAGCGGACAACAAGGCAGCCGAAGCGCTGGAGCCTGTGCTGCGCGCGGGCTGTGAGCTGACGGGTGCGGTCGATCCATCGCGCGTCGTCCGGCTGCCGGCGCACGATGTGCTTCCCTTTGAGAATCTTTCTCCCCATCCCGATGTGCAGGAACAGCGGGCGGCTGCGCTATGGAAGCTGGCCACCGGAGCGGTGGAGATTCTGATTGCGCCGGTCGAGGCGGTGGCGCTCAGGCTCTTCGATCGCGAGTACTACGCGGGACTGGCTGTGACGCTCAAGCGCGGCGAAGAGATCGACATCGAGGTGCTCACCGGACACCTGGCCAGCGTGGGCTACAACCAGATGGACCTGGTGGAGATGCCGGGGCAGTTTACGCGGCGGGGCGGAATTCTCGATATCTACTCGCCGGAAGCCGACCGGCCGGTGCGCATCGAGTTTTTCGGCGATGAGATTGAGACCATTCGCAAGTTCGATCCGGAGACGCAGCGGTCGCAGAGCGGTTTGGATGAGGCGCAGTTGCTGCCGCTCACCGAGACACCGGTGACGGAGCGGTTGCTGGCCGCGGTCCACGGGCGGTTGAGCCGGCAGCGCGTGGAGGTGGAGGGCGACAGCGATGCCGAGGAGATGGCTACCGAGGCAGCCTCAGCCGGCGGCGTGAGCGTCTTTCCCGGATGGGAGTTTTTCAGCGCAGTGGCCGGAGCTGAAAAATCACTGCTGACGCTGATTCCAAAGTGCGCCTTGTTTGTGGATGAGCCGGCGATGGTGCGCAACCAGATCGACCGCTGGTGGAACAAGGTTGAGCAGAGGCATGAGCGGTCGGGGATCGGATCGCTGATCAAGCCCGAGGACATCTATCTGCGGCCGGAGATTTTGCAGGCATTGCTTGAATCGCACATGGGGCTCGATCTGGATCAACTGGGAGCTGTGGACGTTCTGGAAGTGGATTCAACTCTGGGCGAGATTGAGTTGAACACCCGGCCTACGCTCCGGTTTCACGGGTCGATTCCGGCGCTGACCGGGCAACTCAATAACCTGATGGAAACGGAGACTCGAATCGTGCTCGCGGCGCCAAACCAGGGAGACGTGGAGCGGCTGGCCACGGTGTTGCGCGAGTACCAGATTCCCTACCGGCTGGGCAGCCGAACCGTGCATCATAGCGGCGAGACAATGCTCGAAGAAGCCAGCTATATGGCTGGAGACCTGCGCGTGCCGGTGATTGTCAAATCGCCGCTGGCGGCAGGCGTGAGCTTTCAGGATGCGAATCTAATTCTGTTCGGAGCCAACGATCTGTCGGACGAAGCGGATGTGGCCGCGCGGCCTGAGCCGAAGCGATCGAAGACGGCGGCCTTTGTCTCCGATTTCCGCGACCTGGGCGTAGGCGATTACGTGGTCCACGTGGAGCATGGGATCGCGCAATATCAAGGCCTGAAGGAGATTGTGCAGGATGGGCTCTCAGTCGAGTTCATGATTCTGGAGTTTGCCGAGCAGGCCAAGCTGTATGTGCCGCTGACACGGCTCGACCTGATCCAGAAATATCGCTCCACCGACGCTGGCCCGGCGCCGGTGCTCAACAGGCTGGGCTCGCAGCAGTGGACCAAGACCAAGGCGCGCGTGCGCAAGGCCATGCAGGACATGGCCGGCGAGTTGCTGAAGCTCTACGCGCAGCGAGAGACAGCGCAGGGAACGGCCTTTTCTCCGGACAACGAATTCCAGCGCGAATTTGAGGACTCGTTTGACTTTAACGAGACGGACGATCAGATTTCGGCGATCCGGGCCATCAAGTTCGACATGGAATCGACCACGCCGATGGACCGGTTGCTGTGCGGCGACGTGGGGTATGGCAAGACCGAAGTGGCCATGCGCGCGGCGTTCAAGGCGGTGCAGGACGGCAAGCAGGTTGCGGTGCTCACGCCTACCACTGTGCTGAGTTTTCAGCATTTCGAGACCTTCAAAAAGCGGTTCGCGCAGTTTCCTATTCACGTCGAGATGATTTCGCGGTTCCGTACGGCGAAAGAACAGAAAGAGATTGTCGAGCGCGTGGAGACGGGCCGCGTGGATATTCTGATCGGCACGCATCGGTTGCTCTCGAAAGACATCAAGTTTCAGGATCTGGGCCTGCTGGTGGTGGATGAGGAGCAGCGCTTCGGCGTGCGCCACAAGGAGCGGCTCAAGCAAATGCGCAAGGAGATCGACGTGCTGGCGATGAGCGCCACGCCGATTCCACGCACGCTGCACATGTCACTGGTGGGGCTGCGCGACATGAGCGTGATCGAAACACCGCCCAAAGACCGCATGGCGATTCAGACGGTGGTGGCCAAGTTCGACGAGAAGATCATTCGCTCGGCTGTTGAAGTGGAACTGGAGCGCGGCGGACAGGTGTATTTCGTCCATAATCGTGTCGAGTCAATCTTCGAGATCGCTGCGCGCATTCAGGAACTTGTGCCGGCGGCGCGGGTCGCGGTGGGGCACGGGCAGATGGCCGAGACGGAACTCGAAAGAGTGATGCTGGCCTTCATGCGCCACGAATACGACGTGCTGGTGGCGACCACGATCATTGAGAATGGGCTCGACATTCCGCTGGCGAATACGATTCTGATCAATCGCGCGGACCGGCACGGGCTGAGCGAGCTCTACCAGTTGCGGGGTCGCGTGGGACGGTCCAACCGGCGCGCTTATGCGTATTTGCTGATTCCACCGGAACAGGAGCTGACTGAGATTGCCCGCCGGAGGCTGGCTGCTCTCAAGGAGTTCAGCGATCTGGGTGCTGGCTTCAAGATCGCGGCATTGGATCTGGAATTGCGCGGCGCGGGCAACATGCTGGGCGGCGAGCAGAGCGGACATATTGAGGCGGTGGGGTTCGAGCTGTATACCTCGATGCTGGAGGCCGCGGTCAAGGAGATGAAGGGCGAGAGCGCCGAGGAGCGGCCGGCTACGCAGTTGAATCTGGGCATTGCGCTGCGCATTGATGAGAGCTATGTGCCGGAAGAGAATCAGCGTCTGCGCCTCTACAAGAAGATTGCCGGGGCAGCGAGCGAGGCTGCGGTTAACGAGGTGCGGGCAGAGATGGAAGACCGTTATGGCGCACCGCCAGACGCGACGGTGTACTTGCTTGAGGCGGCGCTGCTGCGTCTGGAATGCGAGCGGATGGGTATTGCGCAGGTCGACCGCAGGCGCGGCGAGCTGCAGATACGGTTCATGGAAAATGCGGCAGTGGATCCGGCGCACTTGATGAAGTTGGTGGCACGAAACGCGAAACGTGGCGCGCAATTCACGCCGCAGGGGCTACTCAAGTATCCTCTTAGGGCGGTGCGGCCGGATGAGGTGTTGCTAGAGATTAGAAGTCTGCTGGATGAGCTAGCGCCGGCGCCGGTGAGCACATAGACAGCAAGTATCCATTGAGGAAAGCGAAATGAAGAAGACGGTTGTTCTGTTGGCGATGGGAGTTTGCATGTTTACGGCGATGAGCGCGCGCGCTGCGCAAGGGGACTGGAAACAGCAGTTCAAGAAGGTTTCGGACGAATATCTTGACCAGGTGTACTTCCACTACGCTCCCACAGCGGGGACGCAGGCAGGGTATCACCAGTATGATGCGCAGTTGGAGAATTACTCGCGCAAGAATATCGAAGCGGAGATTGCCACGCTCAAAGGCTACGAGCGGCGCATCGAGGCGATTCATCCTGACGATTCAGCGGCCGATTTTGTACCGCGCAGCGATCGTGAGATTGTGCTCAGCAACATCCGCTCGCAACTGCTGACACTCGAGGTCATCCGGCCATGGGAGATGAATGCCGACAATTATTCAAGCGCGTGCGCAAATGGGGCATTTGTGCTGATGGAGCGCAAGTTTGCGCCGCCGGATGAGCGGCTGCGTTCGCTGATTGCGCGCGAAAAGCAGATGCCGGCACTGCTCGCCGCGGCTCGCGTGAATCTCCAGAACCCGCCACGCATCTTTACGGAGATCGCCATCGAGCAACTGCCTGACATTGTGAGCTTCTTTGAGCACGACGTGCCGCAGGCCTTTGCCGACGCCAAAGACCCGGCGCTGAATGCCGAGTTTGCGCAGACCAACGCGGCTGTTGTGGCCGCGCTCAAGGATTACCTGAGTTGGCTCAAGACCGATCTGCTGGCGCGGTCGCACGGGGACTTTCGTATCGGCGCGGATGCCTTCCGAAAGAAGCTTGAATACGACGAGATGGTCGATATGCCGCTCGATAAGCTGCTGGAGATTGGCTGGGCCGATCTGCGCAAGAACCAGGCACACTTCAAACAAGTGGCCGCGCAGTTGGAGCCGAACAAGACGCCAAGCGAAGTGCTGGAGGAACTCGGAGAGGATCATCCCGCGCCCGACCAACTCCTCTCATCATTTCGCGACACGTTCACCGGACTGGTCGACTTCATTCGTACGCACCATATTGTTACGATCCCGTCAGATGTGCGGCCCATTCTTGAAGAGACGCCGCCCTTTATGCGCGCCACCACCACGGCCAGCATGGATACGCCGGGCCCGTTCGAGACACACGCGACGGAGGCTTACTTCAATGTAACGCTGCCCGATCCGTCGATGACACCCGCGGAGGTGGAGGGGTATATGCACTCGTTTAATATCGGCACCGTGATTTCGACGGCGGTGCACGAGGCGTATCCGGGACACTACATTCAATTTCTGTGGCTGCCACAGGCGCCGAGCCGGGTGCGCAAGCTGCTGGGGGCGAACACGGACGTCGAGGGGTGGGCGCACTACTGCGAGCAGATGATGCTGGACGAAGGCTATGGCCAGCCGGGCGCAGGAGCGAAGGATGAGCGCGAAGCCGAGTTTCTGCGGCTTGGGCAATTGCAGGATGCCTTGCTGCGCGACGCCCGGTTTATCGTGGGCATCGAGATGCACACCGGAAACATGAGCATTGAACAGGCGGAAGAGTTCTTTGAGAAGGAAGGGTACCAGTCGAAGGAGTCCGCGGTAGTAGAGACCAAGCGCGGCGCGGGTGATCCGACTTATCTCTATTACACGCTGGGCAAGCTGGAGATTATGAAACTGCGCGCGGATGTCGAGAAGAAAGAGGGCGCGGCCTTTTCACTGGAGAAGTTTCACGATGATTTTCTGAGCCAGGGATTTCCACCCATCAGGATTGTGCGCGAGGCGATGCTGGGCGATGACTCGCCCGCACTTTAATTCTATGTGAACTCCTGGGAGGCGATTTTGCGTCTGTTATTCTCTCTAGGATCAATAAGGAGACCGAATGGATAAGCGGGTACGAAAGGCAGTTTTTCCGGCGGGTGGATTGGGAACGCGTTTCCTGCCTGCGACCAAGGTGATTCCCAAGGAGATGCTGGCGCTGGTCGATAAGCCCATCATTCAATATGGGGTGGAAGAGGCGATTGCGTCGGGGATTGAGCACATCATCATCGTGACCGGGCGCGGCAAGGGCGCCATGGAGGACCACTTTGACTACAGCTTTGAATTGGACGCAACCCTGGAGCGGCGCGGCAAGAGCGAGTTGCTGGCGGTGTCGCGCGGCGTGGCCTCGATGGCGCGCATCAGCTATGTGCGCCAGAAAGAGCCGCTGGGCCTTGGCCATGCCGTGCTGTGCGCCAAGAATCTGGTGGGCGACGAGCCTTTTGCCGTTATCCTGCCCGACGATGTGATTGACGCCGCTGTGCCCTGCCTGAAGCAGATGATTCATGTGTTCGACGAGAAGGGTGGATCGGTGCTGGCGACGCAGACGGTTGAGGGGCCGGGAATCAGCGCCTATGGTGTGCTGGCTGGGTCGCCTGATCCGGGTAATCCGCGGATTTACAACTGCACGGGGATGGTGGAGAAGCCGAAGTTCGAGGAGGCTCCGTCGACGCAGGCCATCATTGGCCGCTATGTGCTCACGCCTCGGGTTTTTGCACTGCTGGAACAGACTCAACCGGGAGCGGGCGGCGAAATCCAACTCACCGACGGCATCAAGGCGCTGCTCAAGGAAGAAAAAGTCTTCGGCTACACCTTCGAGGGCAAGCGGTTCGATGCCGGCGACAAGTTTGGAATGTTGCAGGCGACGGTGGAGTTTGCGCTCAAGCGGCCGGAGTTTAAAGAGAAATTTCGTACATATCTGAAAGGGTTGGCGTTATAAAAGCGAAGTTAGGCGGATTTGCACCAGAGCAAACTTTGCTAACTCCGTTGCCCTTATTCTTTCCATTTGATATTGCAGCCGATGGAAGGGTGCTGGTCGGTAGAGACGGGCTTGCCGGCGAGCACGGCGTCGATGGCGGCGCGCAGGTTCTTACCTGTAACCGGCACGCCATTTTCAGGGCGGCTAGAGTCATACTGCCCGCGATAGACGAGGCGGAGATCGCCGTCGAAGAGAAAGAAGTCCGGAGTGCAGGCTGCTTGAAAGGCGTGCGCAACGGCCTGGGTCTCGTCATACAGGTAGGGAAAGACAAAGCGATAGTTATGCGCCTGTTGTTTGAGGCCTTCCGGGCTGTCGCCAGGGTGGCTAGCCACATCATTTGCGCTGATGGCGACGATGCCAATGGACTTGCGGGCGTAGTCGGCGCCAAGTTTGCCAAAGGTTTTCTCGATGTGCTTGACATAGGGGCAGTGCGTGCAAATGAACATCACGAGCAGCGCCTTCCGGCCGCGGAAATCGTCGCGCCGGACGGTTTTGCCGGTCACCACATCGGCGAGGGCAAAGTCGGGCGCAATGGTGCCAAGTTCGAGCATGGTGGATTCAGTCAGCGCCACGGTACGTTCTCCTCAAGAATGCGATTGAATCAAAGCAATTAAAACAATCCCGCCTGGCGTCCCGGCCCAGCGATGCCGAAATGCTCATAGGCCAGGCGCGTGGCCACTCGGCCGCGGGGCGTGCGGTCGAGAAAGCCGATCTGGATGAGGAAAGGCTCGTAGACCTCTTCAAGAGCGTCTTCCTCTTCTGCGAGGGTAGCGGCCAGGGTGCCCAGGCCCACGGGACCGCCGTCGTATTTTTGCATGATGGTGAGCATCAAGCGGCGATCGATCTCGTCGAAGCCATGGGCATCCACTTCCAGCATGGTGAGGGCGGCATTGGCAGTGGGCCGGTCGATGGCGCCCGAGCCGCGCACCTGAGCGTAGTCTCGCACGCGGCGCAGCAGACGGTTGGCGATGCGAGGCGTGCCACGAGAGCGGAGGGCGATTTCAGCCGCGCCATCGGGGTCGATGGGAATCTGCATCACCTCGGCTGAGCGCTGGACGATAACGCGGAGTTCTTCCTCGGTATAGAACTCGAGGCGCAGCAGGATTCCGAAGCGGGAGCGCAGCGGCGAAGAAAGCAGGCCAGGCCGGGTGGTAGCGCCAATGAAGGTGAAGGGGCGGATCTCCATCACGTGGGTGCGCGCCGCCGGACCCTGGCCAATGATGATATCGAGCTTGTAGTCCTCAAGAGCGGTGTAGAGCTTTTCTTCGAGCACGGGCTGCATGCGGTGGATCTCGTCGAGAAAAAGCACCTGGCGCTCGCGCAGATTGGTGAGGATGGCCGTCAGGTCGCCCTGTATCTGGAGAGCCGGGCCGGAGGTCTGCTGAAAGCCAACATCGAGCTCGTTGGCGATGATGGTGGCCAGCGTGGTCTTGCCCAGGCCGGGCGGCCCGAAGAGCAGCACATGGTCCAGCGCCTCACCGCGAAGTTTGGCGGCTTCGAGGGCAATGGCGAGCTGCTCTTTCGCTTTTGACTGGCCGATGAACTCGCGCAGCCAGCGGGGGCGCAACTTGAGCTCGAAGTCCTGCTCTTCGTCGGTGCGCGAGGCGCTGACAAGGCGTTCCGGAGAGTTGTCGTGGGCGATGGCCATGCTGAGGGAAGTCTAACGGGCCAGGGTAGCGGCTGCAACAGCCGAGGGAACGGAGTGCAGTTAAGCAGGCAGACACACTACTCCAGCCACCAGCTTGTAATGAAAACCCTCGAACGGCTCACTAAGACTCAAGGTAAGGAAGGTTCTTGGCGCCTTATGCTTGAAGAAGAAGGAGTGTGGATATATTCCCGCGGGCAGAAGGTGGAGTTGATTCAGCCAGACTGGGTCGGTCACTGCCAGATCGTAGCGGGTGCGGCTTACGTGGCCCGCGCGAAAGAGGACACGGTTTTTGCGCTTACCATTCTCTTCCCGAATCCACCACCAGAGATCGTCGGGGTGGATCAGTTCGAGAGATTTACCTGCGGAGACACTCTCGAATTTCCTGGCATAGACTCTGTCACCGCAGCCCTGGAGAACAGCTGGCGCTTTGTTTACATAATCAGCCAGGAAGCGGAAGTCGCGCGGTTCGTTAAAGCGCCGGACATGGCGCCAACATTGTTCCGTCACAAAGACATCCTCCGGATGGCCATTCGTGCCACAACGGTCACCGAGGTCGGCTTCAAAGATATCGAGGATTGCGGCTTCCTTGCCGTCTGGGTAGCAGGTTTCCTTTACGGTGAGACAGCCGGAGACCCGTTTACCGATGAGCCGAACCCATTTTTTTGTGACAAGACTGATTCCAGCGACACAACGATGATCATGCTTGTAAGAGTTAGCAAGACAGAGAATCCGGTCGCAGCTCATGGAGCCAGACTTACCTCCGGAATCTGAATTTAAAGATGGCGGATTATTACACTATCCCAGTGCTGTTGCAAGTATTCGAGCGCAAGCCTCCTGTGACAGCGCTCCGGAGTGGCTTCGCTGCATAGCAGAACGGTTTTCTTAAGGAAACTATCTTTGGATAGGGTTGACTCGACTTTTCGAGAGCGAAGCAGAGCGAGATAGGAGTCCGTGTAGGCGCCCCAACTGCCTTTCGCTTTCTTAAATGCGTCGAGGATGTCTTGTGTGGGAGCGAGCAGGGGTTCGTGTTCGTAGACTGCTGCGCAGATCTCGGCCAAGAAATAGGGCAGGTCGGACTGCTTGGCAAAGCCGGCAAGTTGGGAGGTGTTATTCAGCCGTACGTCGAGCAGGCGCTCGATGCCGTGAGCCTTCAGTGCGCCGAAGAACTGGCTGGCGTTCTTTTGGGTAAAACCGATGCTGTAGATCTCCATTGGTCCTCGTCGAGTTCCGAGAAAAGTGCGGGCTGGGCGCCGATAAGCGGCTTGCCAGTCTCGGCTGCGACGGATTCGTCGGGTTCCAAACGGCCGTCGCCGCGAATGTGAAACATGGTATGGCGGTGCTCGCTAAGGACGCGGCCGATGAGCAGGCGGCGATGACAGTGCGCGGGGTCTTCCTCACCGCAAACCAGCGCCACGCGGAAGCGCTCGATGCCGGTCTCAAGCCGCGCGATCGCCGCCTGGAAGCGGGCATCGTCGCGAAGCCGGCCATAGAGGACGCGGCCTTTCGCATCGTAGTAGACGGGATTGGCCGGGCGGCCACCCAACTCCTCGCCAAAGAATAGATAGCGGATCCCCGCTTCTTCCAGGGAGCGCTGCATGAGCTCCTTGTCGAACTGCGGGACGTATTTCGAGTAGGGAGAGCTGCGCGTATCGACCACCACCTCGATCCGATGCTGTTTGAGAAGGGCAAGCCACTCTCCGATTGAGTGGTTGGAGTGGCCGATGGTGAAGAAATCGCTCATAGGCAAGCCCTTGCAGTGGAGAATAGCACCGAAATGGCGGCCTCGCTGTGCGAAACATGGAAGATTGCGAACCACCGTTTAGACTGGAATGGTCCTTTTGATCGCGATGACCCACCGGTTTGGAATCCTTCGCCGCTTTCGCTTCAATCGGCCGCAGCAAATTGCGGCGGGATTGCTGGCGCTTTTTCTGGCGCAGGGGCTATGGGTCACGGGCCATCAGACGCT
>Ga0302320_10020325_pt1 | contig 13256 bp, 9 predicted proteins | sample Bog_T0_3_FD_202130 | JGI IMG/M metagenome (GOLD analysis project Ga0302320, IMG submission 202130) | Peat permafrost microbial communities from Stordalen Mire near Abisko, Sweden - Bog_T0_3 | ecosystem: Environmental > Terrestrial > Soil > Wetlands > Peat | place: Sweden: Abisko, Stordalen Mire...
TGTCCGGCGCGACCAGCGCCGGCGCGACGGTGGCCCTGCAGACCAATACGATCAGCGTCCCTGCGCAATAGTTGCGTAATGGAGCGCCGGCAGCGCCAGGGGCGAGCCGGCGCCAGCCAGGACTAGCAGCTGCGCGTTGGCCTCGGCGGGATACATGCCGTGGGCCAGGGTCAGGGTCTGGTCCACCAGGAGGTCGCCGTTCTCCAGCCTGAACGCGGCGCTGGCGGTGCCCAGGGCGTTGGCGGCCTTGGCCGGCCCGGGCAGCGGGCCCTGCAGCTTCCTGCCGGCGGGCGCCTTGATGGTCAGGGTGCGCCTGACAACCTGGTCGTAGGGGATCCAGATGGGCCTGGTGCGCGGCTCTTCCTTCAGGGGCGCGAAGCCCCATTCCACGCGGAAGCCAGCGGCCCAGGGCTCCACATCCAGGACGCCGTCCTTGAGCACGCATGCTTTCGGGAGATCCAGGTCCGCCTTCACCATGAAGGGTTTGTCGGCCGGCTGGGCCCAATCGATGGCTCCGCCCACAAGCCGGCCCGCGGCACGGCCGCGGAGCATCCCCCAGAGCGGCCCGGCGCTTTTCTTCTGCTGGGCGGTCTGCCGGGCCCACCAGTTCCGCAGAAAGTCACCCTCAGGCCCGGAAGTGGCGCGTTCGAAGTGCATCTTGCCGTTGCCCTGCTCGTCCAGGGCGAGGGTCCAGGCATCCTCATAGCGGTTCTCGTAGGGCAGGGCGGCGGGGGTCTTGAAGATCGGCATGGGGCCCTTGGTCATGACCTGGATGGCGGGACGGTCCAGCTCCCACATGTCCAGGTAGCCGAAGGGGCGCTGGGGGTTCTGGGGGAAGGCCACCGCGGCCTTGGCAAAGTCCATGTCCACCATCACGCCCACTTCAAAAGGCTCGTCGGAGCTGATCCAGTTGGGGTCGAACCCTTCCCCCAGGCTTTCGTGCACGATCACCACCTTGCAGGGAATGTCCTGGGTCTCCAGCATGCGCGCCATCAGGGCGACGATGGCCTCCGGGGCGCCCTCCTTCTTGTCCAGCATCTCGCCGAACTTGAATTCGGATTTTCCGAAGATCCCGCCGGTCTCCTTGTTCGCCTCGATGGGCTTGATTTCCTTCTGCAGGTAGGCGTAGATCGCCTCCACCTTCTCCTTGCGCGTCGACTTGCCCTGGACGACCCGGTCAGTGGCCAGTTTCATGGCGCCGGGACTGGACGAATCGCGGCGCTCCAGCTTGGCCGCGAAATTCGAGACCTGCTGCTCGGTGGTCAGGATGAAGAAGCCCGGCGTGGGCAGCAGCCACTTGACACGGCCCCCCACGCTGGGCGCCCAGGGCGAGAACGGCTGCCAGTTCCTGGGGCCGGGGTCCGGGGAGTCCACCACGACTTTCCGGTGAAGGGTGACCGGGTCGGTCTGCTCCTCGAGCTTGGTTTCACCGGTCTCGAAGAGGGGATTCTTGACCCGGTAGGTGGTGCGGTCAGGAATATCCATTTCCACGTGCCAGGCGAGGACCGGGGCGTCGGTGGGCAGGTAGAAGGCACCGCGGCCGGACAGCCCCGCCTTCCGGGTCAGGCTGAAGGCCACTTCCAGGGTGGTTCCCTTGGGCAGCTTGGGCATGGGGTAGGAGTACACTTGCTTGTAGCCCTCCTCCTTGACCTGGAGCTGGTCCAGGCCCACCTGCTCGGGCTGGCCGCCGGGGAGGGTCCAGGAGATGCTGGCCTTCTCCATGGTCCAGCCCTCCTCGGCGTCCATCTTGACGGCCTGGGACGCCTGTTCGTCCTGGAGGATGAGGGTCCACTTGTGTTCCCCGTAGGTGTGGGTCGTGGTTTTGAACATCACGGCGGCCCCATTCCGGTGGAAGGCTTCGAAGCGGGTGTAGACCGCGCTCCTGCCCGGGAATCTGGCCTGCAGGTCCTGGAGGGAGGCAGCCGGCTGCTGGGCCGTGAGCAGGCCGGCCGCGAGGAACAGGATTCCTGCTGGGTGGAACATGTTGGCTCCGGTGAGGGTGGGATCAGGCCATTGTATACCGGCCTCACCTCTGCGTGAACTGCTCGGCCACCGGGCCCAGCACCAGCGCCGGCAGGAAGCTCAGCCCGGTCACCAGCACCACGGTGAAAAAAAGGATGCAGCCGAACCCCGGCGAGCCCGCCGGCATGGAGCCAGGGCCCTGGGGCCGGCGCCGCTGGGCCGCCAGGGCCCCGGCCAGGGCGAAGGCCAGCGCCCCGGTGGCGAACCTGCCCAGCAGCATGGCCAGGGCGGTGCTGAGGTTCCAGAACGGGCTGTTGGCGTTCAGCCCGCCCATGGCCTGGCCGTTGTTGGCGGCACAGGACGCGTACGCGAACACCACCTCGGTGAACTGGCGGGTACCGGGGTTGCTGGACAGGCCGGCCTGGCCGCCCGCGGTGCAGAGGGCCAGGGCCGACAGGGTCAGCACCGCCAGCGGCATCACCAGGGCGTACAGGATGGCCAGCCGCACCTCGTGGGCGCCCATGGCCTTGCCCAGGTACTCCGGGCTGCGGCCGATCATCAGCCCGGCCAGGAACACCGCCACCACCGCGGCCATGAGCAGGCCCACCAGGCCGCTGCCCAGGCCGCCGAAGGCCACTTCGCCCAGCAGCATGTTGAACAGAAGCACCCCGCCGCCCAGGGGGCTGAAGGAGCCGGGCTGGGCCGAACTGGAGCCGCAGGCGCCGTTGGAGGTGGTGACGCCGGCCAGGACGGTCTGGGCCAGGCCGAAGCGGACCTCCTTGCCCTCCAGGTTCGGCCCCTGGGCCACCGCCGCGGGCAGGGCCGGCGACCGCGCCGCCTCGGCCCCGTGCAGCCCGGCCAGGCCCAGGGTGAAGATCACCGCCATGACCGCGAACAGCAGCCACCCGGCGTCGCGCCGCCCGGTCATGCGCCCGAAGGTGCGGGTGAGGCCCGCGGGCAGCACGACGATGGCGAGCATGGACAGGAAGTTGGACAGGGGCGTGGGGTTGGCGAACGGGTGGGCGCCGTTGGCGCCGAAGAACCCGCCGCCGTTGCTGCCCAGGTTCTTGATGGACTCCAGGGCCGCCGCCGGGCCCAGGGGCAGCGTCTGGAGGCCCCCCCGCAGCTGGGTCACCGCCAGGTGGCCGGAGAAGGCCATGACCGTGCCCTGGCCCACCAGCGCCAGCGCCAGCAGCACGGCCAGGGGCAGCAGGACGTAGAGTACCGAGCGGATGAAGTCGGACCAGAAGTTGCCCAGGCCCGCCGCCTGGTCCCGGGCGAAGCCGCGGATGCAGGCCATGCCCAGCGCCAGCCCGGTGCCGCCGGCCAGGAAGCCCTGGGTGGCCAGTCCCAGCATCTGCACCCCGTGGCGGAGCGTGGTCTCGCCGGCATAGGCCTGCCAGGTGGTGCCGGTGGCGAAGCTCACCGCCGTGTTCAGGGCCAGGTCCCAGGTCATGGGCGTGGCGAGGCTGGCGGGCGGCCCGGGGATGGCCCGCTGGAGCATGAGCAGCGCGAACAGCCCCGCGGTCCCGGCCAGCCCGGTGAGGGTGAAGGCCCAGGCGTAGCCGCGCCAGTCCATGTCGGCCCCGGGGTCGACCCCCAGGAGCCGGTGGATCCCCCGTTCCAGCGGCCCCAGGAAGGTGACGCCGCCGCTGAAGACCCGCTCCATCCAGCGCCCCGCGGGGACGGCCAGGACCAGCACCAGGAGCAGGAACAGGGCGTACTGGGCGAAGTCCCGGCCTGCCATGGTCACCTGCCCTGGAGGGCGTCCAGCGCCAGGTTGAGCTTCAGCACGTTGACCCGGGGCTCGCCCAGCAGGCCCAGCTGCGGCCCTTCGGTGCAGGCGGCCGCCAGGGCCCGGACCGTGCCCTCGTCCAGCCCCCGGGCCCGGGCCACCCGGGCCGCCTGGAACGAAGCGGCGGCCGGGCTGATGTGCGGGTCCAGCCCGCTGCCGGAGGCGGTGACCAGATCCACCGGGACGGGGCCGGCCCCCCGCAGCCGCTCCACCCGGGCCTGCACGGTCCGGCGCAGTTCAGGGCTGCCCGGGCTCAGGTTGGAGCCGCCGCCCTCGGCGGCCGAAGGCCGGCCCCAGAAATCGCCAGGATCGGTGAAGCTCTGGCCGATGAGCAGGGAGCCCGCCACCCGCCCGTCCCGCCTCAGCAGGCTGCCCCCCGCCCGGGCCGGGAAGAAAGCCCAGGCCAGGCCCCCCACCAGGAGCGGGTAGGCCAGGCCGGTGAGCGCCGTCAGCACCAGGAATGCCATGATCGCGGGCCGGATCTGCGGGTGCATGGACCTCCCTCGGCATTGCTGAGCCGAAGGGAGTATGGGACCGAACCGCGTTAAAAACAGGTCTGGAAACGGGCCCGCAGCGTTAAGAAAGCGTCAAGGTCAGAAGGCCAGCACCTTGCGCATCCCCTCCAGCACCTTGTCGGTGTTGGGCAGGATGGCCCGCTCCAGGATCCGGTTGAAGCCCACCGGGGTGAAGGCCGAGCCCACCCGCGCCACCGGCGCGTCCAGCCAGGGGAAGCACTCCTGGCTGACCTGGGCGGCCACTTCGCCGCCGAAGCCGCCGAACACCTTGTCCTCGTGCACCACCAGGGCGCGGTGGGTCTTGCGCACGCTGGCGAAGATGGTCCCGGTGTCCAGGGGGCTGAGGCTGCGCAGGTCCACCACCTCCACGCTGACCCCTTCGGCCTCCAGCCGGCGCGCGGCCTCCAGGGCGAAATGCACCGGGGTGCCGTAGGCCAGCACGGTGAGCTGGCTGCCTTCCCGGCGGATCCGCGCCCGGCCGAACGGCACAGCGAACTCCGGCGGGCAGAAGGCCTTGGCTTGTGCCGAGTTGTAGAGGAACTTGGGCTCCAGGAACATCGTCACCCCGGGCGAGCGCAGGCTGGTGCGCAGCAGCCCGGCGGCGTCGTCGGCGAAGGCAGGCACCACCACGCGGATCCCGGGGATGCCGGTGAGCCAGCCTTCGATGTTCTGGCTGTGGTACAGTCCGCCGCCGATGTAGCCGCCGCTGGCCAGGCGGATGGTGATGTTGGGCGAGTACTGCCCGCGGGTGCGCCAGTACTCGTGGGAGAGCTCGATGAGCTGCTCGGCGGCGGGCCAGAAGTAGTCGGCGAATTCGGCCCCTTCCACCACCACCCGGATCTTGGGGTCGAACCGGGAGAAGCCGTCGGCGGTGCCGGTGATGAAGTCCTCGGCGATGGGCCCGTTGAACACCCGCGCGCGCCCGAACTCCTGCTGCATGCCCTTGGTGACGTTGAAGATGCCGCCCTTGTCCTTGTGCGCCACGTCCTGGCCCCAGATGTAGGTGTCGGGGTTGCGCCGGAACTCCTCCTTGAGGGTCTGGTTGATGGCGGTGAGCATGCTCACCGGCGCGCCTTCGCCGGCCGGGAGCCCGTCCGGGAACTGCTCGGTGACCCAGGGCTCGGGCAGCACGAACTGGAGGATGTCGGCGGGGTCCGGGTCGGGCGCCTTGAGCGCGGCGTCGGAGGCGGCGTTGTAGTCCTCCAGGTTGCGCTGCTCGATGGCCGCCAGGTCCGCCTCGGCCACGCCGTGGGCCAGGCAGTGGGCGCGGAAGCGCGGCAGCGGGTCCTGCCGGCGCGCCTCGGCCAGCTCTTCGGGCGAGCGGTAGAGCTCGTGCTTGTCGCTGTTGGAGTGGCTGCCGATGCGCACGCAGTGGGCGTATACCATGGCCGGGCCGTCCCCGGTGCGCACATAGGCGATGGCCTCGTTCATGGCCCGCATGGAATCCACCGGGTCCTTGCCGTCGCACTTGACGATCTTCATGTTGAGGAAGCCGGCGAAGTTGTCGCACACGTCCAGGTTGGCGGTCTGGTCGGACTTGGGCACGGCGATGCCGAAGCCGTTGTCCTGGAGCACGAACACCACCGGGACCTTCTCCAGGTTGGCGCCGTTGACCGCCTCGTAGACGTAGCCCTCGGAGGCGCTGCTTTCGCCCTGGCTGCAGAACACGATGGCGTCGGAGCCGTAGCGCTTCACCGCCCGGGCCAGGCCCACGGCGTGCTGGGTGTGGTTGCCGGTGCAGCTGGAGACGTTCTGGATGTTGATGGCGGGCTTGGCGAAGTGGTTGGACATGTGCCGCCCGCCGCCGGCCACGTCGGTGGCCTTGGAGATGCCGTTGAGGATGACCTCCAGCGGCGTGAGGCCCGCGGCCAGGCAGGTGAGCAGGTCCCGGTAGTAGGGGAACAGGAAGTCGTGGCTGGCCCGGAAGCTGAGGCCCAGGGCGAGCTGGATGCCGTCGTGGCCGGCGCAGGGGGCGTGGTAGGACCAGCCGATGGCCTGCTTGAGGTAGTTGGGCGCCTTGTCGTCCAGGACCCTGCCCATGTGCATGATCTGGTACCAGGCCTCGAGGGTGTCCCGGTCCAGGGCGCCCGGTTCGGCGTCCGCCAGTTGCGCGTGGTTCAGTTTTGTCTGCATGGGCACCTTCTTCGCTCTATCCGTCCTGTTTTTCACCATTTCCCAGGCTCGCCCAGAATGTTCTCACGGCTGGGCTGCAGCAGCGACCAGACCACGTCGCCTTCGCGGCCCCCGCCCCGATCGGCCGCCTGGGCCCGGCGGATGGCCGGCTGGAGCGTGTCGGCGTCGCGGTCCGGGGCGAGCATGGGATTCCAGAGGGTGGCGCCCATGGCGATGGGGCCGAGGGTGTGCCGGAACCGTTCCAGGACGATCTCGGCCCCGGCCTTGAGGGTGCGCGGCAGCACCAGCAGGAACCGGTCCCGGCCCATGTCCACCAGCAGGTCCACGCCCCGGAGCGTGCTGGCCAGGGCCAGCAGGATCTGGCTGCGGTCGGGCCCGGCCGGCTGGGTCCAGGCGGCCATGGCGATGATCTCCTGCCGGCGCCGGGCCAGGGTCAGGTTGGACCGGCACCAGACTTCCAGGTAGCGCCGGGTGGGAAGCCCGGTGCGGGCGCTCTCCAGGGCGTGGTCCTCCATCACCGCGGCGGTGAGGTCCAGGACCTCCTTGGCCTGGGCCAGTTCCACCTTCAGCGCCTCGACCTCCATGGCCTTGGCGAACAGGATGGCCATGGCGTTCACCAGGGCGACCTCGGCCGGCTGCCAGGCCCGGGCGGCCGAGCTCTGCACCGACAGGACCCCCATGGGCCCATCGGTGAAGCGCAGGGGCGCGCCCAGGTAGGCCCGGACCCCCAGGATCCGCCAACCGGAATGGGCGGCCCAGGCCGGGTCGGCGTCGGCGTCGTCGATCACCAGGGTGGCATGGGGCTCCAGCATCACCTGGGGGCAGAAGTTCAGGCTGGCGTCCTGGACCCTGCCCTCCGCTCCGGCGCACCAGAGGTTCTGCAGGCCCCGGCCGGTCATGGACGCCACCAGGGCCCGGTCCACCCCCAGTTGCTCCACCAGCAGGTTGAGGCCGTGGTCGAACAGATCCCCCGCATGGGGGAAGCATGTGGAGCCCATGTCGCCCAGTGCGTGAAGGTGATTGACGGCCTGTTCGGTCTCAGGCAAGGCGGCCTCCCGTGGCGGACTGGATGGTGTCAAACCGCACAGTGGACCCCCGAGTGGCAGAAAGGCTGTCTGAGATATATAAGTGCTTGTTTCATCGCTCATGGCAATGGAAAAGTCGGGATCCTGGGCAATTCGTCGAAGCACCTGTCCACCGGGCTAGTAGCTGATGACCCGGATTTCCGGATCCACCTCGTCCTGGAGCATGCCTTCGATGTAGCGGAGGGTGCCCGTGGTGGAACTGGGGCAGGAGCCGCAGGCGCCGTGGTAGCTGATCTGCAGGGTGTTGCCCTCGAACGAGATGATCTCCAGCCCGCCGCCGTCCCCGGCAAGCCCGGGACGGATGCGCTCCTCCAGCAGGGCATTGATCCGGTTCAGCTTGGCGTCGTCGTCCAGGGCCGCGGCGCCGGGCAGCGCGGTGCCGTCCACGGCTTCCATCTCCAGGTCCTCGATGGCCTCGCAGATGGGGTCGATGAGCCCGGTCCATTCGGCGTCGGCCTGCTTGTTCACGGTGACGAACCGGTCCATGTAGAACACCGACGTAACCGGGCCCAGGGCGAAGATCCTGGAGCCCAGGGGGTCCCCCACCGCCGCGGCGAAATCCCGGAAGGACCGGGTGCCCGAACGCAGGATCGGCCGCTGGACGATGAATTTCAGCGCGTCTGGGTTGGGGGTGGGCTCGATGTTCACAACCTTGGGCATGACCTGCACCTCTCGTTAAGCCTTTGTTCAACCATTGAAGCTAGCCATCGATGCGGGTTCCGGCATAAGGGGCCGTAGCCTGAAGGCCGGAAGGACGAATGGTTGTTCCTGACGGCCCCTAAATAGTTTACCTAAAATGTCGGGATTCTCCAGGACCAATCTGCCTTTAGCTCCGCAAGCCGCTCGCGTCCGGAAGCGGGAAGGGCGAGAATGGGCTAGACTCCGTGGCCGGGCTCCGCCCGGCCACGGAGTGGGGGTGTGGGGGGACGGAGAGGGAGCGAAGCGACCGCGCGGTCCCCCTGCAGTCATATCAGGAGCATGAATGATCCAGCAGCAGAAGGCAGCCTGCATCGCCGCAGCCCAGGCCGGAGGGCAGGTGCTCCTGCGCCTGTTCCGCCACCTGGACCCGGCCTCGGTCACCGAGAAGACCAAGAACGATCTGGTGAGCCAGGCCGACCGGGACAGCGAGGCGGTCATCAAGGCCGAGCTGGACCGGCTGATGCCCGGCTACCGGTTCCTGGGGGAGGAGAGCGGCGCCTCCGGGGCCGGCGACGGCCCCCGCTGGATCGTGGACCCCCTGGACGGCACCCTGAACTTCGTCCAGGGCCTGCCCCACTGGTGCGTGTCGGTGGCCCTCTGGGACGAGCGGGGCGGCCTGGCGGGCTGCATCCACGACCCGCTGCGGCAGGACCTGTTCGTGGCCGCCCGGGGCCAGGGGGCCAGCTGGAACGGCCGGCCCATGTCCGTCTCCCGCCAGGGGCTGGACGGCGCCTTCCTGGCCACCGGCTTCGCCTGGCAGCTGGAGGAGCGGTTCCCGGCCTACAACCGGGCCCTCTGCGCGGTGTTTCCCCGGGCCAAGGGCATCCGCCGGGCGGGGTCCGCGGCCCTGGACCTGGCCCACACCGCCTGCGGCATCTATGACGGCTTCTTCGAGCTGGGCCTGAAGCCGTGGGATTTCGCCGCCGGTGTGCTCCTGGTCCAGGAGGCCGGCGGGGTCGTTTCCGACTGGCAGGGCGCGGACGGCTGGAAGGCGTCCGGCAACCTGGTGGCCGGGAACCGGGAGGTCCAGCGGGAGCTGGTGGCCGAGTTCAAGGATACTTCGCCAGCACCGCCTGGATGAGCCGGCGGGCCAGGATGTGGTAGCCGGGGGCGGCCTCCTCGAACGCCGCCCTGGCCAGCTCGCGGGTCGCCTGGTTATGGCCCAGCGCCACGTAGAGCGGACGCAGGTACTTCATGCGCCCGACCCGGGCGAGCACCTCCCGGATCCGCGGGTAGGCGGGCTCGTACTGCGAGGCCGCGGCGATGCACAGCCACTCCGCCAGGACCTCGTAGTTGCCGCGGACGGTGAGCGAGAGCCTGCGGTCCAGCCAGGCGCAGTCCTCCAGGCTCTGGACCCGGTCCAGGTGCTGCAGGAAGACCAGCAGCTCGCTGGGGAGCCAATCCTCCATGGGGTCGACTTCGGGCCGGGTGCCCCCGGCCCAGGCCCGGGCCATGGCGGTGATCCGGTCCAGCCGGGCGGAGCGGAACACCGGGGCGTTGGCGGGCATGCCGGGCCGGTTCAGCCAGGCGTCGGCGCCCACCCGGTCCAGCGCGCCGGGCAGCCGCTCCTCGACGAAGGCGCAGAACTGCTCGGTGGTGATGGAGGTGAAGCGGAATCGCTTCATGTAGTCGCGCAGGAAGGCCAGGAAGGCCGCCTCCCCCGCCTCCTGCTCCAGCGCCGCCACCAGCCGGGCCCCCTTCTCGTAGGGGATGCTGGAGAAGGCGTCGTCCGGGTCCACGCCCTCCAGATGGGTGCGCAGCAGGGTGAGTTCCGGCTGCTCCCGGAACCGCTGCAGGGACTCCGTGAGGTCGTTCTGGCCGATGGCCCAGGCCACCGTGGCGGCCTCCTCCCCGTGCAGGGCCTCCAGGATGCGGCGCTCGGCCCACACCGTGAAGCCCTCGTTGAGCCAGAAGTGCTCGGCGGTGGCGTTGGTCACCAGGTTGCCGGTCCAGGAATGGGCCAGCTCGTGGGCCACCACGTCCACCAGCGAGCGGTCCCCCGCCAGCAGCGTGGGGGTGAGGAAGGTCATGCGCGGGTTCTCCATGCCGCCGTACGGGAAGGACGGCGGCAGCACCAGCATGTCGTAGCGCTCCCAGTCGTACGGCCCGAACAGGCCCTCGGCCGTGGTGAGCATCGCCTCCACCCCGGCGAATTCCCAGGCGGCCCGGTCCACGGTGGCGGGCTCGGCCCACACCCGGGAGCGGGGGCTCAGGTCCCGGCTCTCCAGCTCGCCCACCGCCAGGGCCAGCAGGTAGGAGGGGATCGGCTGGGGCATGCTGAACTGGAACGCGCGGGTGCCGGGGAACGGACCGGGCCCGTCGCCCGCGGGGCCCGCCGACATCACCGCGGTGAGGCCCTCGGGGACCACCACCTCGGCGTCGTAGGCCACCCGGGCCACGGCGCTGTCCTGGCATGGCACCAGGGTGCGGGCGTGGATGGCCTGGCACTGGCTGAACAGGAAGGGGTGCCTGCGGCCCTCGGTCTGGGCCGGCTCCAGCCACTGCAGGCCCACGGCGTCGGGGCTGGTCTCGTAGGCGATGCTCACCCCGTGGGTGGCCTCGGGCAGGGTCAGGCGCAGGCGCCGGCCCAGGATGGGCACCTCCGGCCCCAGCTCGTACGGGACCGCGGCCCCGCTCACCGTCACCCAGACCCGGTGGATGGCCAGGCCCTTGCTGTCCAGGTCCATGATCCCGGCCACCGGCCGGGGGAACATCAGGGTCGCCTCCCCGCCCAGGATCCGGCTGTCGAAATCCACCAGCAGGCGCAGGTGCCAGCGGTGGGCGCGGGGCTGCTCGTCATCGAAAAAGGAATGGGGGTCGGTGCGGGTCATGGCTTGCCTTTCCCGGCCATTATCCACAGGCGCCGCGCGAGTGGGTAATATTTGGCCATGCTGCCCGCCGTCCCCCCCGCCCAGATCCAGACCGCCAGCCCTGAACGGGAAGTGACCTTCCCTGGATTCAACCAGTTCCCTCTGCGGGCCAGCGTGATGGCGGCGGAGGGCCTGCCCTGGTTCGCCGTGCTGGTGCCGGACGCCGGCCCCCTGGACCGCGACTGGGCCAATCCCATGCTGCCCGGCAGCCACGGCGGCCGGGCCGTTGCGGAATGGCTGCGGGCCCAGGGGGTGGGCTCCCTGCGCTACGACAAGCGCATCCACGGCAGCCGGGACCCCAGACTGGACAGTTCCCTGGACGCCCAGGCCGGCGACCTGCTGGCGGCCCTGGCGGCGGCCCGGGCCCAGCCCGAGGCCCGGGGCCGCAGGCTGCTCCTGGTGGGCCACGGCGAAGGGGCCCTGCTGGCCCTGCTGGACTCGCGGGGGGCCGACGCCCTGCTGCTGCTGGCCATGCCCCCGTCCACCATGGCCAAGAGCATCGCCGCCCAGCTGCGCCCCCAGCTTCCCGCCGACGCCGCCGGGCCCAACCTGAATTACCTGGAGTCGGTGTTCCAGGCCATCCGCGACCACCGGCCTCCGCCCCCGGCCCAGCCCGAAGTCTTTTCGGGCATGTCCCGGCTGGGCAACGCGCTCATGGCCCCGGAGACCCTGGACTTCGTCCGCGCCACCCTGGACCTGGACCCGTGGCCCCTGGCCGCCAGGGCCCCCGGCCCGGTGGCCCTGGTGTGGGGCGACCGGGACATCCAGGCCTGGAAGCCCGCCCGGATCCCCGCGAACTTCCACGGCGCCGTGCTGGAGATCCCCGAGGCCAACCACCTGCTCAAGCGCGAGCCGCGGCCGAAGACCGAGCTGAACGGCGTCGCCGCCCTGTCCGGCTACGGCGACGAAGTTCCCCTGGCCGACCTGGCGCCGGTGGCGGCCTGGCTGAAGGGACTACCCTGAGCCCGCGAGCAGAGCCCGGTCAGGAAGTCTAGTATTCGATGCTGCGCGGCGAGACCGGCAGGGATTCGTCGTTCTGGGCGTCCAGCGTCGCGACCGCGAAGACCTCGTTGTCGGTGCTGACCCCGGGCAGGACCGCGCTCTCGCCCTTGGGAAAGACCCGGGCCTGCTGCCACTGGACCCCGTCCGCCCGGCGGCGGTAGATGACGATGCCGGTGATCCTCGGATCGTCGGGCAGGGTCCACCACAGCCTGGTGCCACTGGTGCCGACGCCGGCCAGCCCTACGTTCTGGGGCCCCTCGGGGGCGCAGGCCAGCTGGCGGAACCCGGTGGCCAGCACCCGGGCGATCTTGGCGCAGTAGCCGGCATCGAAGAAGGAGGGGATGTCGCGGTGGGCGGCGCCGGGGCGGGCGCCCTGGGCCAGGCGGTCGAAGGGGTCGATGAGCTCGGTCACCCGCACCCCGGGGACCCCTTCCCGGGTGAACACCGCCTGCTCCCCGACGTAGCCCAGCCGGTCCCGGCGCAGCATGACCAGGCACTCGAAGTTCTCCGCGAAGCGTTCGCCGCAGCGCTTGAGGTAGCGGGCCAGTTCCCGGCCGGCCCCGTCGTTCTCCGTGCCGAGCAGGTCCCGGACCCGCCTCTGGCCCTCAGTCTCTTGGGCCGGCACGCCGTCCGAGAACAGGCGCATGGCGCCGCCATTCTTGCTGCCGTCGGCGCCCAGGATGTTGCCCACGCAGTCCACGGCCGCCATGCCGATGACCTCGATCCGTTCAGTCTTGAGCCGGTTGGCCAAGCGGGCGCTGCCCAGGGCCCCCTGCGCGCCCCCGGCCGTGGCCACGAAATAGATGCTGACCGCCGGCTTCTCCGTCGCCAGCACCGTGGCCATCTCCAGCAGCAGGGCCACGCCGCTGGCGTTGTCCACCGCCCCGGGCGCGTCGGACGAGGCGTCCAGGGCATCGCCGTTCCGGCTGTCGTAGTGGGCCACCACCACCAGGGCCTGCCTGGCCCGCCTGGGGTCGGCGCCCGGCAGCAGGACCCCCAGGTTGACCAGGTCCGCGCCCGCCGGCAGCAGCGGGCCCGGGCCGGCGGTGAAGCTGTCTTCGAACATCACCAGCCGCGATTCGGGGATCTGGGTGAGCGCCTGCAGCTCCTCGGCCAGCCAGTGCCGGGCCGCTCCGATCCCGCGGCGGGTGGAGGCCGGGTCGGAGAGGGTGTGGCGGGTGCCGAGCGAGGCCAG
>Ga0302320_10020327_pt1 | contig 13256 bp, 8 predicted proteins | sample Bog_T0_3_FD_202130 | JGI IMG/M metagenome (GOLD analysis project Ga0302320, IMG submission 202130) | Peat permafrost microbial communities from Stordalen Mire near Abisko, Sweden - Bog_T0_3 | ecosystem: Environmental > Terrestrial > Soil > Wetlands > Peat | place: Sweden: Abisko, Stordalen Mire...
TGAGAAAGTTTGATTCTAAGTAATTGAACTCTTTTTTGATTTTTCTTTGCGTAAGTGTCACAAATTTTGAAAGGATCCCAAAAAATCTGTTTTTGATGCAATGTTCGGTTCTGTTCTTCAGTAAATGCGTGATTTTTGACCATTTAGACCCATTTTCCAACACATATTGGAGGATGAGTAAATCTTCCTGTTGGGTCCAATGAGCCCTTAAAAAAAATATTATGATATAAATTAACTGAAGTTTAGAATACTTTTCATATTTTCTTTGTAGACAATTTTTCCATCGTTCCTTGCAAATATGCCCAGATTTCATTTCTAACACATTTTTCGATGAATTGAACTCATCTGCAACATGCTTCCAATGGAGTCTCCTGGTGTTTTTCTGTGTCTGGAGCTTCCTGCTATCATAAATAATTAATTTTATTTTTTTAATTAATTTCATAAATGTTTTACGTAATGATGTCTTTCAGTAAATCATCCTCATCCCTGGTCCAAGGATAATAGCGAAGGTTTTTCTTGAAGATTCCCCTCAAATTTCTTTGTTTTAAAGCATCTAGATTTGGGAAATTGTGAAAAAAATCACTCCAATCCTCTTCAAGCTTTAAAAAACTTTATTATCAGCAAAAAATAAACTTTCTAATTTTTACGAATTTTTTCTGATTTTTGCAAATTTTCACCTCATAAACCGAAAGAAAGACCAAAAATGGTGCCACTTGCCTTTCAATGTTATCAACACTATGAATTATTTCAGAAAAACATAAATTCTTTCAATTTACCTTTGAAAATACAGAGAAAGATCATTTAGGTTTTGAAGATGATTGGAAATAGTGGCAGGAACAGAAGATTTGAATTTCTTAAGAAGGAGCTGCAGATTTTTCTTATATTGGTTGGAGTAGGCTTTTGTTTTGTTATTTTCAACGAGGAGCATTATAAAATTCCAAAAATTAATTAAAAGTTCCAATTGTGAAAATGGAATCTCCTTAAATTATTCATAACAGGATGAATCTTTATTATATATAACGTTATAACATTTGTCAAATGAAATTTTTTAAATTTTAAAGAATTTTTTTTTTAATTTTTTAATATATTTATAATAATTCCAATCTGGAAGTCAATTTTCAAAACTCATTTTTCTTTTTAATTAAATTTTATCAACATTTTTCTATTTTTCTCTATTTTTATTTTGTTTATTTAGTTTTCAGTTTAAAAAAAAAGAAGGAACTAATTTTTTAGGAGAAAAACAATTTTTTGTGTTTTTAAATTTTTAGTTTTAAATAATCTGAAATAAATTTCTCTGTTTAGTCCCAAAATTTTTAAAGATAAAATTGGTGATTATATCTCAACGATGCATAAGTTATGTTTTAATTATTGCCATATTTCAAAAAAAATGTAGGAATGATAAGCTGTCCAAATAAAGTTTTCAAATCAAAAAATAATCAGAAAATACCAGATAGCTTTAATTTAAAAAAAAACATTTTTAAAGCTTCTATTTTACAAAAAAAATTAAATTCATTTAATGTTGTAACAAAAAACACAAAGTAGAACAAACAATCCTAATTTTTTATCTGTTTTTTCACAAACTTTTTCGGGTTTTTAATTAATAATTCTGCTCCAGACTTTATTTTTTCCAAATCAAGTTGTAGCCATTTTAAAATGTTTGGATTCCTTTTCACCATTTCGGCATATTGTTGAGAATTTACCGTTAACTTTTCTTCCTGCTTCACTTCTTCTTCAATCAAAGTGCTCTTGCTTTTGAATTCTTTCTGAATACTGGAAAAAGTTTGATCGACAATGCTTTCCAATGTGCTTCTGGGAATTGAAATTGAAGGTACTTTTTCGAGGCAACTTGAGATGATCTCAATGAAATTGTCCCGATCGATTTCTCCTTTTTTCTCTACATCAAAAATGGAAAAACTAATCTTCGTCAAGGATTCCAAATTATTATTTATCAAGACTGAAACCCCCAAGACAAACTCTCGGAAATTTAAGACTGAATCATGGTTGAGGTCAAAAATCTTAAAGAAACGTTCAGCTATCAGAGATTTCTCCATTTTCAAAGCTCCACAAAACTCTTCGTAATCTATAACACCATCATCTTTCTCGAGGGAGGATATGGATTTGAAGTGGATATGCAGGTCCTTAATTTCATCAAAAGTGAGATCGCTTTGACGGGCGAACTCGTTGAGTTCATAATCGTTGATGCGCTTAAGTTTGCTGTTTTTGGTGCCCATTTAATTAGAAAAAAACTTACAGAATTACAAAGAAAAAAAGAGAAAAAAAAATATTAAAATTTCAACAAAAAGAAATATTTAAAAAACAAAAAATCCTAAAGTTTTAATAAAATTATGAGAAGTCTCAAATATTTTTACTCTTCAATGAGTCCCCTCCCAAAACTTTATGCAAAGGCATGTGCGTCTAAGCCCAAGGACTATTATGATTACAAGGAATATAAGATCAAATATGGGTATAAAAGAATTTATAACATAATTTTTATACTTTTTGGAAAGTTTGGCTGATGATTATGAGCTTTTCACCAAAATTGGCAAGGGGAGGTATTCCGATGTTTATACAGGTTTTGATGTGGTGAAAAATAGAAAGGTCATCATAAAAATTTTGAAGCCAGGTCTGAAATAAAATTTCTTGGTTTTTTACTTATTTTTTTTATTTCTAGTGAATTTCGACCGAATAAAAAGAGAGATAAAAATTTTATATTCTCTGTCCCAAGTTGAAAATGTAATCAAGCTTTATGATGTAGTCCTGGACCAGGCCTCGCACACTATTAGTCTTGTTTTTGAATATTTCACTTTGATGGATTTTCACAAAATTTTCTTAAAATTGAATGATGTCCAAATAAAAATGTACCTCTACGAGATTCTAAGCGTAATTTTCTTGTGAAACACCCCTAATTTTTACATTTATAAAGACTTTGGACCAAGTTCATTCTTGTGGCATCATGCACCGAGATATCAAGCCTAGCAATATAATAGTCAATGAAGAAACTCATAAAATTAAACTCATCGATTGGGGTTTGGCAGAGTTTTACCTGCCAAATACAAGCTATAATGTTAGAGTATGATAAAAAAAATGTCTTTTAAAATAAAATAAAATAAAAATAAAATAAAAGGTTTGTTCGAAATCTTACAAAGGACCAGAACTGCTTTTGAATAACAATTATTATGAATATGCGTTGGACATTTGGAGTCTGGGGATCATGTTCGCTGCCATGGTAGGCTTTTCTGTTTTTTGCTGTTTTTTCAATTTAAACGGCTTCATCAGAAGATAATTTTCAGATTTTTAAAAGAGCGAACCTCTTCTATGCAGAACAAAATGTGGAAATTTTGTGGAAAGTGGCCAGATTTTTTGGCACTGAGGACATTAAAGCCTATATCCAAAAGTATGGTTTGATAGTTGATGGGGAGATAGAACAAAGGCTCATGGAAAATAAGTTGAAAGAGAAAAAAATTTTGAAAATTACTGTTTTTTTTAAAAAAGATTTTCCAAAAAAAGTTGGGAGAAACTAATTACAACAGAAAATGAAGACTCTTGTGACGAGATAGCATTGGATTTATTGAACAAGATGTTGAAAATTGATCATGTAATTAAAAATATTTTTTTAATTTAATTATTAAAGTGAAATGTTATTTTAGACTGAAAGAATCACGGCAAAAGAGGCACTTTTGCATTCTTATTTCGATTCGATTCGGAACAAAAAGCATCATAAATAATTTTTCTCTTTAAAAATCCGGCAAAATGAAAAATGAATAAAAATAATTAAATACAAAAATCGAAAAAACCCATAATGAGTAATTCTCAGCCAAACTTATTCACCTACTTTGTTTTAGACGACTACATGCCTTGGAGTTCATGTTCAAACCAATTCCAAGGTTTTGAATATGAGCTTTTAAACAAAGGCCTTAGTGACCTTCAGCAAAGTGAGTTTGAAAACTTTAATTATACCTTTAAATGTGTCACAGATACTAATAATTCATCCGTTCTTGAACTCTTTCAACAATATTTACAATCTCCTCTTGCAACATTGTTTGGAGGCCTCACAATAAATTCGGACCGCATAAAATCTGGTTACATGTTTTCGATCCCCACTTATCAAGATAATTTAGTGGCTTTATCATATTCAGCCAACAACAATGAATTCGCCCTGAGCTCCTTTATGGATTTGAATTCAACGCTCTCATTTTTCTTCAGTCTTATGTTAGTTGGATTACTATTATTGCTCTATGAAAAAAATATAAACCGTGATTATTCACAAAATTTGTTTTTTTCTATGTTACAAGGCTTTTGGCATTCCTATTTAATCATTTTCCGAATGGGCCACAAAATCATTTCATTCCAAGCCAAATGTTTACAAATAACAATGGTCTTCACTGCATTATTTTTGATCATGTTGTTAGGTTCCAGTATTATCATCAGTTATAAAAAAGATAACTTCACTCAATTAATGGCCCCATCGCAACTAGCTGGCAGCCAAGCATATACTATCCACATTTATTATGATATTGTTTTAAGCTATGGAATGAGCATTAATCAGGCTGATTTTACTGATGACGATCCTGCAGAGGATGTGATAACAGGTCTTCCGGAGAATAAATTTGATTTTGTCATCACTGATGCAAGCGTCTTGACAAATATCGCTCAAAACAACTGCGCATATCAAATTTCTACCATTGATTTCTTCCAATTCAACATGGGAGTGGCTATGAAGAGGACCAATGAAAACAATGATTTGTTGAGAATTACCAATAGAGCCATTGCTCTTGCTAAAAATGATACTACTTATTTCTATTCATTAATTCAGAAACATTTTGTGCCTGCCTCTAGTTGTAATGTGGGTAGAAAGGCTTTTTTCGAGAATGGTGAGGCGATAACAGATAATATAGACTATACAACCTTTTTGACAATTTTCTTTGTTTTGATATCAATTTTAATCGTCGCAGCAATCGCCAAGCTTTTCGAAAGTAAAATGCGTGTCTTTTTAAAAAAGAAAAAAGAACTCAACGAACTTATTAAAATGTCAAGTGGAGTTGAGGCAGAGATATTAAAGAAAATATCAATTTTTTTCGAGTTATTAACAACCAAATGGATGAATATTCTGAAGAATTTCGAGGAAGAACAGGCGAATCTTATGGAAAAAGAAAGAAATTGCAAATTTCTAGTGCATGAAATCTATAACAAAGCTTACTCCTTTTTTAACCCGAATATCAACAATTCGTTTGAGAAAAATCTCCTTGAATCGAAGATAGCACAAAGTGCAATCAAAAATACTAACATTTTTTCTGCTTCGCTGAAGAAAAGCAAATTTCTAAACTTCGGCCCCATGGTCAAAAAGAGAGAATCAAATTTCGCCATATTTGAAGATTTCTCCTTGGGCTTGGAAGAAAATGATGAAAATGATGAAACCGATAAAGAGGAAAGGGAACAGATAAAACAAGAATAGGCATATATCATGTTTTCAAAAAATTTTTTAGGATCTTATTTAATTTCGAAAATACTATTTATATTTTTGCCAAAAAAAATCATTATTTTATTATACATTATATAGATTTTTTTAAATAAATTACTATTGACCTCACTTCTTTAAACTTGAATAGGGAATTGAATAAATTTCTTAGATTTTTTTTCCAGGAACTTCTTTTTTCGACTTTGGGCTTGTTAATTTCTTCATCTTATTCTTGAACCAACTAGGTTTTTTCTCCTCCCTTTTCCTCACTGTTATCAAATTAGAACTTATATCTTCTTTTAAGCTTTTAATGGGGCTTTTCAAGGTCCAGAGACTCCCATTTCTCTTCTTTAGTAAATTTTTTTTTTTTATATTATCCAAAATTTTCTTGTTGATAAACTCAATGACGAGACGAACGTTGTTATTTGGGAAATACAAATCATATTCTTTTAAGATTTCATGGAAACATTCTTCATTGCAGCGATTTTCAGATTTGATGTGATTTTCAGATTTGCTTTTCAAGTGACTTTCTGAATCATGAAGTTTGATTGATTTTTTATCGAATTTTAGACTATTATCATCAGCAGTGACCTCTTGTTTTAAGTTTTCTTCTGCTTGCAATATAGGCTCCATTATTTTATCATTTTTCTCAATAAAATTTTCTTCTAATTCTCTAAATGAATTGCAAACTTGATTATTAAAATCTATTGAATTGGAATTGTTCTCAGGGCAAAAGAACTCAGAACTGGTGAAACTGCCGAACCCTTTCGCTTCTGATTGATTGATTTTTATTTTTTTTCTTGAATTATATTTACATATCCGTTTTCTTTGAAATGATACTCTTTCCTGGCATTTGCTGAAATTGAACCGACTTAACACTCTTTGTTTGGAAAAGTTTAAATGGAGCAAAGGACAATCCCATAAACGATGGTCTTCGCCTTTGCAAGAGCTACAAATCAAAAACAAGCGCTCATAATTATTATAAAGGTTCATTTGTTCTCTCATTTGGCAAAAATGTTCAAAATCCCCAGGGTTTTTCTTCAATACATTTATGAAATTTTCCCTTTTTATCGAGTACAAAGATGTGAATGTCACACTTCTTGCTGAACTATCTTTGGCCATTTCCCTGAAAAAACCGATTTCACCTATCACATCCCCTTTTTTCAATGTTTTTATTATTGTTATGTTATCATTTCTTTTCTGAGTCTCGATAAAAAGCTCCACCTTGCCTTTTCTTATGATATAAAGACAATCGTCAAGATCATGATGGTTATATATAATGTCTCCAGGAGTCATGTTACACTCTTTCATCTCATAGCTCAATCTATTTAAGGTTTCCTCTGAAAAATTTTCTGTTAAAAGAGGAATGTTCTTGAGAAAGACCCCGTTGGAATTTAAAATCAACTCATCCTTCAATGATTTTGATAATCTTTTGTTGATGATTTCTTGTGCCTCTTCTACATTGGAGATCTTTTCTTCCTGCCAAATGTACTCTAGATAATTTCGAATCTTTATTCTTAACCCGAAATTTATTTTATTTTGACGCAAATACCCGTTAATCACATTCATATATCTCTTGAATTCCCTAGAATCTTTGTTTAAATTGTTCAAAATCACACCAATGCTATTGATAATATAAGCGAACATCGTGCAGGTGATATAGATCAGAAAAATACAAAAAAGCTTTTCCACATTATTCGTCGGAGTTATATCACCAAACCCCAAAGTATTCATCACAACCGCTATAAAATATATCGAATTTAGGTATCGAATCATCCAGGGAGAATTATGAATTCGTAAGACATTTATCCATGTAATTTCTTCAGCTTCATAATTATAACCGATATAATGCCATAAACAAGCGCAACAATGAGAAAATAACAGAACTGAAAATAATAACTTAAAAAAAGCCAAAATGTTATATCTTTTTTCATCGAGGAATAAGAATTCTTCGATTCTATTCAGAATTTTATATAGATTGGTGATCCTTATCAGGTAAAATAGTCCTAAGATCTTCGAGGAAAGACTCATCGAAGAGTTTGTGAGAGGGTCAAAATAAAATAAAACCAATAAAGAAGACAAACTCAATAAATCAAGAGGAAAATCACCTTTGAGATAGTGCCAAATGATCTTCTTACGAGTTATGATCACCTGTCCCTTATCAAAATAGGCTGTATTCAACGCCATCAAAATATCAAGGAAAAACAAACAGAGACTTAGGTTTTTTATCCATATGACATTATTCGGTAGGAGACTGGTCAGGAAATCTATATCAAAACCTATGTTAATCGGGATAATTATCATATAAGTGAATGTCAAGAGGAGTATCACGCAATCGAAAATCACATGAAAAGTTTGGGTGGGATGGAATACTGGAACTTTCCCCTTTAAGTTGACTATTTTTTTGTAAAAATACATGATGAACGTTTCAAAAATGATCATATTTCTCGATTTTTTCTTGCCCTGAAAAAAACCAACTCCTTCATTAAAGAAGCTCCAATCATTAATAACTCTGAAATGGAAATTATTGAGCCATTTAGGCTTCCTATAAATCGTGGAGTTTCTGATATTGCTGATGAATTTTTTTATGAGGTAGAAATGACTAATCAGTTGATAGAGCTTGGATTTTGGCAATTTCACGATCTCTTGTTCTTTTGTCTCGAGCACTTCGCATTCTTCATAATCAGTGTTTTTGGCTCGACGACGAAGCATGCTGCTTTTGGCACTTTTCTCAAATCCATCCGAGTTTATTACCTGGGTACTTGGTTGTCTTTGGTTTATTGCGAAAGAAGGGATTTTGGGGAAATTTATTTCAACTTCGTTTTTGGGAATTTGTAAGTCAAGAAAAATTTCTTCATTCCAATCTTTTTTAATATTTATTTTTGGGAAAAGAAAAATATCAGGTGGACCTGCTGAGTGAATTTGATTATTTGAGGGAAAAAAATCCTGGGATTCAAGGGTTTTGATAGGAGAGTTCATGCGTTTTTAAAATAATCTAATTTATTACTTAAGTAGTATTGAAAAAATAAGAAAAATATAAATTTGGGATTTGATCAGTGCGAAAAACATTTTTTTGTAAAATTGTAAAGCTTTTTAAATGGAACTAATAAATAATGAACTGTGAATGAAAAATCATCATTACATAAGACAAAAATCAAATCGAGGTAAATAAAAAATAATTTTTCATTTAAATTTTTTTATGTCTTACTATTTTATTCCATGTGATATTTTTTAATGAAAAATCAAGAAAAAAATTTTTTGTTTTTGATAAAAGAAAGTTTAAAAAATAAGACAAAATAAAAATTTGAGAAATTGAGCAAGAGAATGTTGCCAAAGATGAGACAAATAAAAAAAAGAGATTAATGCCGGGTTATTGAGTTATTGAAAAGTTATCTGTAAGTTACGTTTATTCCAGATTGGTCAAAAATGAAGTAGTGAATCTTTTCATGAAATTGGTATCATTCGATTCGTCTAGAAGTGGAGATTGTTTGGCAATTTTTTCAGACCACAACTGTTACTAATTTTCGAGAAAATTACCAAATACTTTTTATTTTTTGGTCCATTTTCTTGATTTATAACATTAAAATAGTCCATAATTTTATTGGGACTTTCCAATTAACCCACAGCATGTGCGTTGCCTTTTTCAAATATGGTGCTGAAAATTTATTTGCCCTATCATTTCCTTTTATTTCATCATTGATTTTGACAGTTTTGACAATTTAGGTTTATTTTTCTTTAGTCTTTAATCGTGTCTCTCAGGCTTTTCCTTTAGTTTCCCTTCCAATTCTACTAATACAAAAAATTCTGTTTTTAATAATGAATTATGGTGAAAAATATTTATTAAAACACGGACATTTCCAAATCTTTTTTATGAAAAATGCCATAAATTGTTAAAATTTTAAAAAAATTTATTTTTTGTTAAAAAAAAAATGTTCTACTTGTTAATATGCCCGTTAGTGACGCATTTTTTTTTTCTAAATAAATTTCAAATTTTCAAAAACGTGATCAATCATTTTTTTGAGGAAATTAAGAAAAATTAAAAAATTAATCAATTTTCTTATAAATTTCTCGATTTTTATGAATCTGTGTTTTTTTAAGAATTTCCACCATAAACAAAAAAAAAATAGAGGGTTTTTTTTGAATAATTATTATCAAATCCCCAGGATTTTAAAATTCCAGAAAAAACATTAAGATTATAAAGAAAATGAGCGCCTCTTCACCAGAATTTTTCCATCCAAGTAGATTTTTAAAGTAAAATCACCATTCCTTTCAAAGCCAGAACGGAAATCCATAATAATTACATCATTTATTCGAATTTTGTGCGAACCCTCGTGAAATCAGACTCTTTCTCTGAGCAAGAATTCGAGTTAAAATATTTAATATTTGAGGTATTACATACTCAGAACTATATTTTTTCTTTTTCTTAGAAAATGATGGCCAAACACACTTTATATGGCAGATCAGCGGTCGTTGGTTCTTTTGGCCTGCTGGCAACATATTTTTTCAAAGGAAATAGTGCCAAAATTAAAGTATTTTCAGGGTTTCTTTTTTTGCTATGGCAACCACATATTTACACTTTGGGTTCTCATTTGGGAGTCTATATGAATCTCAAATGTAAAGTTTCTTTCAAATTATATAAATTTAGGCAAATTTTAGGGGCCATTAATGAGTTATTATATGATGAAAGCACGCAAAGTGCCATATTAACAAAGAAATTCATTAGAAAATTAAGAGAAAGAGATCAGAATCGTTCCCAAGGTGGTTCCCTTCAATCGGATAGTTCTTTAATGGAGGAATTTTATAAAGAGCTAATTGGAAAGGAGGGCGAGAAGATTTTTAATAAATCCCATTCATATGTGACGAACCGTTACTTTATTGACAATAAGGAGAAGTATATGGCTCAAAACAGAGAGAACAACCCAATTCTATTCTCACCAGAAGACTTATCAACTGAAGATAAATTAAAATTGCCATATTTTGACAGTTTCTTAACCAGATACCTTTATCATAACATGACCCGATGGTTCACAAGGTTCGGACAATTTTTGGGACTGGTTAGGGAATAAAAAAACCATTTTGCCTTAAAATAATTTCTATAGACGTTATCATTAAAAAAAACATAAAAAAATACCTCAAATTTTAAAATAAGAAAAATTTATGTCGTGGCTCCGTTCAAAAAAATTCATCTATTTCGTTTTTTGTTGTAGCAACGTCCTGCTCAACATCGACCAAGGGGTGTTACCAGCTGCCACCAATGAAATGATGATAGATCTGGATTTGACAGAAATTGAATTCGGTTGTCTAGGCTCCTTGATGTATATCGGCTTGATAGCAGGATCCACCATTGCAGGTTACATATACCAACATTTTTCATGCAAAAGGGTCGTGATTTTCAATTTGTTTTGCACGGGAGTGTGTCTGAGTTTCTTCACATATACCAATAACATTTATTTTTTGGGGTTTTCAAGGATTTCCACAGGATTCTTCCAAGTTTTCTTGGTGATTTTTTTTCCGGTCTGGGTCGATATTTTCGGAGGCAAAAGCAAAACATTATGGCTCACAGTTTTACAAATAGGAGTGCCGTTGGGCACCTTTTTGGGATATGCTTTGACTGTGATGAGTCTGACGTTATTGAATGTAAGAGAAATTTCATTATTTTTTTAAAGGAACCATTTTAGTGGAAATGGGGTTTTTGGCTACAAATTCTCCTAATGGTCCCCCCTTTGATTTGTTTGATTTTGTTCCATGAAGATGATTTGAATACACAACGGTCTCAAAATAGACTGATGAGTGATGATAATGTGGAGGAGAAGGTGTTGAAAAAATTTGCAGAAGATGGAAAGAAAACATCTGATAATGAAATAGAGATTGTGGAAATGACGCAAACTAATAAAATCGGTAGCAAAACCTCGGAATCACCACAACTTGCGAATTCCTTGGCACCAAATTATTGTCAATCTTTGAAAAATGTCTTGAGTTCCAAAGTAAAGTAATTTTTTTAGGAGTTTTCATATTTTTCATCATTTTTTTTCTAAAATCAGATCTATATTTGCTCAATGTTATCGATTTCTTCGCTTTATTTCATCGTGACAGGGATGCAATTTTGGGGGACTGATTATTTCCGAAATGTCATGCATCAAGAAAAAGAAATAGTTTTTATCACATATTCAACTATTTCCATTTCTGGCCCAACACTTGGTGTTTTGTTTGGTTATTCTTATTCTACATTAAAAACAACAATTACAACAATTTTTTAGGTGGTTATTATGTCCACCGTCAAGGAGGATATACTTCTCAAAATGCTTTGAAAACATGTGTTATTCTGAGCATATTTGCTTCATTTTTCGCATGTCCCTTTGCATTTGTCTCTTATTACCCTCTTTCTGTTGTGATGATGTGGTTCTTATTATTCTTCGGGGGGTCTTTGATGCCAACTCTGACAGGTTTTTTCAAATTTTTAAAGTTCAACATTTTTATGTATTTTTGAAGGAGTTATGATCAGTTCGGTGCCAAGAGAAAACCGAGCGTTCGGGAATTCCGCAGCTCAATTTTTCCTAAATATGTTCGGGTTTTTGCCTGCGCCCTTTATTTACGGATTTGTGTGTAGTATGACAGGAGGAAGGAGCTCCATATGGGGCATGGCAAGCCTCACAGCATGGTCTTTATTTGGACTGACGAACATTGTTCTGGCATTCCAACTTGATAGAACAAAAAGGAGGGAAATTCAAAAGGAGGAAGCAGACACTGGGACCGATAAAGAAAGAGAAAAATTAAGCAGTATTAGTGAAAGCAGTGAGAGTGGCAAGGAAAGAAATATCAAAATTTCGAATGAAATGGCAGATAGAGAAATAAAATCCGAGGTGAAGGTTGATGGAGTTGAAATCATGAAAGAGCCAGTTATAAAGAAAAAAAACTCAATGATGCAATTCAATTATTTGAAATCGATTGTCACGACAAGTGAAATTCCCAAGGTGAAGTTTCCAAAAAGAGGAAAAACTCGAGGACCTGTAATGCTCAATTGCTCTTATGATCCAAAAAGGGAACACGCTAATACAGAAGAATCGAGGATCAGTTCGTCTCAGACATATTTACCAGGGGCAGGATCGAAAAAGGAAATCAGATTAAGAATGAAATCAACTTCGATCAATTTTGATAAATCGGTGGATTTGACAGAAAGCCAAACAGAAAAAAAATAACCAAAATCACATGAATGTATGTTAGAAAACATATACAAATTTTAAGATAAAAGGATTTCTGAATTTTAACTTTCTTTTATTTTTTTTTAACAAACCAATGATTTTTTGATTTTCTTACAAAACAATATTTTTACTTTTTTTTATTTACCGAGTGGAAAATCAAGGAAAATCTAATGAAAAAATTATACCTCTTTTTTCTTTAAAATCCAAATTTAAAAACAAATTGCTCCGAAAATTCATCGAAAAAAATGAAGAATAAACCCGTGATCATAGATTCTCCCAACTCCAAAAAGAACGCTCCAAAAATCTTCGGCAACCTATGTGGAACAAAGCCTCATTCAAAACCCAAAGATTTCGATGATTTTTTTAAAGATTCCCCACGAAATGCCTCCCTCTTTTCCAATGAAGTTCTTTCTACACTGGAGACCTATACTAATACATACCTATGTCCCGATTCTTCAAAGTCAGACAATTACACCATAATTGAAGATTTAAAAATAATATTGATTAAAGCCAAAGGTCTTTCTGTTGAAAAAGCAATTCCTTGGCGTTCTGTGCCAGGAATCAAATCTAGATATTTCAAAAGATTAAGAAATATAACAAAT
>Ga0302320_10020328_pt1 | contig 13255 bp, 6 predicted proteins | sample Bog_T0_3_FD_202130 | JGI IMG/M metagenome (GOLD analysis project Ga0302320, IMG submission 202130) | Peat permafrost microbial communities from Stordalen Mire near Abisko, Sweden - Bog_T0_3 | ecosystem: Environmental > Terrestrial > Soil > Wetlands > Peat | place: Sweden: Abisko, Stordalen Mire...
CCTATGAAGGCAGCGGGCCCGTGGTGCTGTGGCATCACTACACTGGCCACGACGATAACCGCGACTGGGCGACCTTTACGCAGGTGGAGACGCAGCTCGCTGTCGAGAAAGTGATCAATCCCTGGCATCCGCAGATTCTCTACGATCTGCATCAGCAAGGCGAAGATGCGGCGCGCATCTATTTGCCCCCGTTTGTCGATCCCTTTGACCCGAATATCGATCCGATCCTCATCTCATCGATCAACACGCTGGGTGCCAACACAGCGCTCGACATCGCGTCAACGGGAAAGACGGGTGTGTTGTCGTATGGCGTTTACGACTTCTGGTCACCGCTCAGAGACTACATCGCCTACCACAACGGCTTGCGCATCCTGACCGAATCGGCAAGCGCGGACATCGCTACGCCGGTCAACATTCCTTTTGAAAGACTGGGCCGCGGCATTGGCTACGACGCCAAAGTTGCCACCTGGAACTTTCCTAACCCCTGGAAGGGCGGCGAGTGGCATCTCGGCGACATTGTCAATTATCAGATTGACGCTTTCTTCTCCATCGCCAACAGCGCAGCCATCTATCGCGAGCGCTTTCTGAACAACTTCTACGAGATCGGCGTGCGCGCCCTGCATCACACCGACTGGCCCTATGCCTACGTGGTCCCAGCAGAGCAGAGCGACCCGGCAACAACCGCGAGATTGATCAACACACTGCGCATTGGCGCGGTCGATGTAGAAAAGGCGACCGCCGATTTCGATGCGGGTGGGAATCACTACAGCAAAGGCAGTTACATTATCCGGCTGGCGCAGCCTTATGGATCGTTCGCGAAGACGCTGCTCGAAATCCAGCATTATCCCAACATCGCCCAGTATCCTGGCGGACCGCTGCAACGGCCTTACGATGTGACGGCGCAGACGCTGCCTCTTCTGTTCGGCGTGACGGCGGTCGCCGTCAACGACTCCTTCGACGCGCAGGCGAGCGAAGTAGATCGCGCCAAGCCGACGCCCGCGAGCTTTGAAAAGAGCACAAACGGCAACGGCTACCTCATCGCGGATCACACCAACAGCAGCCTCTATGCGCTCTTCGATCTGCTGAAACAAAACGTAACGGCCTATAGGTTGACCGGCGCAGGCACCGAGCCGGGAACGATCTACGTTCCTCAGCAAGCGAGGATTGACGAAAAACTAGAAGCCCTGGCGAAAAAGTATCCGCTGGAGATTCACGCTGCGGCGGACGCTCCAACCGGCACCGCCTTGAAAGTCCGGCTGCCGCGCATCGCGCTCTATCAAAGTTGGGTTGCTTCGATGGACGAAGGCTGGACCCGCTTCATCTTCGACCAGAACGGCATTCCCTATACACGCGTTGTCGATGCCGACATTCGTAAGGGCAACCTGAACGATCGCTTCGACGTGATCGTTATTCCCGACAACGCTGCGCGCGCCATCACCACCGGTCGCGGCGGATTCGGCGAAGGATTGGGAGGCGAGCCGGGGGCTCCTCCGGCAGCCGGCGGCCAAGCTCCAGGCGGTCGCCCCGCGCAGGGCAATGAGAACCGTGGCGAGAATCGCGGTCCGAAAACTCCTCCTGAGTTTACCGGCGGCCTGGGCGAAGACGGCGTAGCCAGCCTTAAGGCCTTCACCGAGAACGGCGGCACGATTGTGACGTTCAACCATGCTTCGCAGGTGTACGTCCAAAAGAGCTCAGAGCCGGTGAACGACGCTTCAGCCTCCTTCGATCGCAAGTCGTTCTACGTCCCCGGATCGATTCTCGAAGTTTCGGTGGACAATACCAACCCCATCGCCTTCGGTTCCACGCCGACCGTGCCGATCTTCTACGAGAACGGACCGGTTTTCCACGTGAGCGGCGATGCCACTTCGGTGGCTTCCTTCACCACGGATAAGCCTCTGCTTAGCGGTTGGATTCAAGGCGGCGAGTTACTAAAAGGCAATTCAGTAATTGCGTTGGAGCCCCAGGGCAAAGGCCATCTGGTTCTCTTTGGCTTCCGTCCGCAATATCGCGCGATCTCTGAGGTCACTTATAAGTTCCTCTTTAACGCGCTGCTGTACGCCTCTTCGACGCCCGCTGAACCTGTAACGGAGCCTTCCAGTGGCCAGTAAAACGAGAACACGACAACTCACTGCTTGCCGAAGTTCCTCGCGAGTATGGCGCGGAACTTCCGTGAGAAAAGCCTGTGCTGCGTGCCTCGCCGCGGCCGCCCAGCGGCGCCGCTGTTGTTGACCGCTCGGCCGACGCACCTGCCCCCCGTCGTCCTGCGAAGCGCAGCCCTTTCTCTCGACTGAAAGTGCGCATGCTTCGTTGGACAGGGCGCATTGCATCCCCATCGCTATTCCACACAAGAGCCTTGCGCACTTGTTCTCACCGGCCGCTGGACGCCGCGGCCGCACATCCCATCTTACCCGGGAGGAAAATAATGACGCAGTCACGAAATCATCGCAGATTCTCCAGTACAGTTTTCTTCGCTGTACTTCTCACGCTGTTCCTTGTCATATCAAGGAATGGATCAGGCCAGACATCGGCAAATGGAAGCATCTACGGCCACGTTTCCGACAGTTCCGGCGCGGCACTGGTCGGTGCCCAGGTTACCGCGCAAAGCCCGGCAGTTGGCGGCACGTTTAAGGTAGTTACCGACAGCGCCGGCGACTACCGTCTCAAGGAACTCCCACCAGCCGACAATTACACGCTCGAAGTTGCGCAGAAGGGTTTCGAGAAAGTGGCGCGGCCTGGACTGGTGGTACGGGCAGGCCTGAACATCACGGTTGACGTTACGCTGCAGGTCGGGTCGCAGTTGCAGACCGTCGAAGTGAGCGGAGAGGCGCCACTGCTCGAAACCCAGAGCGCGGAGAATTCCGTGAACCTGAGCGGGAGTCTGCTGCGCAGTCTGCCGCTCTCCGGGCGGCACGAGTGGTCGGACGTGCTGCAAATTACCCCTGGAATTATCAGCGCATCGAGCGATGCGGAAGGTGGCCAGACCTACTTCCTGCGCGGTTCGGAAAACGAAAATCACGCTACGCTTCTCGACGGCATGGACATCGGCAGCTTTGAGCAGAACTGGCCCTCCAACACCATCAGTGTCGGTAATGAAGCGCTCGGCGATATCGAGATCAAGACCGGAGCCAACGATGCCTCTTCGCCGGCGGCCATGGGGATGGTGATCAACATTGCAAGCCCGACAGGAGGCGACCAGTTCCACGGCTCACTCCTTTACCTGGGCGGGCCAACTTCATGGAATGCCAATAACGCGGCCGGCGGCACCACCGCATCCACCCAGGTGCGCCAGCCAGACTTCACGCTGGGTGGTCCCATCAAGAGGAAGCGCGCTTGGTTTTTCTTTTCGGGGCGCTATATCTACCGCAATGAGGGGATCAGCCAGACCAGCGCGCAGCTTGTGGACTTAGATGCCTTCGTTCCCGGTTTCAAGCCTTTCCCCAATCAGTCCCGAGGATTCGTCTACCTCGGCGATGCCACAGTGCAACTCAACGACCGTCACAGATTGACCTTTCTTGTGCAGCATGACAGCCGTCAGCAGGGCTCTAACTATCAGTGGTACGCGGGAAACTACGCAATTAGCCAATATGGCGGCGGAGCTTATGGCGTGCGGCTGCTCTCGCAGTGGACCCCGAAGCTGTCTACGCGTTTTCTGGCTGCGTATAACGACAAGGGCGTAAACCCCACTGCGAGTTCCGCCGGCGGCGTGGGACAAAACCCGGAGCTGGACATCTACACCACAACAACAACTTCCGCCGGCACGGTGCTTGGACAGGGATCGTCGCTTGCGACACTCAATAATCTGCAGTCGATCAGCCTGAATCCGTCCAGCAAGTCAACCATCAGCGGCGACCTTACCTACCTCATCCCCAAAGCGTGGGGCTCGCATGAAATCGAGGCGGGTTTCTATCTTCAACCGCACGAAAGCAGCAAGGTAACCACGCTGTATGCTGAAGGCGGCACGCTTATCCAGGAGAATGCGGTCCTCAAGAATGCGACCGATCCGACACAGGGCTACACCATCTTCAGCAAAACATCGGTAAGCGCCGGCAGCGTTCTCAGCAGCTACATAACGGCCAACGATTACGCGTGGTACATTCAGGATCATTGGCGTCCGACCTCGCACCTTTCGATCACCGGTGGTCTTCGTCCTGACTGGGTTTTGGGCAGAGACGCACAATTCAAGGTCACTACGCAGCATTCCTGGAATTATGCTCCGCGCATAGGTGCGGCTTATGTGCTGACACGAGACCAAAAAGATGTAATCCGTGCCAGCTGGTCGAAGATTACCGATATTACAAATGCCAGTTATCTTGGAACCGCCGGTACCAGCACGCTGACCACCACCAACCAGTACCTGGAGAACGGGAACTGGGTCACTTTTGTTACTCCGGGAAGCACCGCAATTACTCCTGGCAAGACATTCGATTCAAACCGTCACCAGGGGTATGTGCGTGAGTGGACGGTGGGTTATCGCAAGCAGTTGCCCGGCGAACTGGTTCTGGATGCCAGCTACATTGACCGCGAATACCGCGATCGTCCCGCCCAATACGACACCAATCAGATTTACACCACAACCTCGACCGGCACGGTCTGGGGAGGGCTCGTAAATCCCGCGCTGAACAACACTTATTATGTGACCAACAACAAGTGGAACTGGTTTGTCTATCAGGGAATCGAGTTCACCGCCAGCAAACAAACCAGTAAGGTGCGGCTCTTCGGGACATACAGTTATTCTCCCGATCATCTGGGCGGCTCATGGCAGCCCAACGACCCGGCCTCCATCATCGAACCTACCAAGTTTGCCAACAACGCCGGGGTAGGTTCCGTGCGCGGCAATGTCACCAACGACTATACCGGCGACACTCGCAACCGCATGTGGCAGCGTAATCAGTTGCGCACCGGATTTAACTGGAATGCACCATTCAAGATTCGCGCATCGACCAGTTTTACGGCGCAGTCGGCCACTCCGGGCGGCCCGGTGATTACTACGCTCTCGGCGTTGGGAGAAACCTACAACGGACAGTTCGGACCGGCGACGGAGTCGGTTACATACAACGGCGCTACGCGCACCGTCTCCAACCCTCTTGCCACGACCTACCGTTTTGCCTACGCAAATCGCGGCGACGGCCAGATCTGGTGCCCATGGCTGTTTCAGTGGGATGCGGTTGGGGGACGCGAGTTCCACATCGGAGACCGGCAAGCGGTTCAGGTGGATCTGGACGTCTATAACGTCCTGAACGGCGGCGCGGCACAGCAATTCGTAAACGGCAACAACATCTCGTCGAGCACCTTTGGTTCGTTGCAGAATATTCAACTTCCGCGTTCGGCGCAGTTCTCCGTTCGCTACAGCTTCTAAGGGAGAATGAAAATGAAAATGACACTTCGAATTGTTCGTATCTTCGCTGGGGCGCTTGCATTGCTCGCTTTGCCGGTTCCGGCGCGGCTTATGGCCGCGCCCGGAGCGTCAGCCCGTCTTACGCTGGAGGACCTGACTGACACCAGTGGCCTTGGTGCAGTGGCCCTTTCTCCCGATGGCAAACAATTCGCCATCGCGCATGCAGGGCAAATTGCGCTCGTACCTTCCACAGGCGGCTGGCCCATCGCACTCACAAGCAGTCCTTCCCCCAAGCAGGGCCCCAAGTGGTCTCCGGACGGCAGGTTCATCGCTTTTGCCAGTGAAGGCGCAATCTGGAAGATTTCCGTTAACGGCGGGCAGCCCCTTCGGCTTACAGAAGGCAGAAGAGGGCCAGGCGACCCGCGCACCGCAACCGACAGCAATCCGGAATGGTCTCCGGACGGCAAATGGATTTTGTTTGTGACTGGCCGCCGCGGCAACGCCGATATCGGCATTGTCAGCAGCGACGGCCTGACGACTTCTTTGCTCACCACTTCCCCGGCCGACGAGGAAAATGCAACGTGGTCGCCGGATGGCTCGCGCGTGGCGTATGTTGCGCGCTCACCGGAGCACTTCAGCGGCCAGGTTTTTGTGGCGCAGTTCGATGCGGAAAGCGGTCGTTTCAAGCCGGAACCGAAGCTGATTTACACCGCCAAGGACGATCGCGGCGGCGGCTGGTCGATTCGCCGCCCGGTCTGGACGCCCGACGGCCAGTCTCTCGCCGTGCTTCTGCAGGATAGCGGGTGGAACAAGATCTATCTGCTGCCGGCCGAGGGCGGAACCCCGCGCGCCATCACTACGGGCGAGTCGGAAGATGAGAGTCCCGTGTATTCGCCCGATGGCCAGCAATTCGCTTTTGAGTCAAACCGTGAAAATCCGGAAGAGCATCATATCTGGATCGCCGCGGCCGACGGAAGCAATCCGCATCCGCTTGCGAGCGTCGGCGCCGGGATCGATGGCGCTCCGGCATGGTCGCCCGATGGAACGAAAATCTATTTTCTTCACGCGTCGACATTCGCGCCCGCCAGTCTTGCTGTCGCATCGGTGAACACGCCAGAAGCACAAATAGTCATTTCCACGCAGCCGGTGAACTTTGCCAACACCGGTCTGGAACCGCCCCAGGTGGTGCACTACAAGAGCAAGGATGGTCTCGTCATTGCCGCGATCCTTTATAAGCCGCTGCATTTTTCGGCCGATAAACGCTATCCGGCGGTCCTCTGGATTCATGGCGGCCCCGAAGGGCAGGACGCGCTCGCCTGGGATCCGTGGGTGCTCTATCTGGCGCAGCATGGATATGTTGTGCTGACGCCGAATTATCGCGGCAGCACTGGTTACGGAGAAAAGTTCCGCAACCTGAATGTCGAGGACAGCGGCGGTGGAGAGGTTGACGACGTCGCCGCGGGGGCCGAATATCTTGTGGCGCAAGGGCTGGCTGATAAAAACCGCATCGGTATTGGCGGCGGAAGTCACGGCGGCACCATGGTGGCCTATGAAGTTACCAAGCGCCCCGAACTGTGGCACGCAGCAATTGAACTTTACGGCGTTGTCGACCGCGCAACCTTCATCGAACGCACTAACCGTCCGTCCGCCATCCGTTGGACGTTCAAGATGGGCGGGACTCCAGAACAAAAACCGGAGGTCTATCGCAAGGCGAACATTCTCGCAGATGTTCCGCGCATCACCGCTCCCCTGCTCATCGAGCACGGCGAAGACGATCCGCAGGTTCCTCCTTACGAGTCCATTCAGTTTACCGAGGCGCTCAAAAAAGCGGGTAAGGCCTATCTCTATTTCACTTACCCCAAAGAACTGCATGGCTTCTCGCAGAGAGAACACCGGCTTGATGCCTGGAAGAAACAGATCGCTTTTCTCGATCTGTTTCTCCAGCCAAAAACCGGACGCTCCATTACGTCGACACAAGAAATCGTTCTCGATGAGGGCGCCAGTCAGTAATGCCATTCACAGCATGGGCGGCAGAACTCTGCCGCCCATCTCAACCCCCAGAGCCGTCCCAGTACCTGGAGACCGCATCGACACGATCTCATCGGGCAATTTGACCAGCACGTACTCGCCCAGGGTGGGCCAGCTCGCTCTCAAACTTTCGTTCTGAGAGCGGGCACGCGAACCTTTGTTGCCGGACGCATGAATGGGAATCATGCGTCCGGCGGCCAAGAGTTCTTAGAGCAAGGCTCGCTGGAGATCAACGAGAGGTCAAGCACCGTGATTGGCTTTGAATGGGCGGCTCCGGCCGCCGCGAAATTGCACCCAAGCCACAGAGGTCCCATTTTCGGCGCTGTGGCCACGGGCAGGCGTCTTAAGCGGCGAGTCCGGTCGCTCCGGGGCGAGCGAAGAAACGCATCCGCAATCCTACCGGTCTCTGGCCGCCTGCACGACAATTCAACCATAATGTTCAAGTAACATTTCAGATACCGTACTCCCCAGAGGATTCATGCCTGCCATCACTTATTTCGAATGTTCGCGTTGTCATGCACGGCTTTCCGCTGCAGTTCCACAAACCGTCTGCACAGAGTGCCCGGACCAGCCGGCCGGTTCGCTTTATGTGCGCTACGACCTCGCGGCTGTTGGTGGTCGTGCAGCCAGAGACGCTATACAAACCCAAGCGGGATCGCGCTGGATGGGAATGTGGCGCTACAGCTCCGTGCTTCCAGAAGCGCGGCCTGTGACGCTCGGCGAAGGCTGGACGCCGATGTTGTCCAGCAGGCGTTTTCCCGGCGCTTTTCTGAAGGAGGAGGGCGCCAATCCCACAGGAACATTCAAAGCCCGCGGGCTGGCGCTTGCCGTGACCATGGCGCGTCATTATGGACTGCACAAACTGGCAATTCCTTCGGCAGGCAACGCGGCGGGAGCACTTGCGGCCTACGCCGCTGTGGCCGGGATCGAAGCCCACATTTTTATGCCGCGCGACGTGCCCTTCGCCAACTACGTTGAAGCCACGGCCTACGGCGCCAATGTGACGCTTGTCGACGGGCTCATTTCGGATTGCGCGCGCATTGTGAACGAACGCAGGCAGACGGAGGGCTGGTTCGACGTCTCGACGCTCAAAGAGCCGTTTCGCGTGGAAGGCAAAAAGACCATGGGATACGAGCTGGTCGAGCAATTGGGGTGGGAATATCCGGACGCGGTCTTTTATCCCACGGGTGGCGGAGTCGGCCTGATCGGAATGTGGAAGGCTTTTGAAGAAATGGAGCAGCTCGGATGGGTGAGGCCTGGCAAGAGACCGAAGATGATCGCCGTACAGGCCGCCGGCTGTGCTCCCGTGACCAGGGCATTCGAGGCCGGAAGTTCATCCAGCCAATTGTGGCAAAATGCGGCAACCTTCGCCGCGGGTTTGCGCGTCCCGAAACCCTATGGGGACTTCATCATTCTCGATATTCTGCGCGCATCCGGTGGAGTTTCGCTGGCAGTTACCGACAAGGAAATCCTGGATTCCATTTTGGATTGGGCGCGCAGCGAAGGAATTTTCCTTTCGCCGGAAGGGGCCAGTGTAACTGCCGCTTACGATAGGTTGCTGGCCAGCGGATTTCTGAAAAGGTCCGACCGCGTGGTTCTGTTCAATACCGGGGCCGGCCTGAAATACACCGATGTGACTGCGGCAGCGATGGGCCTGAAGCGGCCGCTGGATGAAGTTCAGACTGTCTGATCGGCAATCGCGTTGGAGATCGTTCCTGTGAGCTTCGCGGCCGCGAAAGCGAGAGGTAGAGTATCTATGCCCGAGAGTGAATTGGCTTCGGTCCACGCTGCATCGCAGCCGCGAGCCAGGGCCGAATGGTCCGTGGTAAGCGTCGCACTGGCTGGGCTCGTGTGCTGGTCCATTGGCGCGGTGACTTTGTGGGCGGGGCACTCCTCGTGGGGAATCGTTTTGCGAGGAACCGCCCTGCTGCTTGCTGGCACAGTGGTTCTGTGCAGGCCCGGGCTATTCTCATGGACTTTATTTGCCATGCTCGCCGGAATTGAGCTGGGGCTTGACTTTCCGCAAGTAGCCGCGCAGGCGCAGTTGCCCGGTGACCTGTTTCTCCGCCTTGTGCGCATGGTGGTGGCGCCGTTGATTCTCACCAGCATTCCCGCGGGTATCGCGGCGCATAGCCATTTGCGATCGGTGGGCCGCGTCGCCGTGAAAGTGCTCATCTATTTTGAAGTGGTCACCACGGCCGGCCTCATCATTGGCTCGCTCGCGGGCGTCCTGTCCGGGGCGGGATGGGGCATCGCACTGCCTGCATCGTCTCCGTCGAGTTCCCTACCAACTCAACAAACCCCACACGGCTGGCAGCAAACCGTCCTGAATCTTTTTCCCGAGAATATCGCCCAGGCCGTCGCGGAAAATCGCATTCTTCAGGTCGTCATCTTTGCCATTCTCTTTGGAATCGCTCTGGCCACATTGCCGGAGGAGAAGCGCGCCCCGCTCGTGAACGGGTTGAAGGCGCTCACCGCTGCCATCTCGCAAATGGTCCGCATCATCACTTATCTCACGCCGCTTGCCGCCGGATCGGCGCTGGCATACACGGTGGCGACAACGGGGTTCGCCTCGCTGGTGCCGCTGGCCAAGCTCGTCGTGACCTGCTTCATCGCGCTCGCCTTCTTCTGTCTTGTTGTCGTGTTGCCTCTGCTTGTCTTATTCAGGGTTCCGCTGCGAAGATTTGCGGCCGCCGTGAGTGAGCCGGCAGCCATCGGTTTCGCCACGGGGACCTCCGAAGCCGCCTTGCCGCTGGCCATGGAGCGGATGGAAGAGCTGGGCGTTCCCGGGTGGATCGTCTCGTTCGTAATTCCCTTGGGCTACAGCTTCAATATGGACGGTTCCAGCGTTTACATGTCGCTGGCGGCAGTGTTCGCCGCCCAGGCCGCAGGCATCCACCTGACCCTCGGGCAGCATGTTGAGATGCTGGCTGTGCTGATGCTGGCGAGCAAAGGAATGGCCGGTGTGCCGCGAACGGTCTTTGTCATCCTGTTGGCGACGGCAAGCACCGTCCATCTTCCAACCGCGCCCATTCTGATGATCTTGGGCGTGGACGCGCTCATGGACATGGGCAGAACTGCTGTAAACGTGCTGGGAAACTGCGCTGCCAGCGCGGTGATCGCAAAGTCCGAGGATAAGTTTGCTCTATCCGGGACACCGAACGTTAATAACTGACTTTTGTGTACGAGCGCAGAACCAATAGAGAGGAAAATCGAATGAACATCAGGAAACTTGGCTACAGGGCGGCCTTCGGCCTCGCGCTGCTGGCGGGATTTGCAGAAGCACAAACTCCAATCCCCGCAAATATCGAACAACACCTCACGGCCGCGCGAAAAGCTGCCAAATTCGAATGGGTGGGCACGTTGTCGCGGAATTGTGTCGCCCCCGAGCTCGGGCCGCCGGAGATTGGCGAGCGCGGAGCCATCCCTGACCGTTCACTTTGGTATGCCCGGCCGGCGAAGGTGTTCGATAACCTCTACTTCGTCGGCACCAGAATTCATTCCTCGTGGGCGCTGACAACCAGCGACGGAATTATCTTGATCGACACGCTCTATAACTACGCCGTCGAGCCTGAGATCGTCGACGGCTTGAAGACGCTTGGACTCGATCCGGCAAACATTAAGTATGTGCTCATCACCCATGGACACAGCGACCACGATGAGGGCGCGGCGCTGCTGCAGGATCGCTACGGCGCGCGGGTTGCGCTGGGGCCGGGAGACTGGGAGCTGATCGACCGCGCAAGGTCGATGCCGGGTGGCAAACCCAAGCGCGACATCACCGTTACCGACGGTCAGAAAATCACGTTGGGCGACACCACTGTCACGGTCGTCCTCACGCCCGGGCACACCCCCGGAGCGTACGGTCTCATCTTCGAGGTTAGGGATCACGGGCGGCCACTCACCGTCGCATATGCCAGCGGGACCGCATTTTCCTTCCCCTACGACAGACCGCATTTTGACGTCTTCATCGCATCGCAGAAGAAGATGGCCGCAGCGGCGGCAGCCGCGGGCGTGACCGTTGTGCTCTCCAATCATTCGGCGTTCGACAATGCCGTCACGCGCGTGAACCTGATCCCAGCCCGCCAGCCCGGCGATCCGCATCCCTTCGAAGTCGGCGCCCCGGTGGTGGCAGATTACTTTACGGTGCTGGAAGAATGCGCCCTGGCAACAGAGACAGGATTGACGAAGTGAAATGCACAATGCCACATTCCGCATGCGCGCGTAGGTCAGAGCCGGCAGTTAGTGTCGCGCATGCGATATTGTCTGTCATTTTTTTCGTTGCACCTCTGGCACTTGGTCAAGCGGCGCCGCCCGGGGGGCTGCGAGAGCGACTGCAAAGCATCCCCGATCTGCGGCTCAACGTGACAGAGGTGCACGTGAGCCCTCTCGTTGTTTTGACCGGGATTTCGGCCGTCAGCGCGGACCGTTATGGACATTTGTATGTCATTCACCGGCCTGAAACCGGCGATCCCATCGTGGAGTTGGATCGCAATGGACACTTCATTCGCTCCTGGGGAAAGGGTCTGTTCAAGGTGCCACACAGCATTCGAATCGACGATGCCGGGTACGTCTGGGCGATCGATGCGAATCTGTCCACAATCTTCAAGTTCACTCCCGAAGGCCGGCAACTGCTCGAAATTCATGTTGGGGGCGTTCCCGACTCAAATCGAGAATTCTGCGGCGCCACCGACATCGCGTTTGCCGGCAATGGCCACCTCTTCGTCACGGATGGTTATTGCAATGCGCGGATTCTGGAATACAGCTCAGACGGGAAGAAGTTGAATGAGTGGGGATCGCATGGTTCCGGTCCTGGCCAGTTCAATCTGGTTCACTCGATCGCCATTGGGCCAGATGGGAATCTCTATGTTGCCGATAGAGAAAATGGCCGCATCCAATGGTTCAACCAATCCGGCAAATACCTGGGTGAATGGGATTACGGAGGGCAAGTCCATTCGCTGGCATTCAGCAAGAACGGTGACTTATACGTCGTGTTACATCCGAAGGAAGCTCCACCTGAGAAAGAATCTTACGTAGTAAAGATCGATCCCTCAAATGGAGAGGCATTAGGTAAGTACCCTGTTCGATCGCATGAATTGAGCATTGCCGCGGATGGAGTGCTTCTTCCTGCGACTCGGAGCAACCAACTGCTTATTCTGGCGCCCCGATAGCAAAGCGGCTATAAATGAGCTTCAGGCAAGATTCTGTCAGGTGAGGATTACTAACCGGCGGGGCTGACAGATCGGTGTCGTCGAATTTATAGCCGGCGTTCTGCTGGCGTATGGCAGCAATCGACCTTAATCGGAAGGAACCATCATGAGCCATGACCTCATCGTCCTGTACGAGCACCCCGAGTGGCAAAAGCCATTATTTGCGGCCCTCGACGCTCGAGGTGTTCGGCATGGAGCATTCGACCTCAAGAAAGGCTGTTTTGATCCGGACGCGATACCGGAGGCGCGAGTCTACTTCAATCAGGTCAGTCCAAGCGCATACAAACGCGATCACACGCGCGCTGTGCCTCTTGCGTTGGCCTTGATGCGGTCTCTGGAGCAGAGGGGGGCGCGTGTGCTCAATGGCTCTTCTGCATTCTCTTTGGAGCTGAGCAAAACGTATCAGGCCGCGTTGATGAAGAGTTTAGAGATCGAGCATCCACGGACACTTGCGTTTAATGACGTCGAGGCGGCGCTGGATGGGTGGGGAGACCGCTGGCCCGCGTTGGTTAAGCCGGACCAAGGCGGCAGTGGAGCTCGCATGTTCCTGCTCCATTCTCGAGATGAACTCATCCGTCTGCTCGACGACTCCCCCGAGCTCTGGTTACCTGACAATTTGCTCCTGTTGCAAGAATACTTCGAGACAGACCCGTCGAAAGGAATCGTCCGGATGGAATTCCTTGAC
>Ga0302320_10020329_pt1 | contig 13255 bp, 11 predicted proteins | sample Bog_T0_3_FD_202130 | JGI IMG/M metagenome (GOLD analysis project Ga0302320, IMG submission 202130) | Peat permafrost microbial communities from Stordalen Mire near Abisko, Sweden - Bog_T0_3 | ecosystem: Environmental > Terrestrial > Soil > Wetlands > Peat | place: Sweden: Abisko, Stordalen Mire...
TACCTTAGCGATAATTTTGCGAAGTTGCTGTCAGACCGCGACTTTCTGGAAGCATTGCCCGGTCACCTGTTGCCAGATGCTGCCAGCCAGCAGCGTTTCGGCTTGGTGTGGAGACGTATGAAAGACTTGATCACTGAAGGCCCATAATGGCGCTGGTTGAAGTCCGAAATCTGACCAAGATTTACTCGCACGGCCGTGGCGAAGTTCGCGCTGTCGACGATGTTTCGCTCGACATTCACGCCGGCGAAACTCTCGGCCTGGTCGGCGAATCCGGCTCCGGCAAGAGCACGCTGGGACGTTTAATTCTCCGTCTGATCGAGCCAACCTCGGGCAGTATATTGTTTGAAGGACGCGATCTTCTGGCCGCCAGTCGCGGCGAATTGCGGCGCCGTCGCAGCGACATGCAAATCATTTTCCAGGATCCGTTCGCTTCGCTCGACCCGCGTTTTCGCGTCGAGGATATTATCGCCGAGCCGCTCCTCATTCACGGAAGCGCCGCGGAGAGTACTCGATCTTTGCCGCGCGATCCCCGAAATTCGCGGCGCAATGCGCGCAACACCCGCCGCGCCCGCGTGATCGAACTCCTACGCGCGGTCGGCTTGGACGAATCGATCCTGCCGCGTTTTCCGCATGAATTCAGCGGCGGACAACGCCAGCGTATCGGCATTGCGCGCGCCCTCGCCTTGCGCCCCAAGTTCATTGTGGCGGACGAACCGGTCTCCGCCCTCGACGTCAGCGTCGGCGCGCAAATCGTCAACCTGCTGGCGCAGCTGCAACGCGACTTCGGCCTGACCTATCTTTTTATCTCGCACTCCATGCCAGTCGTGCGCTATCTCTCGACCCGCATTGCCGTGATGTATCGCGGAAAAATCGTGGAGACGGGTTCGAGCGAGCAAATCACGAAGCGCCCGGAGCATCCCTATACGCGCAGCCTGCTCGAAGCCACGCCGGAATTGTCCGTCTGAAAACCGGTATGAAAACTCGACCTCCAAACATGGGTTGTCTACCGTCGAAGCCCTTTCGGCACGGAGCTTGACTTCGAGCTCCTATGCCATACTCCCTAGGTGCCCGACGACACTTCAAAGCCCAGCCGCGCGCGCGATCTGATCGAGCTTGTCCTCGGCTATAGCTGCATCGTGGGCATCATCTGGACTCCGGAGCCGCTGCAGCGCATACTCTCGCCGGTCGCGCTGGTGCTGACGCTGTTCGTGGTTTTGGCTCGCGGAAAGAGTGCAGACGAATTGGGAGTGGGCCGGCGCGGCTTCGTTCCGGCCATTTGGATTTTACCGGCTGCGATCGCGATCTCGGCGCTCAGCATCTTTGCCGCCGCCAGATTCGGCACCTTGCATCCACTCTACAAAGGAGATCTCAAGCACATCGCCGGATACGTGCTATGGACCGTCTATCAGCAGTTCCTCTTGCAGGATTACTTTATGGACCGGTTGTTGCGCCTGGTTTCGAATGAATCCGCCGCGGTGACGATCGCCGGAACATTGTTCGCGGCGGCGCATCTGCCCGGTCTCGCGCTCACCGCCGCCACGCTGGTGTGGGGAATCCTGTCGTGCGCGCTCTTCCGGCGATACCACAATGTCTGGGCCCTCGGCCTGGCCCAGGGAGTGCTCGGCTTGTGCTTTGCCATCACCGTTCCTGACAATCTTCATCACCATCTTCGCGTGGGTCTTGGATACCTGCGATATCGCTCCGTACAGCCGGTTCCGTAGTCGGTGAATTCGCTCTGCCGGTTCACTTCGAGGATCGGCATCCGTCCCTCCGGCGTCCCGCGTTTTCACTTCCGAAATTACTTTCGCGACCTTTCTCGTCATGCGAGACTAGTAAGCTCGCTCAAGTGCTCAGCCTTTAAGAATTGGAGGTGTTTATGCGCAATCTGGCTGTCTGCTCTTTCCTTTCACTTCTTGCTCTCATTGTGCAGATGGCGGGCGGTGCGATTGCTGCCGCCGACGACAGCGCGAAGACCGAAGTCGAGCACGTGCTGCGCACGCAGCAGGAAGCCTGGAACCGGCGCGACCTAGCAGGCTTCATGGCGGGATATTGGAACTCTCCCGACCTGACCTTTTTCTCCGGCGCGAAAGAGAATCATGGATGGCAGGCCACCATAGATCGCTATCGTGCTACCTATGCCAGTCCGGGGAAGGAAATGGGAAAGCTCGATTTCTCCGCCTTGCGTATCGAGATGCTGGGCGCGGATGCAGCCTTTGTCCGCGGGGCTTGGCATTTGACCATGTCCGACGGGAAAACTTCGCATGGATTGTTCACCTTGGTGTTCCACAAATTTCCTCAGGGATGGAAAATTGTGCACGACCACACTTCGTCGGAGTAAGCGCCGGCCACGACTATTTCTTGATGCGCACTTGGACTCGCGTGCCTTCCGGAAACTTGCCGTTTTGCAGTTCCACGACTCCATTGCGAATAATTCCTTCCAATTCTTGCGGAGTGTACGATGCCGCGGAAAGGATCGGCGGGGAACCACCCGCTCGAGTTGTACCGACTCTTCGTCCCATTCCCTTGTCCATGGCTTGGTTTGCCAGGCGGTCGGCTTCGGTGTTCTGTTCGCGCAGGGCGTGGCCAATGGAAAACCACTCGAGTTGAGCAATTAATTCTTTGGCGCGCCCGTGTAGATCCTGGAGGACTGCGTTCTTTACTTTGTAGATCCCTTTGATCTGCCGCACCAGCAATTCGGAATCGCTGACCAGCTTCAAAGCTTTGGGGCCGTGCTGCACCGCGTACTCGAGAGCCGCGATCAGGCCTTGATATTCGGCAAAATTATTGGTCTGGTGGCCAAGATACTCGCTCAGCTGAGCAACTTTGTGTCCCGCTTCGTCCTGGATGACCACCCCATAACCGGCGGGCCCGGGATTGCCGCGAGCCCCGCCATCGCTGTGCGCGACGAGATAATGCGCCGGAGGATTTTCGCGACGAGAGTTTTCCTCCTGAGAGAACAAGGGACGCGACGCAGGAGTGCGCGGGTAAGCCATGCTTCCGAGTTTACAACGGCGGCTTCGATCGGCGATGCGGGACGCGCATCCTAAAGGTCGGAGAGTGCAGAAAGTCAACTCAGCATTGCGGAGAACAACAACATAAAAAGAAAATAAAAAATGAAACGGCAGGGCCCATCCCTGCCGTCCATAAACGAATCTCCGGACTACTTTTTGTTGACCGCTTTCTTGAGTTCAGCCCCGGGGGAAAACTTCGCGACTTTGCGGGCGGCAATTTTAATGGTGGCGCCAGTTTGCGGATTGCGTCCGTTTCGCGCTTTTCGTTGCGAGATCGAGAAAGTCCCGAAACCTATCAGGGCTACTCGATCTCCTTTGCGTAACGCACCGGTGATGCTGCTGACGGCAGTGTCAATGGCAGTGGTAGCCTGCGCTTTGCTGATTTCGCAAGCGCCCGCGATCTTGTCGACCAGATCGGCTTTATTCATAGTTTCTCCTCGCAGGTCTCGTTCATACCCAGGCCAATACCGGGAGGAAAACGTGTGCGGCTGAGTTGGGAAACCTGACGGGAGGTATTCTCCTCTCTCTGGGGAGAATGTCAACAGCGAAAATCCGCGCGGGTAGCCTGTTTTGCACTCCCTGGTCCCGGAATGGGGCGGATGGAGCGGCTTCCGGAGCCTGCTCCGACCGGTTTTCCTCGCTTGTCCACAGCCGTGGCCACGGCTTCACAGCTTGTACACAGGACCTGGGCTTTTCCCACTTGCAGGAATCCGGGCCGAGGGTGCAAAGTCACATGAGAGAATGTTTCAAGAAGGAAATAAGCAGTGAACTTGGTCAAGGCAGCGGCTGGAGTTTGTCCCCTATGCGAGGGTACTGGCTGGAAGCCCGTCGCCGCGCGGCCCAGCGCTCCCAAAGACGGAAGAGTGACCCGCTGCGATTGCCAGTTGCGGGCGCGGAACCAGACGTTGTTGGCGGGTGCCCGGATCCCGAAGAGGTATGAGCACTGCGAACTGGCGACTTTCGAGTTTGAAGGCGTTTATCGCTCTCTGGCTCCGGCCAGGATGGCAGCCTGTAAGTTTGTGGAAGAATACCCAATCGACCAATCCGGTCTCCTCATTATCGGATCGATTGGTGTAGGGAAAACGCACCTGGCGGTCGGAATCATGAAGGAGCTGATCCTCGGAAAGGGCATCGCTTGCCTGTTCTATGACTATCGAGAATTGCTGAAACAGATCCAGAACTCGTATAACGATTCAGTGAAGATGACTGAACTGGACGTACTTCGACCGGTTTTTGAGGCTGAGGTTCTGGTGCTGGACGAATTGGGCGCAGTTAAGCCAACTGACTGGGTCTGGGACACAGTCAGTCTGATCCTCAACACGCGCTACAACAACAGACTCGCGACTATTATCACCACAAACTTTCCCGATGGTCAGAGCGCGGAGGCCGACGATAGGGAGGGCAAGAAGCGCACAAACCGAGATGCTACTCTCGGAGACCGAATTGGGGACCGCATGCGTTCCCGCCTCCACGAGATGTGCCGCATTGTTAATATGCAAGGCTCGGATTTCCGTCTGAAAGTAAAAAGCGCTAGTTTTCCATAGCTCACTTGTGCAGCGCCAGCTTTCGGTACAACTTTCCCTGCGGAACTGCCGCCATGCAATTCTTGAACTCGAACTGCCACGGTTAACCGGCAGCAACCCCGGAGCAAAAATGCGCTGGTACCACTACCTCTCCTACTTCTTCGGTGGCGCATTTCTGGCGAATGTCCTGCCCCACCTCGGTAACGGGATTTCAGGGCATGCCTTCCAGAGCCCCTTCGCATCCCCGCCCGGCGTCGGCTTGTCCTCTTCAATCGTCAACGTCTTATGGGGACTTTTCAACCTTGCCATCGGCTACCTGCTCGTCTGTCGAGTGGGCAGCTTCGATCTGCGCAAAACCGCGCACGTGCTGGCCCTCGGGGCGGGCATACTGCTCAATGCACTAAATTGTGCCCACTATTTCGGAGGGCTTCACGGCGGGCGGTGAGTCCTCCTTAGCTTTCTCGGTACATCGGTGGCGGGCTCTTGCTTACAATAACTTCGTGCTGACCGAGCGCCTGGAATTTACGCCCGAACGCGACGCGGAGATTTTTTCCGCTGTCCCCTCCGCGCCAGCCGTGTTCCTGCTCCGAAGCAGCGATGCACAGGCCGAGCCTTACGTCAGCAAGACGGCAAACCTTCGCCGCCGCTTGCATCGCTTGCTGGGGCCACCAGAAGAGCGCACGAAGAAGCTGAATCTCCGCGACCGCATCCGCTCGATTGAGTACGCTCCAACCGGATCCGATTTCGAATCCGGGTTTATCCTCTACCGCGTTTTGCGCTCAACCTTCCCCAAGACTTACACCAAGCGATTACGTTTCCGCTTTGCGCCGCTAATCAAACTGCATCTTGAAAATGAATATCCCCGAGCGTCGATGACGACGCGCTTGGGCCGGTTGGATGGCCGCAGCCTTTACTACGGGCCATTCCAGTCACGCGCAGCGGCCGAGAAGTTCATGAACGACTCGCTCGACTTCTTCAAAATGCGCCGCTGCGTGGACGATCTCCATCCCGACCCCGCATTTCCCGGCTGCATCTATTCGGAGATGAAGATGTGCCTCGCCCCTTGTTTCAAGGGCTGTAGTGACGAGGAATATTCTGGAGAAGTGGGGCGCGTACAAAAATATTTCGACTCTCGCGGCGAATCGCTGCTTGCGGAAATGTCTCAGCAACGGGAAGCGGCATCGGCCAACTTGGCCTTCGAAGAGGCCGCCGCCATTCACCAGCGGCTGGAAAAATTGAAATCAATCGTCAACCAGTTGCCCGAGATTGTGCGGCGACTGGACCGGCTTTCCGCGCTGATGATTCAACCCTCGGCACTCCCCAACTCGGTAACTTTTTTTCGCGTGGACAAAGCTTCGATCTACGGGCCTGCGTCCTTTTGCATCCAAACCGCCGAGCATGCCAAGTCGCAGTCGTTGGAATCCCGCGTGCAAGAAGCGTTGGACAATTTCCAGCCGGCGAAATCGTCCGCTCTGGAAACCATGGAGCACCTGGCGCTGCTGAGGCGCTGGTTCTATCGCGGCCGGCCGGTGGGGGAACTGTTCGTCGCGGATGAAAAGGGAACTCTGCCGATGCGTCGAATTGTCCGCGGCATTGGCCGCGTCTTCCGCGGAGAACGGCCGGAAGTTGGAAATGACGAGCCGTTGCGCGGGCTGAAGGTCGAAGAGGTGCCGGATAGCGGAACGGAAGTGAGCAAGCAATCAGACTTATGAAGCGGGGGAGCGCAAATTGGCAAAGCAAAAGTCCCAACCAACAGGATCGCAAGAGCGGCAACTTCGCGAGCACTTAATGGAACTGCTAAACGGCGGCAACGCGCACGCCGGCTTTGATGACGCGGTGAAAGATTTTCCCGGGAAACTGCGCGGCCAAAAGCCGGAGCGATTTCCGCATTCGCCGTGGATGCTGCTGGAACACCTGCGCATCGCCCAAGAGGACATTCTTGAATTCAGCACCAATCCGAAATACAAGTCCCGCAAATGGCCGGACGACTATTGGCCAAAAACGGGTGCTCCGCCCACCGCAACCGCATGGGACGAGAGCATCCAGCAGTTTCGAAAAGATTTGCAGGCCATGCAGGATCTGGTGGCCGATCCCAAGACTGATTTGTACCAACGCATTCCCTGGGGTGATGGCCAAACCATCTTGCGCGAGGCCTTGTTGTTGGCCGACCACAACTCCTACCACGTCGCGCAGTTGATCGACGTGCGACGTCTGCTGGGAGCTTGGAAGAGTTAAAAAAAATCAGCTAATGCGAAAATCGGGCCGACTCTCTAAAGAGCCGGCCCGATTTGTTTTGTAAGACGATTCCAGTTTCGTTTGTGCTACTGCACTTTCTGTTATTGCACCACGAAAACCAGATCGTCGTGATCGTCGTAGCCGCTGTTGGCTTGGCAGGCGGCCGGAGTTGTGACTTTTCGGTTTGGATCATAGCGGAGCTGCGCGCGCACCGCATACGTTCCGGCTGTGGGCGGAGTAAAGGTGACCGTCGTCGTGTTTTCAGCAGTGGTCGACGTGGCCTGGTTGTTGGCGGAGACCAGGACCCACGACGGGCTGGTGACACTCGCCGTGTAGAAAACATCAAAGTAGTCCTGCGTTGTGCTGTAGGCCCACCACGATGCCTTCACCGTCACCGCCGTGCCGTGCGTAATGTTGCCGCTGGCGGTAGAGACGACGATCAGATCGTCGGACTCAAACGCGCCATGGTAGGTTCCAGAAACTGAGCCGTCGGCGCAGCTGCTGGCTTTGAGTGTGTTGGGTGCATTGGATTCGGTAGGACCGGTGAGGTTGCCCGCTGAATTCAGCAGACTGGTGGAAACCGACGTACCCGATGCGCAGGACGAACCAGCGGTCAAGCAGGCCGGAGCCGTATACGTTGCGTTATAGGTTGCGATTTGCGCACCGCCGCCCGACGAAGTTACGGTCAAAGCAATGGTCGTGCTGTGGCTGAGCGATCCGCTAACGCCAGTCACCGTTACCGTGGAACTTCCCGTAGTGGCGGTCGCCGAAGCCGTCAGCGTGAGCGTTGAAGTGGCGCTACCATTGGCCGGAGGAGTAACCGGGTTGGTGGAAAACGCCGCCGTTACGCCGCTGGGCAGTCCGGTGGCGCTGAGCGTGGTGGCAGAACTGAAGCTGTTCTGGCTGGTAATGGTGATGGTGCTCGTGCCGTTCTTGCCTTGCACGATGCTCAGCGAAGTGGGCGAAGCGCTAATGGTGAAGTTGGGCGAAGCCGCCGCATTCACCGTGAGCGCCAGGGTTGTAGTCGCAACCAGACTGCCCGAGGTTCCGGTAATGGTCACCGTAGCGGTCCCGGTAGTCGCGGTGGAACTCGCGGTCAAGCTAAGCGTGCTGGTGGAAGTGGTTGGGTTCGGACTGAACGACGCCGTCACTCCGCTGGGCAAGCCGGATGCTGCAAGAGTCACGCTGCCGCTGAATCCGCCGACGTCCGTTACCGTGATGGTGCTGGTCCCGGCTGCGCCGCCTTGCGTGATGGTTAAGCTGCTCGGCGAATCCGAGAGCGTGAAGCTCGGCGTCGACGAGCCCGCCAGCGTGTTGATCAAGCCCGAACCGTTCGGGCTGCCCCACCCGGTGCAGAGATCGTAGTTGACCTCTCCCGAATAGGTGCCGCAGCTCCCGCTGGTGACGTCGTGGAAAAGAGAGCTATAGCTTGAAGTCAAGCTATCCGGGTAGATGATTGGATTGATGAAGCCAATCGTCTTGCCATTGGTCGCTGCCTGTTGATTGGCCAGAGCCAGGTAGCCAGCCCACATGGGCGCGGCAAAGCTGGTTCCGCCATACTCGTTGGCCGTGCAAGTGGTTTGGTCGGCGCAAACGTAGAAGCTGAAGTTCGCGTTGGCCGCCACGTCGGGCCCGTTGCGCAAGGTGGTGGATCCCTTATTAGTCGAAGTAATCACTCCGGCGAGAGCCTGCCAGGAAGGAATCGGAATGCCATCCGGCGAGATGCCGCCGCCGCTGTCTGCCCAGGCAGTTTCTGATTTCCAGGGGCCAGCCGCGCTGGATGTAGTCAGGTCCGTTCCGCCCACGGAAACGATGTTGGCATCGTCCGCCGGCCAAGCCTCATTGGACGAAGACCAGGCCGAATTATCGCCCGCGGCTGCGAAGAAGTTCTGTCCCTGACTCGCCATTTGCTCAAAATACGGGTCCAGTGTGCTGGGGTCGGCGGGCGTCCAGCCCCACGAACAGCCAATCTGCTTCGACAACGGAGCGTCCGTAGTCGAAACCATCGCGCTGATACAGTCCGTGTCGCTGATACTTGAGGCATTGCCGCACACGTACATGTAAAGCATGGTGGTTCCCGGGGCCATGCCCATCGCCTGCGTCATGTCGAGGGTCTGTTCCGTGTCATCGCATCCGCCGCTCTCGGTGCATGTCGTGCTGTACCCGCCCGTGGAAATGAGAGTGGGAGTGTAAGGTTCGGTTTGCCCAACGTTTTTGTAGTACGTGGTCAAGTCGGCCAAATCGGTGCCCAGGTATTCGAACAGCGCGATCGTCTGCCCCGTGCCAGTAAGACTTCCGCCATAGTAGGCCGCGCGCATGTCGCTGCCCAGGAACGAAGCCGATGGACCAGAGCCGGTGGTGGCGTTCGACACCACATCGCCCTCGGCGATCCCATGGGCCTTCGCGTACTCGCTCTTCTTCACGTAGAGAGGATGCGGCTTGGAATCGTTATCCAACCCGGAGATGTGCCACAGCTGGAACGGCAGGTCCACGGTGGGCTCGCGGTCGATGGCAAAGAATGTCCGGTCTTCCGTGGGATCCTGATAGATTCCCATGTTCACATGGAAGGCTTTCTCCACATTGGCCACCGTGCCCATGAGCTGCAAGTCACGGCCATCGCGGTTTCCGCCGACGATCTGAAAGCCGCTGGCTTTCGCGAAAGCCACCAGCGCGTCCCAATCTGCCTGCGTGGGGCCAAACCTCGCGGTGACTTCCTGCGGCGTGAGGAACTGCTGATAGAAGGGGCTCGCCGGATCGTATTGCTGGCGCAGGAAATTCTGTAAGCCAGCGCGATCCCGCAATGCCATAACAATGTCGACATGCATCGACTGCGTGGCCGGGAGCCGCCCGACCAGCGGAGCCTGACCGCTCGCGACCACATCGCGCACATGACGCGTCAATAAGACTTGCGACTGGGCCTGTCCTGGGATGGTGAACAGCGAGAGCACGGCGACGCAAACGAGCACAACCCGTGCCAGCGGTGGAAACGTATTTCTTTTCATGATGTATCCTCTCGATTTTTTTGAAACTTTGAACGAGCTGTTGCTGAACCAGCGATCGTTGAAAGAAGATCGTTGAATAGAAACGGCGAGGTCGACGGTCGCGGAATCTTAAATCACATTTTGTGGTTTTGTGTCTAGTTATTGAGAAGTTTTACGAAACGCGGAATTCAGGATGGGAAATCGTGCCCGCGGTCCTATCAAGCTAAGCTTGAATCATGTGGCAACCGGTAGTTGAAAATCCGAAGGTTCATCTGACACAGCCGTAATTTTTCTGGATTCAGCTCTCTTCCGAAACACGACTCTTACTCCTTCCCGCCAGCGCTCGTCAATCCCGATGAACTGCCATTCAATCTCCGGCGACAGATAGCGCAGCAAAATATCGGTAGAAGGATGCACATGCAGCGCCGGAGCCACCAAAAACAACAGCGGCGTTTCATCGGACAATTCGCGGCCCTCGAAGTAACCGAAGCGCAGAAATTCGCCGCGCGCCTGATGCCACTGCACCCGCGCCCAGTAGTCGAGCCCCTGCAAGGGCAGGTGGATATCTTCATCGGCCTTCAGTTCCACCACCGCCAGCCGCCCCGCGGGGGTGGCGGTCAATACGTCAATCATGGCGCGGTCCGCCGCCGAGAATGCTGGAATCTGCGAATACTGGCACGTCGGATCCAAGCGGTCGTCGAGCACGCTGACGTCGCCCGCGACCAGCGATTCCAGCCACCGCTCCGGACGCAATCTCCACAACGGATCATGCCGCGGCCCGTAAGGATGCCGCGTATCCCGCAAGCAAGTCGCGAGTTTAGAAAAGGCTGACTCGTTGCGTGTTTCAAGAATGCGCTCCTCAGCGCCCACTCCGAAAACGATTTCTTCTGCGCTGCGAAATTGACCGGGAATGCAGCTCAGGCGTGCGCGGGCGAACGCCAGTCCGCGCCAGCGGAAAACGACCTCTGCCGCCGAAACAACACTGACTTCGCAATTCGGCAGGACTTTTTGCACGGTCGCAATCGAGTCGGAAAAACGCTGTCGCGCCGCGAGATCGTCGAAGGCGTGCACCAGCCGCGTCGACACATTGCCCCGATCTGAACAGTCGATTTCGACAAGATCGTCGTGGCGTTCGTCGAGTTCGAAAAGCGCCCACTTGGCGGCATGGCGATTCAGGTTTGCCATGCGCTCGCGCACCAGCCCCGACGTTCCGGCCGGAACAAATAATTGAAGACCCTCCACCAAAACATTCGCCGCTTGCGACTGGCGGCAAACCTCGAGCCACAAAATCCCAAACGTAAGCGCGGCGTCGATGGACGACTGCGTCTCCTGACCGTTCACGCCGAGAAACGCGAAAGCGCTTCGCCCACGGCGCACGATGCCTCGGACATACACCGGCCCAAAAGATTTTTCAAGATCCACACCACTGGTCAGCTTGACGAGTTTGAACTCCGGAAAGCGCCGTTCCAGCACTCCGCGAAGCGTCCGCTCATAAGCTGCCCGGCATAATCGGCGGGTCGATGGAGACCTCCGGTCGCGCTCCCGGCAGATTTCCAGCTTCGACGGGCGAGCCTGTCCCATCCGCTGCACCGCGAGGCGAAGCGTCCCGTTCCTGACCTCAGCCTCCAGCACGCGCCGCACCGAGTTCCGCTCCGGCGACCATAAATGCAGCAGGCACCGGTTGTGTTCGCCGGAGATGGAATACTTGGATTGCGCCAGATCGAAGGCGATCGCCCCGTTTTCGAGCACAATTGCCCCACTCGCTTCGCTCAGAAAATCCTGCACGGTGCGACTGAGAGCTTGCGGCGTCACGGTCATTGAGGAATTAAGCAGGCGAACGAATGGTGAAATCCACCTAGATTATGCAACCAGTGCCGCCGCACGTCTGTGACAAGTGACCATCGTTACCAAACCAGCTGTGGATGTTGCGACGAAATAACTGATCGCAGGACTAGCGTGAATCTTGGTGTGGGATAATGGAGTCATCCGCTGCACTGAGTCGGCATCTGGAACGGCGGCATCTAAACGGTGTGAGTAAAACTTTGGATAATCAAATTTCTGCAAGACAAGTTCTGGGTAAACAAAGCATCGACCGGCAGCGCTTCTTCTTCGACCATTACGGCGTCACGGAAAACGATCTCGAACATTACCTGGCAGCCGCTCTTTCCGCCGGCGGCGATTACGCCGATCTTTATTTCGAATATCTTTCCTCCACCTCGCTGATGCTCGATGAGTCGATGGTGAAGTCGGCGTCGCAGGGCATTTCCGCGGGCTGTGGCGTGCGCGTGGTTTCTGGCGAGCGTACCGGCTACGCCTACACCGACGATCTTTCCGCCAGCCGCATTCTGCACGCCGCGCGAACCGCCGCGCTGATCGCCAGCGCCCCCGCCAAGACTCCCGTCGCAGGTTTCCAGAAAACTGCCGCTCGCAGCTTGTATCCCGTGACCCTGCCGTCGGTGGACGCCGAGATCAGCGCCAAAGTTGAACTCGTCGTGCGCGCCGACAAAGCCGCCCGCGCCTACGATCCGCGCATCAAGGAAGTTCGCGCCAGCTACATGGACGAGTTGCGGAATATTCTGGTAGTCGCCTCCGATGGAACCTTCGCCGAAGATTCGCAGCCCCTGGCTCGTATGAATGTTGGGTGCATTGCCAAAACAGAAACTAATTCTGCGCGCGGCACCTCCGGCGGCGGCGGACGCGTCGCCCTCGATTTCTTTTTCGGCGACAAAAATCCGGAATACTTCGCCAAGGAATCGGCGCGGCAGGCGATCCTTCAACTCGACGCCCGCGAAGCCCCCGCCGGGGACATGGAAGTCGTCCTCGGTCCCGGATGGCCCGGAGTCCTTTTGCACGAAGCCGTCGGCCACGGACTGGAAGCCGATTTCAATCGCAAGAAAACCTCCGCATTCGCCGGGCTGATCGGCAAACGCGTGGCCAGCGAAGGTTGCACCGTCATCGATAACGGCACCATGCCCTGGCGCCGCGGCTCCTTGAACGTAGACGATGAAGGCGAACCCACGCAGGAAACGGTGCTGATCGAAAAGGGAATCCTGAAAGGTTACCTGAGCGACAAGCTCTCCGCGCGCCTGATGGGCATCGCCGACACCGGCAACGGACGCCGCGAAAGCTACGAGCACATCCCCATGCCGCGCATGACCAACACCTACATGCTGGCAGGCCAGGACAATCCCGAAGACATCATTCGCTCGGTAAAGCGCGGCATCTACGCGGTCAACTTCGGCGGCGGCCAGGTCGATATCACCAGCGGCAAATTCGTCTTCGGCGCCTCCGAAGCCTACATGATCGAAGACGGCCAGATCACCGCCCCCATCAAAGGCGCAACCCTGATCGGCAACGGCCCCGACGTTCTAACCCGAGTCTCGATGGTCGGCAACGACCTGAAGCTAGACGAAGGCGTCGGCACCTGCGGCAAAGACGGCCAAGCCGTCCCGGTAGGCGTAGGCATTCCAACCATCAAAATCGATCGCCTGACCGTAGGCGGCAC
>Ga0302320_10020330_pt1 | contig 13255 bp, 9 predicted proteins | sample Bog_T0_3_FD_202130 | JGI IMG/M metagenome (GOLD analysis project Ga0302320, IMG submission 202130) | Peat permafrost microbial communities from Stordalen Mire near Abisko, Sweden - Bog_T0_3 | ecosystem: Environmental > Terrestrial > Soil > Wetlands > Peat | place: Sweden: Abisko, Stordalen Mire...
TGGATCGAGAATCTGCCGCTGCGAGAGCAGGTGACGCAGGTCTGGATCAAGGCGCTGGAGCGCAGCCCGCTGCAGGCGGAAGACCTGAACCAGATTCCGTTCACGCTGCTGGTGGCGAACTGTCCGATCACGTTCATGGAGCACAAACGTTGCGTGGTACACATTGCGCGCGACAGCGCAAAGGCCATGCAGGACTTCATGGGACGCGCCCTACCGATTGATTTGGACACGGTAATCGCAGGAGCGATTCTGGCCGACGTGGGCAAACTGCTGGAATACGAACTGGGTCCCGATGGCAAGAGCCGGCAGAGCGAGCGTGGTGAAGCTTTGCGGCATCCGTTTACCGGAGTTGCTTTGGCGCTGGAGTGTGGCGTGCCGGACGCGGTTTGCCACATCATTGCGGCGCACGCGGGAGAAGGCGAGTTGGTGAAGCGCAGCACCGAGGCTTTTATCGTGCATCACGCGGATTTCATGGCCTTCCTGCCGTTTAAGAATCCGAAGAACATTAAAGTGAAATCGTAAGGAGAGATTCCTTGTCTGAGACGAAATCGACTGCCGCTACGAAGGAGACGGTTACTGCCACAATGTGCCGCTGGGCCGCCAGCCTGCGATATGAGGACCTTTCGCAGGATGCGATTTATCAGGCGAAGCGCTTCCTGTTGGATTCGATCGGCTGCGCGCTTGGAGGCTACCGGCAGCACGACGTAAAGATTGCGCTAGAGGTTCTGGGCGAGATCGCCGGACGCGGGGCAGCAACGGTGATCGGCACGGGCGGGCGGGTGGATGCGGTCTCGGCGGCGCTGGCCAATGCGCTGATGATTCGCTGCATGGATTACAACGACATTTATTGGAAGCAGGATCCGTCGCATCCCTCGGATATTTTTCCGGCTGCGCTGGCCTGCTGCGAGCGGGCTGGGAGCGGGGGCAAGGAGTTGATTGTTGGGTTAGTTTTGGGCCATGAGTTCGAGATGCGCTTTTGCGAGGCGGCGTTTCCGGGCATCCGGGAGCGGGGATGGCATCATGCTACGTTGACGGCGTTTGTTTCGCCGATTGTTGCGGGACGGGCGTTGCATTTGTCCTGGGAGCAGATGCAGCATGCCATTGGCATTTCGGCCAGCCGCCACTGCACGCTGGGAGCGGTGACCGCGGGCAAACTGACCATGATGAAGAACACGGTCGATCCGATGGCCACGCAGAGCGGGGTATTCGCGGCGCTGCTGGCGGAGAAAGGTTACTCCGGGCCCGAGCATGTGGTGGACGGCAAGGAAGGATTGACGCACGTCTTCGGTCCGGAATGGAAGCTGAATCTTCTGACCGATGGTCTCGGGGAATCGTGGCGCATCACGCAATGTGGGATGAAGGCGTTTCCCACCGAGGCTCTGACGCACACGCCGATCTCGGCTGTGCTCGATCTGGTGAAGACGAACGATTTGCATCCGGAGCAGGTGGAGAAGATTCAGATTCGGTCGCTGGCACGGGCCGCGGATATTCTTTCCGATCCGAGTAAATACGATCCGCACACCCGGGAGACGGCGGACCACTCGCTGCCGTACGTGATTGCGGCGGCGCTGGTGGATCGGCAGGTGACGCCGGTGCAGTTCACCATGGAAAAGATCATGGACCCGAGGATCCGGGCGCAACTGAGGAAGGTAGAGGTGGTTGCCGATCCGGAGATTGAGAAAGTTTTTCCGGCATTGCAGAGAGTGATTGCGAAGATCACGACGACGGATGGACGTACGTTCAGCAAGCGGCTGGACTTTCCAAAGGGTGACCCGCGAAATCCGCTGACGGACCAGGAAGTGGAAGAGAAGTTTGGCGCGCTGGCGGAGGGCGTGCTTTCGGCCGGAGCGCAGAAAAGGTTGAAAGAGGCGATCTGGAATCTGGAGGATAGCAGCTCAGTCAGCAAATTGATGGCACTGATGAAGGCGGACACGCAGAAAAAGACTGTCAACGCCAGGACCAAAACCAAATCGAGAGTCGGCGGCAAAGGGCGTCGGAAGGCGGTAGTGGCGTAGTCACAGTCTTGAGACGCGGCCGTCCGCGAGTCTTGCATGGAGTTCACCATGGCCCAGACTATTGTTGAGAAAATCGCGCAAGCCCACATGGCGGAAGGACCGAAGCGGCCGTTACGGGCGGGCGATTTCGTTTCCATCCGGCCGTTTCATGTGATGACGCACGACAACACGTCGGCGGTGATGAGCAAGTTCAAAGCGATTGGAGCGAAAAAGATTTGCGATCCGAAACAGCTGGTGTTCGCGCTCGATCACGACATTCAGAACCGAGATGAGACCAACTTGAAGAAGTACCGCGCGATTGAGGCCTTCGCGCAGGAGCATGGAGTCGACTTCTATCCCGCGGGCTCAGGCATTGGGCACCAGATCATGGTGGAGCGCGGTTATGTGGTGCCGGGGTCGTTCGTTGTGGCCTCCGACTCGCACTCGAATATGTACGGGGCGCTGGGCGCGATTGGAACGCCGATCGTGCGCACGGACGCGGCCGCGGTGTGGGCGACGGGCGAGTTCTGGTGGCAGATTCCACGGTCGATTCAGGTTGTGCTGGAGGGCAAGCTGCGCCCGGGCGTAAGCGGCAAAGACGTGATCATCAGCTTGTGCGGACTCTACAACCACGATGAGGTGCTCAACGCCGCGGTGGAGTTCTCGGGCCCGGGCGTGGCGAGTTTGTCGATGGACGCGCGCTTTTCCATCTCGAACATGAGCACCGAGTGGGGACCGCTGGTGGGATGGTTCCCGGTGGATGAGGTGACGATCAGGTACCTGAGCGGCGTACGCCAGCGACTGGCCGAGCAGGGAGTTGAGCGGGTTGCGGAAAAAGATATCGAGAGGTGGGGTGCGGATGCGCCGCGTCCCGATCCCGATGCTTCTTACGCGGCGCGCATCACGCTTGACCTGGGAGAAGTGACGCCTCATGTCTCCGGGCCCGACACGGTGCAGGCGATGCAATCGCTCGCCGCGCTAGAAAAGAAGAGGGTCGCGATTCAGAAGGCGTACTTGATTTCCTGCGTGAACTCGAGAGTGGAAGACCTGGAAGCTGCTGCCCGGGTGTTGCGAGGGAAGAAAGTCGCCCCCGGGGTGAAGTTCTATCTGGGAGCGGCCAGCGCGTGGGTGCAGCAAGAGGCGGAGCGGCGCGGCATTTGGCAGACACTGCTCGATGCGGGCGCGAACCCGCTGCCGCCGGGATGCGGGCCGTGCATCGGGCTGGGCGGGGGACTGCTGGAAAAGGGCGAGGTGGGAATCTCGGCGACGAACCGCAACTTCAAAGGCCGCATGGGGTCGCGCGATGCGCAGTGCTATCTGGCGAGCCCGGAGGTGGTCGCGGCATCGGCAATCGCAGGCTACATTGCAGGGCCGCAAGGGTTTGCGGACATCGCGCTGACTCGCCGGTTCACGGAATTCGCAGGAAACGGAAAGGGATCGTCCGAGAAAGTAGAGATTCTTCCGGGCTTTCCCGAGCACATGAAAGGGCGCCTGGTCCTGCTGCCGCAGGACAACCTGAACACCGACGCCATCTACGGCAAGGACTACACCTACCGCGACGACATGACGCCGGAGATGATGGCGGGAGTGGTGATGGAGAACTACGATCCGCAGTTTGCCGCGCGCACTCGGGCCGGGGATGTGATGGTGAGCGGCTTCAACTTTGGCACTGGGTCGAGCCGCGAGCAGGCGGTCACGTGCCTGAAGGCGAAAGGTATTCCGCTGGTGATCGCGGCCAGTTTTTCGCAGACTTACCTGCGAAACGCATACAACAACGGGTTTCTCTGCGTGGAGGTAGCGGAGTTCGTCAAGCGAGTGCGGGAGCAGTTCGCCAAGGAGATCGCGGCGAAGGAAAAGACGATCGTAGCGGGCGAGGACGTGGATATTGATTTCACCTCGAGCACGATCACGTGGCGCGGTGAACAATTTATCTTTCCGCCACTGGGCAGCGTGCCGCAATCGCTGGTGATCGCGGGAGGCGCGGAAAATCTGGTCGCGAAGAGATTGGGAGTTGGTGAAGTTTGATAAGGAAGCGAGCCAAACTCGCCCTTCGGTCGCTGACGCTCTCTCAGGGCAGGCTCCCTAGAGGCGCGCGGCTCGCCCAGATTCCTCACGGCGCAAAGAACGCTTGTTCGGAATGACAATCATAGATAAGGAAGTTGAGGACGAATTTATGGCTAAATACACGGTCGTTACGATGCCGGGAGATGGAATTGGCAACCAGGTCCTGCCGGAAGCTCTGCGGCTTTTGAAAGCAGCCGGGTTTGATGCCGAGTACATACACGCTGACATTGGCTGGGAATGCTGGCGCAAGGAAGGCAACGCTCTGCCCGAGCGCACCGCCGAACTGCTGGCGGAACATAAGCTGGGGCTGTTTGGCGCAATCACTTCAAAACCGAAGAAGGAAGCGGAGGCCGAGCTTAAGGCTGAGCTTAAGGGCAAAGGCTATTCTTACTTCAGTCCGATCGTGACCATGCGCCAGCGCTTTCATCTCGACACTTGCATCCGGCCTTGCATTTCGTTTCCGGGCAATCCGCTGAACTTCATTCGCAAGAAGCTTAATGGAGGATTCGAGGAGCCGCTGGTGAACGTGGTTGTGTTCCGGCAGAACACGGAAGGGCTCTACGCGGGAGTGGAGTGGACGAATCCGCCTGAGCCGGTGCGGGCGGCGCTGGGCACGCACGCGAAGTTCAAACCGTTCGCTGCAACTGCGGGGGGGGACCTGGCCATTTCGGTGCGCATCATTACTCGCGCGGCGGCGCGCAAGATTTGTACGGGCGCGTTCGAGTGGGCCAAGAAGTATGGGTACAAGTCGGTGACGATCTGTGAAAAACCGAACGTGCTGCGCGAAACTTCCGGAATGATGGAGGAGGAAGCGAAGGCCGTGGCGAAGAAATATCCCGGAATCGCATTGTGGTCGACCAACATCGATGCGCAGACCATGTGGCTGACGAAGAATCCCGAAGACTACGGCGTGGTCGTCGCATCGAACCTGTTTGGCGATGTGATCTCCGACGCGTTTGCGGGATTGATTGGCGGGCTGGGCTTCGCGGCGTCGGGAAACATTGGCGACGACGTGGCGGTGTTCGAGCCCACGCATGGATCGGCGCCGAAGTATGCGGAGCTCGATCCGCCCATCGTCAATCCGATTGCCATGTTCCTCTCGGCCGTGATGTTGCTCGAGCACGTGGGCGAGAACGAGAAGGCTGGGCGCATCCGCGAGGCGATTACCGCCGTGGTAAAGGAAGGCAAAGTACGCACGTATGACATGATGCGCATCACGGGCGGCGCGAAGGCGATCAGCCAGGGCGCGGCCAGCACAGTGCAGATGACGGATGCGGTTCTGGCGAAATTGCAACAAGCGGTGAAGGCGGAGCCGGAGTATGTGGCGGCTGGTGATGGAAAGAGGGTTCGTTGACGGAAGGGATGCGATGAGTGCGGGGATCGAAACGCCGGTGAAACCGGCGGGTGAAGCGGGACACTGGGGTGCGGACATTCGCTCGGATGTGCATGTGCGGATTGAACCGTGCGAACGTGGGGGCATTGAGGTTGACCTCGAGTCGCGGGTTAAACCGTACTATGGCGAGTCCATCCGGCGGCAGAGTGAAGAGGTGCTTGAGGCTCTGGGCGTGAAGCACGCGCGAGTGGCGATCCACGATGAAGGTGCGTTGCCGTTTGTGATTGCGGCTCGGATTGAAGCGGCGGCGCGGCGCGCCGGACTGGGCGAGGGCACGCGCGTGCTTCCGGACAGGTTTCCGCTTCCGGAGCCTTCGGCGCGCGATCGCATGCGACGGTCGCGGCTTTATGTTCCGGGCAGCGAGCCTAAGTATTTTATTAATGCCGGGCTGCACGGGGCAGACGCCATCATTCTCGATCTGGAAGACTCGGTGCATCTCAACGAGAAGGATGCGGCGAGACTGCTGGTGCGCAATGCGCTGCGCGCCGTCGACTTTCTGGCGTGCGAGCGCATGGTTCGCATCAACCAGCTTCCGCTGGGACTGGAGGATTTGGAAGAGATCGTTCCCGAATCTCCCGACCTGATTCTGATTCCCAAGGTCGAGAGTGCGAGCCAGGTGATCGAAGCCAGTCAGAAGATCGCGGAAATCAAGGCGAATTACGGCATTACGCGTGCCATCTGGTTGATGCCGATTCTGGAGTCGGCGCTGGGAATCGAGAGGGCTTACGAAATCGCGACGGCGGCCCGAGAGATTGCGGCACTGACGATTGGATTGGAAGATTACACGGCGGACCTCGGCGTGGCGAAAACGGCCGGCGGGGCGGAGTCGCTGTTCGCGCGGCAACGCATGGTGAATGCGGCGCACGCCGCTGGCGTGCAGGCCATCGATTCGGTCTTTGGCGACGTTGGCGACGTGGAAGCCTTGCGAGCGTGGGCTCTGAATTCTCGCGCGATGGGATTTGAAGGCATGGGATGCGTGCATCCGGTGCAGATCGCGGTGATTCATCAGGCTTTCGCACCGACGGCGGCGGAGATTGAGAAGGCGCAGAAGATCGTCGGGGCGTACCACGAGGCCGAGCGGAAAGGCCTGGGCGTGGTGAGCCTGGGATCGAAGATGATCGATGCACCGGTGGTGCAGCGGGCCTTGAAGCTGATGGCGCGGGCACAAGCGATGGGACTGGTGCACTGAGGGATCAAGTAGCGCTGGGGGAGTTAGCATGGCGATTCTGGAAAAAACGGAGCTCGTTCTTAACGCCGCGGGGCGCATGGTCCCGGAGATGGCGAACGGACGTCCGCAAATTCCTTACCTGGGCGTTGGCAAGTACAAACCGGGCGGAAACAAAGCTGCGCCGCCTATCCGGACGGCAGCCGATTATCCCGAGACTGGGGACAAGCGCGTGGCGGATCTCGAAACTGCGCTGCGCAAATGCGGGCTGCGCGATGGCATGGTGATTTCGTCTCATCATCACCTGCGCGATGGCGACCGCGTCGCGTTGATGGCGCTGGAAGCGGCGGCAAGAATTGGCGTGAAGGATCTCATGTGGTTTCCCAGCGCGTCGTTTCCTTCGCAGAAGGGTGCGATCGAACTGATGGCCTCCGGGGTGATTGAACACATCGAAGGCAGCATGAATGGACCGCTGGGCGACTACTGCACCCAAGGAAAAATGCGCGGCATGGGGGTTCTGCGCTCGCATGGCGGGCGTTGGCAGGCGATTCAGGACGGGGAAGTACACATCGATATTGCGGTGATCGCAGCGCCGACCGCGGACTTCTTTGGAAATTGTGATGGCTCGCATGGCAAGTCCGCGTGCGGCTCTCTGGGCTTTGCGTTGGCGGATTCGATCTACGCCGATCACGTCATCGCGGTTACCGACAACCTGGTTCCGTTCCCCTGCATTCCCTGGCAGATTCAAGGCAACAACGTCGACTATGTTGTGACGGTCGATTCGATCGGCGATCCGGCCAGGATTGTTTCCGGTACAACGCAAATTACGCGCTCGCCCGACCGCCTGCGCATTGCCGAGTTGGTGGCGCTCTTCCTGCGAGATGCCGGCATTATGCGCAACGGCTTCTCGTTTCAGGCGGGCGCGGGCGGGATTGCGCTGGCTTTTGTCAGCTACCTCAAGCGGATGATGAAAGACGCAGGCGTGAAGGCGCGATTCGTTCGCGGCGGCTCGACCAAGTATCTGGTCGAACTACTGGAAGAAGGGCTTACCGATTACATTCTTGACGGGCAGACTTTCGATCTCAGCGGCGTGCAGTCGATGGCGAACAATCCGCGGCACGTAGCGACTTCTCCGTTTACTTCGTACAACTACCACGGGAAAGGAAACTTCGCGTCCCTCGTGGATGCGGTGGTGCTGGGCGCGACCGAGGTCGACGAAAACTTCAATGCCAACGTGGTCACGCACTCCGACGGACGTCTGCTGCACGGCATCGGCGGCTGGCAGAACTGTCTGGCAGCAGGGTGCACCATTCTGGCCGTGCCTTCGTTTCGAGACCGCATCCCGGTTATCGTCGATCAGGTGACGACGTTGTGCGGGCCGGGAGAATTGATCGATGTGGTCGTGACCGAGCGCGGCATTGCCATCAACCCGCGCCGCCAGGATCTGATGGATGCGGTCAAGGGCTCGAAGCTTCCGATCCGCCCGCTGCAGGAGATCAAATCAGAAGTGGAGCGCATCTGTGGCGGCAAACCGCAACAGCTCAAGCGCGGAGACCGGCCCGTTGCGGTCGTCAAGTGGGTCGACGGCACCGTGCTCGACAGTGTCTGGCAGGTTGTGTGAGGAACAGTGGGCTGCCGGGGTCAAACAGGTTCAGATCAGAGAGAAACTCGGGATATAGGCGGTGCGATTCACGTGCAGCACCTTTAAGTTGGCTAAGGCGCGGCAGGTACCCCACGCTCAGGGCTGCGCCTGCAGGACGCTCACTCCGACAAACAGGCGACTCGGGCTTGCTGCAGCAGCAGACTGAAAATGTATTCTTCCTCTGCATCTTCAGAAGCGAACTTGTGGGAAGTTTCAAGTTTGGTCGACGCAAGCAGCACGTGAAACCAGCGCACGGCAACGACAGCCGCGAGCATCCACGCGAAGAACCAGGCCTCAATCAGTAGAATCATGGTCTTCCTCCACCGGCCGCCGAAAGGCGGCACAGTCTGAGCTGGAGCTGATCGATCGAACCCCCACGAAAGTGGGGTACCAGCAAAACCTTCGAACAGTATACAATATATACCATAGAAATACTAGACATTGTGAAATCGGAGCTCCGGTTGGCAGTGATTTGGGGTAGGGCGAGATTTGTTCCTGAGAGATGAAACGAATTGCCGTTTGACGGCAGCGCGGTTTTGCGGAAAGAGGAGCTAATCCCCGGAGTGTATGCGGTTCACGATAGGTCCTGAAATTGCATGGGTGGTAGACACAGGTCGATGTGGGAGTGCCAGGAAATGAATCGAAGCAACGGAAGCAAACCGGGCTATCGCTTTACGGTGGCAGTCATCGGCGGAGGATTCGCAGGCGCGGCTCTGGCGGCGCAGGTGCTGCGGAGGTCAGCGGGAGACGTCTCGGTAGTTCTGGTCGAGAGAGGCGCGCGCGTCGGCCGGGGCGTGGCATACGGGACGGAATGCGGGCGGCACTTGCTGAATGTCCGGGCGCAAAACATGAGCGCTTACCCGGACGATCCTGAGCACTTCCTAGGCTGGGCGCGGGACAAGCACGATCCCAGCGCGAAGCCCAGCGATTATCTTCCGCGACAGGTGTACGGCCAGTACATCGCGTGGCTGCTGCAGCAAGAAAGCGAAAGACATCCGGGCCGACTCGTGCATGTGCAAGATGAGGCCATCGCGCTGGATCGTGATGGCGACCGGACGGAAGTCCGTCTGCGCAGCGGACAGAGCATCTTGGCCGGCAAGGTCGTGCTGGCTCTGGGTAATTTTCCTCCGGGTGATCCGCGGCTGCCGGGGAAAACGCCCCACAGCCAGCGATATGTCTGCGATCCGTGGGCGAACGGAGCGCTGGGAGATGTGGCTGGGGCTGAGGGCAAAGATAAGAACGTTCTGCTGGTCGGTTCCGGCCTTACCAGCGTGGACGTTGTCATCTCGTTGCGGGAGCAGGGATTCGGTGGAACGATACACATTCTTTCCCGCCGCGGCTTGCTGCCACAAACGCACAAGGCGGCGGTGGCCTGGCCACGATTCTGGGACGAGAGATCTCCCACAACCATCCGCGGACTGTTGCGGTTGATCCGTACACAAGTAGAAGCCGCGGAAAGACTGGGCGGCGACTGGCGTGCCGTGATGGATTCCCTTCGTCCCTTTACCCAGGAAATCTGGCGGTCCCTCCCGCAGCGGGAGCAGCGAAGGTTTCTTCGTCACGTCCGGCCCTATTGGGAAGTCCATCGTCACCGCGTAGCACCGGAAATTGGCGCTCTGCTGGCCGCGGAGATGCGAGACAACCAGGTTGAGATACACGCGGGGCGGATCACGGGATACGGAGAGGACATTGACGGCGTCGACGTGACTTACCGTGAGCGCAAGAGCGGAGAACTGCGGCGACTGCGCGTCGACCACGTTATCAACTGCACCGGTCCCGAAGCGGACTGCCGCAGGATCGAGAATGCGCTGCTAACGAATCTTATACGGCAGGAAATGGTTCGCCCCGATCCATTATTTCTGGGCCTGGATACCTCCCAGGATGGCGCAGTGATCAATGCCCGAGGCGAGGCTTCGGACTTTCTCTATACGCTGGGCCCGGCGCGCAAAGGCAGCCTGTGGGAGACCACGGCCGTACCCGAGATTCGGGTCCAGGCCTCGCAGACGGCGACGCTGCTGCTCGCCGCTTACGAGCGCAAGGGTCCCACGCCTGTACGGAGCGAGCCGGTCGCGGATTTGCATCGCGTGGTTCAGCCAATTTTCTTCGGCAGGGAAGAGAAGCGTCCGACGACAATTCCCGAGGCTTAATCGGAACAAGGGGCAGGTCTCCGCTGCAATCTTCCGCGGACAACTACCCCTCGTCCTCTTCAACGTTCTCCGGTTTTCGCTCTCTTGTGTGAGAGCGATGAGCCGGCCTTTATCGGTTAGCGTTTGCCCTCAACTGCGTGGCCGCGTCCATCGCGTACTTCGTTTCCCTTGAAGTGAGCGATCTTATCGACGTGCTTGTGCGGATCGGGTTTCTCCCCACGGGCTGGCCTGGGGCCGTTATAGCCATGCTCCGGATGGAAATGGTTATCTACATGACCGCGAAAACCTTCGGGGCCATGAAACCACGGACCGGCGCCGATGAAGATGCCACCGGTGAACCACTCCGGGCCATAGTAGCCGTAGGGGGCGCAGTCGTAGGGCGGGACGTCATAGTAACCATAGGGACAATCAGGAGCAACTCCAATGTCGACGCTGACCTGAGCCTGCGTTTTGGGTGCAGTTAGCGCGAAGCAGATTCCAGCGACGGTAACTAACAGAAACAACTTAAGTCCGTTCATAGATTATCCTCACCATCCTCGGGGCGGTTATCCGGCCGCCCCTACGTTATTCACGTAAGCACATAGATCAGCTCGTTTCGAGCCGCCGGTGCAGGCAAATACGATTCAGATTTCCAGCCAAGGGTTGACTCCATAAAAACAAGGTCAACGTCATACTGCCTGAAACTGGCAACCACCAACGCAGTGGGCGCGCGGACCCTGATGCTCGACCCAAGATGCGGAAGGGCATAGTTTTCCGTTCAGTAATGGTGTGCGCGCGGCTACGAATGAACCAGAAGACAACTCAGTATCACAGTGATGGGTGACGAGAATCACTGATTCAAGTTATCGATCCGGGAGATAACCAATATCGTTCATCCGGGGTTTGCGGCCGGGCGGACGGGACTGTGGACGACGGGATACGGGCGGACTCGCGCAATAATGCATTGATTCTTGATTCTTACGAGTTGGCAGCGTGCATGCCCCGGTCTTGTTCTCAGTTCCTCCCAGCCTCCTGCGGCTCCACGCAGAACACCATTCAGGTTCGAGAGAGTGTTTCTGGCCGAGAGGTTCGCGCGGTAATGCGGTACCCAGGAAGGCGCTCATGTCCAAGCACCCAACTATTGCAGAACGCACGATTGCGGAACATCTGGAGGCGAGCGGAGTCTCGCGGAGAAGCTTCCTCCAGTTATGCGGCATGCTGATGGCGGCCGCGCCGATGGGATTGGCGCTCACCAGCAAAGGTTCGGTCTTACAGGTGGCCGAAGCGATCGGAAAGGCGAAGCGGCCGTCGGTGATCTGGCTGCATTTCCAGGACTGCACGGGATGCACCGAGACGCTGTTACGGACCTCGGCTCCCGATGTGGCTCACCTCATCCTCGATGTGATCTCCCTCGATTACCACGAAACCCTGATGGCGGCTTCTGGTGCGCAGGCCGAAGCGGCGTTGCGCAAAGCCATGGCCGACAACGCCGGCAAATATGTTCTGGTGGTGGAAGGCGCGATTCCGACTCGGGATGACGGGATCTACTACGAAATGGGCGGCAGGCCTGGGGTGCAGGTGTTGAGAGAGGTTGCCGCCCAGGCGGCCGCGGTGATTGCCATCGGCTCCTGCGCGTCCTGGGGCGGGATTCCGTCCGCGGACCCGAATCCCACCGGCGCCATGGGAGTGAACAACGTGGTATCGGGCAAGCCGATCATCAACCTGCCCGGCTGCCCGCCCAATCCGTACAACCTGCTAAATGTTGTTCTGGAATACGTCACCATGGGCCGGCTGCCGGAGATGGATGAGTTCGGCCGTCCGAAGTTTGCCTACGAGCGTGTGATTCACGAGAATTGCCCGCGGCGAGCGCACTTTGACGCCGGCCGGTTTGCGGCGGCGTTCGGTGACGAAGGCCATCGCAAGGGCTGGTGCCTCTACAAACTTGGCTGCAAAGGGCCGATCACGCATGCCGCATGTTCCGTGCGGCAATTCAATGAGATTCCCGGGGTATGGCCGATCGGCATCGGAGCTCCCTGCGTGGGTTGTACGGAAAAGAGCGTGGTTTGGCGAATGGGTACGTTTGAAACCGTGCCGATTCATCTGGCAACTCCTCCCGACACGTATCCGCCAATTTACAGTCCCGCCGGGCAGATCAAAGTGGGCGCGGCGGTGTTGGTAGGAGCAATCGCAGGTGCGGTCGGCGGCGCTACGTGGGTTGCCTCCCAGCGTTTCCAGAGCAGCGCCGAGGTTGGCATCGAACGAGTCATCGTGGATCGCAAGCACGCGGAAAAGCTCAAAGAGACGGCGGAGAAGCAAATCCGTAAGAAAGAGGACTGATGTGGCCATCACTCGGCGAGAACTGTTCAGCACCATCGCCAAGGCCGGAGTGCCGGCTGCCGTGGCCCTCACCGTCGGCTCGAAGGCCCTGCAGGCGGAGGAAATCCCGATTCCCGGCGCCGCGGTCGGATTACTCTATGACGCCAGCATTTGTATCGGCTGCAAGGCTTGCGTGGCAGCCTGCGCCGAAGCCAACGACACGCCGCCCGATACTCGCGGCGACTCACTGCATCAGGCGCCCTCCGACCTCAACGATCTCACCCGCAACGTCATCAAGCTGTATAAGCCGGAAGACGGCTCCGCCTTCTCGTTTGTGAAACGCCAGTGCATGCACTGTCTGGATCCGGCTTGTGCCGCCGGTTGTCCCTTCCAGGCGCTGCATAAGGATCCGGAGACGGGCATTGTGAGTTGGACCGCCGATAAGTGTATCGGTTGCCGCTACTGCACCATCACGTGTCCGTATCACATCCCGCGTTTCCAATGGCAGGGATACAACCCGCGCGTAACGAAGTGCGAATTGTGCAGCCATCGGCT
>Ga0302320_10020334_pt1 | contig 13252 bp, 14 predicted proteins | sample Bog_T0_3_FD_202130 | JGI IMG/M metagenome (GOLD analysis project Ga0302320, IMG submission 202130) | Peat permafrost microbial communities from Stordalen Mire near Abisko, Sweden - Bog_T0_3 | ecosystem: Environmental > Terrestrial > Soil > Wetlands > Peat | place: Sweden: Abisko, Stordalen Mire...
TGAACAATTTGCCTCCGGGAAAGTATGCGGTGGTTATTCTCGATGCCCCCACTTCGAAGGGCGCGTATACGGTCTCGTTAATTCTCCAGCAGATCGCATCGGAGTGGAAACTCGGCGGCTTGTACATTAAAGCTGGACAGTCCGCCGGCCACGACAGCGACTGGTTTAATGCCCGCGCACAAGCGTTCCAGAGCAAAGGCCAGACCCACAACGCGTGGCTCTATTCGACGGAAGCGATCTCTCTGGCTGCGCCCTTGCCCTTCATGAGCACCGCCGCCACCGACAAACTCTACGACGATACCCAAAAGATGATGCCTGCGGATTTTCCCTCCGAGGGGAAAACCGCCGACCTTCCCGCCGCCGGCACAACCTACAAGCTCACTGCGATATTTCCAGAAGTTGTGGGCAACGATCTCGATCTGATCGTGCGCTACCAGGCCAGCGATATTTCCAACAGCAACCAGACTTACCAGAACAATGTCGCCGTGATGAAGGCGCTGTTAGCGAAGTATCCGGAACTGCGCGACGCTTTCGCTTCAATCGTGGCGCGTGCCGTAGCTCCGAACGGCCAGGACTATGGGACCATGCTCGCGATGAAAGACATTAAGTAGGAACGGCAGTGGTCAGGGTTTAGTGCTTAGGGTAAGTGATCAGGGGCCAGTTCTGACTCCGCGTCTTCTAGCACGCACTCTCTCGGATCCTTATCGTCACGTAATCCCAGAAAGACCGGAGCGCGGAGCTTGGGTCCGCTGCCTCCGCTAGCGCCGCCAGTCCATTCGGCGTATTCGATCTCCGCGACGAGTTCCGGTTTCACCCAACTGACTTTTCGCAAAGCCTCGACCTCGCCATAAAACGGCTTGTGCGATGTCTCTCGTTTCTTCAGCATGCTCCAGATTTCCGCCAGCGACTTCTGGTTGAATCCGCTGCCGGCCTGGCCAACATGAATCAGCCGCCCTTGCTTGTCGTATAGGCCGAGCACAATGGAACCAAAATTGATGCGGCTGCCCTCAGGCCGCGTGTAACCGCCGATCACTGCCTCCAGCCGATGCCTGATCTTGATTTTTAGCCAATCGCTGCTGCGCCGCTCCTGATACGGACAGTCACGCTTCTTGGCCACGATCCCTTCCAGCCCCTTTTCGCGCGCCAGCTCGAAAAGCGCTTTCCCTTGCCCCGGATAGTGATCGGAATAGTGCAACGAATCGCCGGGAACGAGTATCGACTCCAACTTCTTCTTGCGCTCTTCAAGCGCAACCTTCCGCCAATCGTAGCCATCGAGATAAATCAGATCGAACGCGTAGTAGAGCACCGGCACATCGGCGTTCGCCGGCCCACGGCGGCCCCCGGGACGAAATCCAGTTCGTTGCTGCATCAGGCTGAACGATGGTCTGCCCTGTTCATCCAGAGCTACAACTTCTCCATCGAGGATTGCGGTTTTTGCCTTGATCGATTTCGCGAGATCTTTGAGCTCGGGATATCGTCCAGTCAATTCATTCTGATTGCGGGATACCAGTCGAACCTTGCCATTTTCGATAAATGCTACGGCGCGGTACCCGTCCCATTTAATTTCGAAGAGCCACTCTGCGCCGTCGAAAGGTTCGCTTACGGAAGTGGCCAGCATAGGATAAATTTCGGTGGGCATGGGGCGCTTGACGGGAGTCGAAACTGCGGCGGGAGAAACCATTAACTCAGGGGGCCCAGAGGACAAAGGGGAGTTCTCTTCGGCTTGCTTTACCCTGTGTTCCTCAGTGTCCTCTGTGTTAATGTTTTTTGTTTTTTTTTAACGGTAGTCTTCTTGGCGAGATTCTTCTGATCCAGCTTGGCCACAGCATCCGCGAGCCACGCCGCCTTCAGTTTGCCTCGCCCAACCCCGGGACGACTGCTTTTCCATTCTCTCGCTCCCGCATCGCCAGCAATTTCAGCCAGGCTGCGTTTGCTCAGCACAGACTCATCGTACTCATCGATATCGTACCCTTCCACGGCGCTATCGTCGTGCTTCTTGATCAGCAGCCACTCTGTCCCCTTGCTTCCGGGACGCCGGCCCTTCATTTTAATCATGGCGAAATCGCCATTCAATTTTTTGCCTTTGAGCCGAAATTTCAAATCCCCCTTGGCCAGCATGGCAACGGCTTCGGCGTCGGTACCTGGAAGATACTTTCCTTCCACCGGCACGGGAGAAAGCGGCTGCCACGTGCCCACGTCCCATACCATCACCGTTCCCGCGCCATAATTGTTTTCCGGGATGATGCCTTCAAAATCAAAATACGAAACCGGATGATCTTCCACCTGCATCGCCAGCCGTTTGTCCGCGGGATCCAGCGACGGTCCCTTGGGAACAGCCCAGGATTTCAGCACTCCCTCCATCTCCAACCGGAAGTCATAATGCAGCCGCGTGGCATCATGCTTTTGCACCACGAAGCGATGCCCGGCTTTACTCTCCACTTTCGCCGGAGGCTCCGGCGTCTGCTCGAATTTTCGTTTCCGTTTATATTCTTCCAGTGCCATAGGAGTTCATTTAACCACCAAGGACACAAAGTTACACGAAGTACAGCGGGAAAGTCCCCCTTCGCGCAACTTCGTGTCCTTCGTGGTTCATGATTTTGCCTTCGTCAGATAGAATCCCTGCACCCATGAAACGCGAATTCCCCGAAGCGCCGCTGGTCGGTGTTGGCGCCATCATCATCGACGGCGACCGCGTAGTTCTTGTGAAGCGCGCGCACCCGCCGCTGCAGGCGGAGTGGTCGATTCCCGGCGGTGTCCTCGAAGTCGGCGAACTGGTTCGCGAAGCCGCCATTCGCGAAGCTCGCGAAGAAACCGGACTCACCGTCGAACCCAGCGAACTCCTCGGTGTCTACGACCGCATTCTTCGAAATCCCGAACACCGCGTGCAATATCACTACGTTTTGATTGATTTTCTATGCCGCCGGGTTGCGGGCAATTTGGCCGCCGCCAGCGACGCCGCTGAAGTCCGTTGGTTTACGCAGAAGGATTTGCCGGCGCTTAATCTCGCCGAAGATACTCTGGACGTAATCCTGAAGGGCTGGGCCAAGCTCGGATTACATTCCTAGTTCAATCGGGGAGCTTAATTTTCCTGCCAGTTCAAACTCTTGAGTTTTCCCCGAAAGCCTTGCCAGACAAGCTTTCTCGCCCAAATAATCGACTCCGGTACCACTCTGATTCCCATCCTCGCCGCAGTTGACTTCACTCCCATTTTCGTTTTAATCTGCGATTACACCGGGAAGGAGGTGGTCGAATGACAAGTTCTGATTGTTGTGGCAATTGTTGTGGGAGTCTAAGACCAGGTGAGGTGGCTGAGACTTAGAGCTGGTTGCTCTAAGCGGGGCTTCGTACGCCGATCGCACGCGGATTTCACGTGACGATCGCGACGAGGCTACAGCCCGCACACTAGCCGGTGAGTACGGATGCAGGCATCGCGTCGGTCGCGCGAAGGCTTTCGTCCTTGGGACTCAGCTTCGCGCTTAAGTCCTGACCCGGGAGTCGCCGTGAGAGGCCACGTAGAGTGACCACCTCTTGGTCAATCCCAAACAGTCCACCGGACGGCCCGCAGGTTCAAACCTGTGGGCCGTTTGCTTTTGCCGGTACATCAGATATGGTGTAGGTGGAAGTGGCCGGCGTGGAAGCGCCGGTGATGTGAGGAGTCCTATGTTCACTTTTCTTGTCTGGTGCCTGCTCTTCGTATTTTGCTGGCCGCTAGCTCTGCTGGCTCTGATCGCCTACCCGTTCGTGTGGCTGCTGCTCTTGCCGTTTCGCATTGTCGGGATCGCGGTTCACGGGGTGCTGGAGGTGATCTATATGGCAATTACTCTCCCGTTTAAATTGCTCGCGGCTCCCTTTAGGATTTGATGTTTTGATTAGTACCGGGCAGGGAAACAGACTTTTTCGGGCGAAAGCTCGCCCGATTCGAAAAACCTAGCACTCCATCACCTAGCACTCCATCACTTTCAAATTCTCACTCACCACCAGCTTCGCTCCGGTCGCGCGCTGCACATCCTCTGCTGTAAACCCCGGAGCCACTTCCTCCAGCACCAACCCGCGCTCCGTCACCCGGATATAAGCCATCTCCGTCACAATCGTATCAACGACTCTGACTCCGGTAAGAGGCAGCGTGCACTTTGTCAGAATCTTGGGCTCGCCTTCGCGAGTGGTATGCTCCATGGCGATGACTACCCGGCGCGCTCCGGCGACAAGGTCCATCGCGCCGCCCATGCCTTTCACCATTTTTCCCGGGATCGTCCAGTTCGCGAGATTTCCCACTTCGTCCACTTCCATGGCGCCCAGCACGCTCAAATCCACGTGGCCGCCGCGAATCATAGCGAACGAATCTGCGCTGGAAAAATAAGACGTTCCCGGCATCTCAGTCACCGTCTCTTTGCCGGCGTTGATCAGGTCGGCGTCTTCCCTGCCTTCCACGGGATACGGCCCGATGCCCAGCATCCCATTCTCTGACTGGAGGACGACCTCCATCCCCGCCGGAACATGGTTCGCCACCAGCGTAGGCATCCCGATGCCCAGATTTACATAGAACCCGTCGCGCAACTCACGCGCGATGCGGTTCACAATGCGCTCGCGCTTCTCGATGTCTTTTCCGGGCTTGGTTGTAACGGACATGATTTGTAGGCGAGGCCAGACAAAGCCTCGTGCGTCCTCTGCGGACCCCGAACTAGCTGCGTTCCAACCCACGTGGAGCCGGTAGATTGCTGCTCCAGCAGTCGGCAACAATCGACCAAACTCCCAGCCGCCGCCACGCTTTCACGTATTTGCCCCGGTCGGCCTGAATAGTGCCGTCCGCTTGACGGATAGCCACCGTGTACTTGCCCATCTCCATTGCCAGATCGCCGGAAATTTCCACGCGGACCGTTTCCAGGCGCAGGTCTTCGTATCCCGCCTCGCCGAACTGGCGAAGCAGGCGTTCTACGGCCTTCGGTCCGTACGCTGGATCCTGATGGGGCACCATGAACGCGCCGTCTTGCGCAAAGAGTGCGGCAACCTGATCGTAGTTGCCGGTATTAAAGGACGTAACAAAATCCTGGGCAAGGTTTCGGATCATCGACTGCGCATCCAAAAATGGACGCGAGTCCGCTAGGGAACTCGAATAGGGCCGATACATCTACTACCTCCTGGGGGAAGGCCAGGAGAGTGTCCACGGCCAGATGGCTGCACTCTCCGAACGCAAAGGAATTGTAGCGCAAACAGGTCTGTGGAAGCATGAAGATTTATGAACAGGAGAAGAAAAAAATCGGGACTGAAAAATCCATGGCCTGAGAAACCCGAATTCGGGTTCGTACTTGCATGATTTCTCCGTGAGAGATATCTTGCGGCATGGTCGTTAGTCCACCAGCGCAGACCCAACCCAGACGGAAACAATCGTCCTCAGCCACGGCGGCTGTAACGATTCAGATCGGGCAACCAGAGCGCTTCTGTCCCAACTGTTCGTCAGAATTGAAAGAAAACCGGTGCAAACTGAGTTGCCCAACGTGCGGCTTTTACCTTAGTTGTTCGGATTTTTATTGATTGTAAAATGTTTTCGACAAACCCCGCCGCACTTCGCGCGTTACAATGTGTTTCGAATCTATTTCCCAGTCATCATCAGCAGGACACAATTAGGAGAACGCGATGGAACGCAAGGCAAGCGCGGTTTGGAAGGGTGGGTTGAAAGACGGCAAAGGAACAATTTCAGCGCCCGGCGGAGTGTTGAAAGACACGCAATATTCGTTTACTTCACGCTTTGAGAACGGTCCGGGAACGAATCCCGAGGAATTGATCGCCGCGGCGCACGCGGCCTGTTTCTCAATGGCGCTCTCGGCGCAACTCGGCGGCGCAAATCTGACCCCGGAAAGCATCAGCACCAACGTGACGCTAACCATGGAAAAGTTGGATTCTGGATGGACCATCACCAAGAGCCACATTGATGTGGAGGGCAAAGTCCCCGGCGCCGATGCGGCGGCATTTCAAAAGTACGCCGAGGCCGCAGAAAAAGGTTGCCCCGTATCGAAGGTGCTGAAAGCCGAGATTTCGATGACCGCGAAGCTGGCGTAAAACGGGCTTCGGGCCATGGATTTCGGCAAAGCACGAGCGGGAGACGCATAAAACTCAAGAAAGATTTTCTCCGTGTCTCTGTGCCCTCGTGGTAAAGGGCTCGTTTGACACCCCGCAACAGCACTGTAAAATAGAAAAGTTGATCTTCCTGACACGGCGGCCTCGCGGCCGCCGCTGCATTGCAGTCCAGATTTGCCATCGTGGCGGAATTGGCAGACGCGCATGGTTCAGGTCCATGTACCGGCAACGGTGTGGGGGTTCGAGTCCCTTCGATGGCACCAGTTATTTCTTGACGTTCGCACTCCGCGATCTGATCCGTCGTGTGGATCGGGCACTCTTGTCCGATGCCTTTGCCTGCCGGCTTTGCTACTCAAGTAGAATCCGTTCATGCATCCATGCCTATCTCCTCCGGCGAAATTTATCGCTCTACTGATTCTTTCTCTTTCGTTCGCGGGAATGTCGATCGCGCAAAAAGTAGCCATCACCATGGACGACCTTCCTCTAAATGGACTGCTTCCTCCCGGCATCACGCGCACTGAGATTACGAAAAAAGTACTATCCATTCTTAAAGCGCGACACGTTCCTCCCGTGTACGGGTTCGTCAACGCGAAAAAGCTGGAGGGGAACGCCGATGCCGCGGAGGCGCTGAAGCTGTGGGCCGCAGCCGAACCGGTCGGCAACCATACTTACGCGCACATGGACCTGGAACAGAATCCGCCCGAAGCCTATGAACGGGAGATTGACGAAAACGAGCCGGTCCTGGAGTTGCTTGAATCTAGCGCAGGTCTAGAGAGCAACTGGCATTGGTTTCGTTATCCGTTCCTGCATGAAGGCGACACCATCGAAAAACGCCGGGCGGTGCAGTCTTATTTGAAAGCCCATGGATACCGCGTCGCGCAGGTGACGCTCGACTGGGAAGATTACATGTGGAATACGGCATACGCTCGCTGCGCCGCGAAGAACGACGCGAAAGCAATTGCATGGCTGCGTTCGAGCTACCTGAATACGGCATCGGAATTCATCGATCTAGGGCGCGAAGAGTCAAAACTAATTTTTGGACGCGAGATCAACTACGTCCTGCTGATGCACCTCGGCGCGTTCAGCAGCACCATCCTTCCCGATGCGTTGGACTTACTGAAGAAAAAAGGATTCAGGCTGGTGACGCTGCAGGAAGCGGAGAGCGATCCGACGTACGAAAGCGATCCTGATATCGGAATGCACGACGGCGGCACATTGCTTGACCAGTGGATGCAAGTCAAGCAGTTGAAATATCCGGAGCACGCAGAGAAGCCCTACAAAGAAGTAGAAGCCGTCTGCCAGTGATCGCTGACTCCTCCACGCGGGCGGTGCTTCCCGTATAATTCATGCACTTTGCCATGCCTGTTTTTCTTGACCAGATTGTCGCCTCAACGCGCAGAAAAGTTGCCGAAGTCAAGCGTGTGGCCGACCTGCGGGATTTGCAGCGTCGGGCAGAAAGCCACGAGCCGCGCGGCTTTCGGCGGGCGTTGCGGGAAAAGAGCAAAGCTGGCGTAGCGGTGATCGCAGAGTTAAAAAAGGCATCGCCGTCGAAGGGACTGATCCGGTCCGACTTTCGCGTGGAAAAGTTGGCACAGGAACTAGAATCCGCCGGAGCCGCCGCTCTCTCCGTGCTCACGGAAGAAGAATTTTTTCAGGGTTCACTGGAGAATTTACGCCTAGCCTCGGAAACGGTGAGGATTCCCTGCCTGCGCAAAGATTTTATCGTCGATGAATTTCAATTGCTCGAAGCGCGCGCCAACTCGGCCGACGCGGTCTTGCTGATCGTTGCGGCACTGAGCGATGAAGAATTGAATCAATTGCTTGTCGCGGCTCACTCGAATGAATTGGATGTTCTCTGCGAAGTGCATGACGAGGAAGAATTACAGCGTGCGTTGAATGCCGGATGCGAATTAATTGGAGTGAACACCCGCGATCTGCGAACTTTTAAAGTGAATCCGGAAACCGCGCTCCAGTTGGCCGGGCGGTTCCCCAAGAATTTGGTGAAAGTCGCGGAGAGCGGAATCAAATCAGCGGACGATATTGCGCGCCTGCGTTCCGCGGGCTATCAAGCGTTCCTGATCGGCGAATCTCTAATGCGAGCCGACAAACCCGGCGAAGCGCTGAGAGAATTAATCGCGAATAAAAAAGATCGGGTAGCGATCGAAAGCTAATCTCACTGACCACTAGCCACTGAACACTGCTTTTATGACTTGGATAAAAATCTGCGGAACAACGAATCTGGAAGACGCTCTGACCGCGGTTGACGCCGGGGCCGATGCGGTGGGATTTGTGTTCTACGAGAAGAGCCCTCGAAATATTAGTGTCGAGGGGGCGAAAGAAATTGTGGAGAAGCTCCCAGAAGTTGTAGAGAAAGTAGGGGTGTTCGTCGGGGAAATGCCAGAAAAAGTGCGCGAAATCTTGAAGGAAGCGAGTCTCTCGCTAGCTCAGATTTACCCGGATTTCGAGACTCCCCTCTCGATACCAAGCGATCGGTTCTTAGAGACTCTGCAGTCCCGGGTGATTGTCGCGCTTTCCGCAAGTCAGTTGAAGCATCAAAAGTCCGGTGACCCAGATGTACTCATGGGCTTTCGAGTATCCCATGGGTTCCGGGATCGCATTGCGGCCGTGCTGGTTGACTCCGGTGCAGCAGATCGTCCGGGCGGCACCGGAAAGAAATTTGATTGGCACTGCGCGGCTCCGATAACGAACCTAATGAATCGCATTGGATTAAAGTTCATTGTTGCGGGAGGGCTCACACCGGCAATTGTGGAGGATGCGATGAGGGCGCTGCGTCCCTGGGGCGTCGACGTGGTCTCCGGAGTAGAAGCCAGTCCCGGCAAGAAAGATCCCGACAAAGTACGCGCCTTCGTGAAGGCTGTGCGCGATTTCGACAGGAAGAGCAGTTAAACATGGCGACCGTTCCGAAACTGAAGATAAAAGTCCCTACCCTGGCCGCAAAAGACGCGGCTAGGATGGGGCACCCTCGGGTTTCTTCTGCCAACACGCCCGGACGCTTCGGCGTTTACGGCGGTCGCTACGTCCCCGAGACTCTGATGGCGGCGCTGGACGAACTCGAACGCGAATACGAGAAGGCCAAGCGCGACCCCAAATTTCAGAAGCGGCTCGACGAAATGCTGCGGACGTACGCCGGCCGTCCCACCGCCCTGACGTTTGCCCGGCGGCTCACTGAAAAACTTGGTGGAGCAAAGATTTATCTCAAGCGCGAAGACCTGCTGCACACCGGCGCGCACAAAATCAACAACTGCCTCGGGCAAGCGCTGCTGGTCGAACGCATGGGCAAGCGGCGCGTGATTGCCGAAACCGGCGCGGGCCAGCACGGAGTCGCTACTGCAACGGTCTGCGCCCTGCTCGGATTTGAATGCGTCGTCTACATGGGCACCGAAGACATGCGGCGGCAGGAGCTGAATGTTTTCCGCATGAGGCTGCTCGGAGCCGAAGTTCGGGGGGTCGAGTCGGGATCGCGCACCTTGAAAGATGCGATCAACGAAGCCATGCGCGACTGGGTTACAAACGTTCGCACCACACATTATTTGTTAGGCAGCGTGCTGGGCGCGCATCCCTACCCCACGATGGTTCGCGATTTTCATCGTGTGATCAGCCGCGAGGCGCGGGCCCAGATTCTTAAGGCTGAGGGCAAACTTCCAACGGCAGTAATCGCCTGCGTAGGCGGAGGCTCCAACGCCATCGGAGTTTTTTACGAGTTCATAAAAGATCAGAAAGTTCGCCTCATCGGCGTGGAAGCTGGCGGCCGCAGCGACAAACTCGGCGACCATGCGGCGCGCTTTCGCGGCGGCCTGCCCGGAGTTTTGCAAGGAACATTCTCTTACGTCCTACAGGATTCCGCCGGACAAATTGCGGACACGCACTCCGTGTCTGCCGGATTAGACTATCCCTCGATTGGTCCGGAGCACGCGGCGTTGCGAGATGCGGGGCGGGCGGAATATGTTCCTGCATCGGATAAAGAAGCTCTGGAGGCAACCACTCTGCTGGCGCGAACTGAAGGAATTATTCCTGCGCTGGAATCGGCGCACGCGGTCGCGGAAGTTATCAAACGCGCTCCGAAGATGAAGAAATCCGATATCGTGATCGTGAATGTTTCCGGGCGCGGCGATAAAGATATTGGGATCATGCGGGAATCTCTTTCGCTCGATTAATTCAAAGTCTTTACCACAGAGGACGCGGGGTTTCACGGGGTAACCCGGATTCAGCGATTCGACATGCCTTTATCTTTTTATAAAAAGCCCGGTCTCGTTGTGTACGTAACCTGCGGCGATCCCGACCTAGCCTCCACACGCTCCGTCGTGCTGGCCGCGATCGAAGCCGGCGCGGATGTGATCGAACTGGGAGTACCGTTCAGCGATCCGGTGGCCGATGGTCCAGTGATTCAACGTGCCAGTGAACGCGCGCTCAAGCATGGGACGTGCCTCGCACAAGTCTTAATCCTTGCGGCGGAAGTGCGGCAGCATGCGCAATCCACCGGGTTGGTTATATTTTCATATCTGAATCCGATCCTGCGCATGGGAATGGAAAAGTTTTGTAAGATCGCGCGGCACGCGGGAGTGGATGGCGTTTTGGTTACCGACCTGCCGGTGGAAGAAGCCGACGATTATTTGCGCGGCATGAAGGCGAATAATCTGGCTCCCATTTTTCTGGCTGCGCCCACCAGTCCCGATGCACGCTTGAAGAGCATCGCTGAAGCGTCTCGGGGATTTGTATACGCTGTCTCGCGCACGGGCGTGACCGGGGCGCGGCAGCAACTGGCCGCGGATGCGCAGAAATTAGTGCGGCGACTGCGGCGTTTCACTAAGCTCCCTATTGCCGTAGGATTTGGGATTTCAAACGCGCAGCAATTTGCGGAAGTCGGAAAGTTTGCGGATGCCGTAGTGGTGGGCAGCGCCATCGTGGAAACGATCGAGCGCAACCAGGGTCGCGAAGCGACGGCGGTAGCAGAATTCGTCAGGCAACTGAGAGTTGAAAGCTGAGAGCTTGCATGGACATCGCGGACTGGCGCAAGAAAATCGATGATCTAGACCGGCGGTTGGTGGAACTGCTGAGCGAACGCGCCAGCGCCGCAGTGGAGATTGGGCGGCTCAAGCGGAATACGAATTTGCCCATCTACGAACCGGAGCGCGAACGCGTCGTATTTGAAAATGTTCAAGCGATGAATCGCGGCCCTCTGCCAGGTCGCGACCTGGTGCGGATCTTCGAAAGGATTATCGACGTAATGCGCAACATCCAGAAGGAAGGGATCGGCGCGGGCTCCGATTCGGCTAAGGCTGAAACTGAATTGGATTCGGACGTGAACGACTAGGTATTTTTATGATTGTGGCAATGCAGGATGTTGCGGATGAAGTTCAGATTCAGCAAGTCATCGAGCACTTGGTGAAGATGGGATTTGAAGTGCACCGATCGACCGGCGCGCGGCAAACCGTGCTGGGCGCGGTCGGAGCCGGAATTGATTTTGATATTCGTATCTTGGAATTGTTGCCCGGCGTCCAGGAAGTCCACCGCATTAGTTCCCCTTACAAGCTGGCGGGCAAAGGCTTTCGTCCCGAAGGCACGATCGTCAAGTTGGCGAACGGGATCAACATTGGCGGAAACGAAGTCGTAGTCATGGCGGGGCCGTGCTCCGTGGAATCGCGCGAGCAACTTTTTTCCACGGCGGAAGCGGTTGCAAAATCCGGAGCGCGGGTTTTGCGCGGCGGCGCATTCAAACCGCGCAGTTCTCCTTACTCTTTCCAGGGCCACGGCGAAGATGCGCTAAAGTTGCTTCGCGAGGCTGGCGAAAAATTTAATCTGCTGGTAATCAGCGAAGTCATGGAGATCTCGCAGATCCCCATGATGCTGCCTTACGTGGATATTTTGCAGGTCGGCGCGCGCAACATGCAAAACTTTAATCTGCTGCGTGAACTGGGAAAAGTGCGCAAGCCGGTGCTGGTGAAGCGCGGCATCGCAGCAACTCTGGAAGAGCTTCTTCTATCGGCGGAATACATCATGGCCGGTGGTAACTATGAAGTCATTCTTTGCGAGCGCGGCATCCGAACCTTTGAAACCTACACGCGCAACACAATGGATATCTCCGCGATCCCGATCATCCACAAACTTTCGCATCTGCCTATGACCGCGGATCCATCCCACGGCACCGGACGGCGCGATAAAGTTTCGCCCATGGCACGGGCCTCCGTAGCCGCCGGAGCTGATGCCTTGCTGATTGAAGTCCACTGTGATCCGAATAATGCGTGGTCCGATGGCGCGCAATCCCTGTTCCCTGAACAGTTCGCCAAACTGATGGAGGAACTCCGAATGATTGCACCAGCCGTCGGAAGAACAATTGCGTAATCAAAGAATTTTGTAGCTGGCAGATTGAAGCCTCTTTGACTGCGTTGTTAAATTACCCGATTACCAAATTGCCAAATTACTAAATTCCTCTGATGCCTATCAACCAAATCACCATCGTCGGCACCGGCCTCATCGGCGGTTCGTTTGCTCTGGCGCTGCGCAAACGCAAATTCGCCGGACGCATCGTAGGCTGCGATCGCGAATCCGCCCTGCAGAAAGCAAAGATGCGCGGTGTCATCGATAGCGGATCGGTCGAGCCGTTCGATGCCGTTCGTGGCAGCCAGTTGGTAGTTCTCGCAACTCCCGTGCTTGCGATAGTCGATTTGATCGGCAGGCTGGGGCCATCGCTTCCTTCCACCACCTTGCTCACAGATGTAGGCAGCACCAAGTCAGCCGTCGCCGAGCAGGCTCTGAAGGTTTTTGGGAAAAGCGCGAACAAGCGATTCCTGGCTGGGCATCCCATGGCTGGAAAAGAGCACAGCGGCGTGGATTATGCCGACGCCGATCTGTTCCACAATGCCGTGTGGTTTCTCACCCCTTTGCCGGGACAAAATGTTCATCAGGGTTTGTTCGCAGAATTTGCCGGATGGATCGATCAAATTGGCGCGCGCATCGCCATGCTACCGCCGGAGGATCACGACCGCCTGTGTGCCTGGATCAGCCATGTTCCGCAAATGATTTCAACCGCACTCGCCGCCACACTGGTTGAGGAATTTGGCGAAGAGGCTCCGCTGCTCCCGGCTGGCGGGCGCGCTCTCCGCGAGATGACGCGCATTTCCGCCAGTCCGTATTCCATGTGGCGCGATATTGCGATCAGCAA
>Ga0302320_10020337_pt1 | contig 13252 bp, 7 predicted proteins | sample Bog_T0_3_FD_202130 | JGI IMG/M metagenome (GOLD analysis project Ga0302320, IMG submission 202130) | Peat permafrost microbial communities from Stordalen Mire near Abisko, Sweden - Bog_T0_3 | ecosystem: Environmental > Terrestrial > Soil > Wetlands > Peat | place: Sweden: Abisko, Stordalen Mire...
CAGGTAGCGGCGCACGATGTGAAAACCGAAGCCGAGAAAGCCAGCCGGGAACTCAACAAAGACCTGCATACCGCGCGCGAAAAGGTGCGCGGGGCACTCGACCAGCCCGCCGACCCGCCCCCGAACAAAGACCCCCGTTAAAATAAACGGGTGCCCTCGGTTCAGGATCTTCTCACGACGCTCGGTCAGTTCCGCGCCATCGACCTTGCGCAACCTTATTACACCGGTATCCCGCATCATCCCGCGCATCCTCCGTTCCTTTTCGGGCTGAATAAGAAACACGGCGATTACGTGAATCCGGGCGGTGCAAGTTCGGCTTCCGAGGCCATCGCCCTGGGCGCGCACGTGGGCACGCATATCGACGCGCTCTGCCACTTCTCCTGCGACGGCAGGCTTTTCGGCGGCGAGGAAGCCGCGCCCATCCAGAGCTACGCGGCCGGCATCGGGCGCCACACGGTAGAGAGCATTCAGGCGATCTTCCGGCGCGGCGTGCTCTTCGACATTCCGAAGCTGGAGGGCGTCAGCGCCCTGCCCTACGATTTCGTCGTCGAGCCGCGGCATCTTGAGGCGACGGGCGTGGAAGCCAGGCCGGGCGACGTGGCGCTGATCCGCACGGGCTGGGCTCAGTACTGGGACGACCCGGCGCGCTTTATCTTTCAGGTGCGCAGCCCGGGTCCCGCGCTGGAAGCGGCGCGCTGGCTGAGCGCACGCGGAATCTTCGCGGCGGGCAGCGATACGGCGCCGTTCGAATTGACGCCCAGCCCGGAGATGGCGGTGCACGTACATCTGCTGGTCGAAAGCGGCATCCATATCGTGGAGTGCCTGAACCTCGAGGAGTTGTCCGCGTCGGGCGCGACCGAGTTTCTGTTCACCGCCGCGCCGCTCAGGATCCGGGGAGGCACGGGCTCGCCGATCCGCCCGGTGGCGCTCGTGGCTAATGGCGCGGCCGCATAATCATGCCAAATTACGACGCATTTCTACTGATATCGTTCGGCGGGCCGGAAAAGCACGAGGATGTGATCCCTTTTCTGGAAAACGTCCTGCGCGGGCGCAATGTGCCGCGCGAACGGCTGCTCGAAGTGGCCGAGCACTATTACCATTTCGACGGCATGAGCCCGATCAACGATCAGTGCCGCCAGCTGATGGCGGCGCTGAAAACCGAGTTCGCGGAACACGGCATCGGCCTGCCGGTTTACTGGGGCAACCGCAACTGGCATCCGATGCTCGAAGACACCGTACGTACGATGCGCGGCGACGGCGTGAAGCGCGCGCTGGCGCTGGCGACGTCGGCTTTCGGCTCGTATTCCGGATGCCGCCAGTACCGCGAGGATATCGAGCGGGCGCGGGCTGCGGTCGAAGGGGCGCCTGAGATCGACAAGCTGCCGCCGTTTTCGACGCATGCCGGCTTCGTCGAAACGGTTGAGGCGCGCGTAGCCGAGGCGCTGGCGAGACTGCCGGGCGCCGATGTCGTTTACACCGCGCACAGCGTACCGCTTTCGATGGCGCAGTCGAGCCCGTATGTGCGGCAGCTGCGGCAGGTCTGCGCGACCGTAAACGAGCGGCTGGGCGTTGGGGAACCGGCTCTGGTGTATCAGAGCCGCAGCGGGCCGCCTTCGCAGCCGTGGCTTGAGCCGGATATCGGGGAATACATACGCGCGTCGGATGCCAGGAAACTGGTCGCAGTGCCGGTGGGTTTCCTGTCGGATCATATGGAAGTGCTTTACGATCTGGACACGGAGGCGGCAGCTGCGGCTGCGGAGCGCGGGATAGAATTCGTGCGCGCGGGAACGGCGGGGACGCACCCGCGGTTCGTAGCGGGGATCAGAGAGATGGTGGAAGCGGCGATGAGCGGCGGAGTCCAGGCGTGCGCTCCGGACTGCTGCAAGCTGGCGGCGCGTCCGCCCGCAGCCGGGACGGGACGACCGGCTTAGACGGTTTCCTCGCGGGTCCTTAGCGCGGGGGGAGGAGTTTCGCTTCCGTTGCGGCCTGGATGGCCTCGAAGGATATTCCCGCAGCCAGTTCCTCGACGGCTATTCCCGCGGGCGTGATCCGCAGCACACCCAGCTCCGTCACGATGGTGTCCACCACGCCAAAGCCGGTCAGCGGCAGCGTGCATCTGCGGAGAATTTTCGGTTCGCCGGTCCTGGTGGTGTGCTCCATGGTGACAATCACACGGCGGGCGCTGGCCACCAGATCCATAGCGCCGCCCATGCCTTTAACGACTTTTCCGGGCACCATCCAGTTGGCGAGGCTTCCCCGCTCATCCACCTCCATCGCGCCCAGAATACTGAGATCGATATGGCCGCCGCGGATCATGGCAAAGGAATCGGCGCTCGAAAAGTACGAGGAGCCGGGAATTTCCGTGATGGTCTCTTTGCCGGCGTTGATGAGGTCGGCGTCCTCGTCGCCTGCGACCGGATAAGGTCCCGTGCCGAGCATTCCGTTCTCCGACTGCAGAACCACTTCAATGCCGGACGGAATGAAGTTGGCGACCAGCGTCGGAATGCCGATCCCGAGGTTGACGTAGAAGCCGTCGCGCAGTTCCCGCGCGGCGCGGCGCGCTATCGCTTCCCGGCTTGTCATTCCGCTCTCCGGACGGTTCTGCGTTCGATGCGCTTCTCGGGGCGCGCTTCGACGACGCGATTCACGTAGATACCGGGCGTCATCACATGGTCGGGATCGATCTCGCCCGGCGCGACGATTTCCTCGACTTCCGCAATCGTCACGCGGGCCGCAGCCGCCATCATCGGATTGAAATTCCGGGCGGTCTTCCGGTAAATAAGATTGCCGGCGCGGTCTCCCTTCCACGCCTTGATCAGCGCGAAATCCGCCGTGAGGGCGCGCTCGAGCAGATACCGGCGGCCGTCGAATTCGCGGATTTCCTTACCCTCCGCCACCACTGTACCGACTCCGGCGGGCGTGTAAAAGGCGGGAATGCCCGCGCCGCCCGCGCGAATCCGTTCCGCCAGCGTACCCTGCGGGATCAGCGTGATCCGGAGGCCGCCCTCCAGCACCAGTTTCTCGAGCAGTTTATTCTCGCCGACATAACTTCCGATGTGCGACGCAATCATTCCCCCTTCGAGCAGCAGCCCCATTCCGAAGCCGTCGACACCCATGTTGTTGCTGATGGTATGCAGGCCTTTGACACCCCTCCGGACCAGGGCGGCGATCAGGTTTTCCGGTATGCCGCAGAGTCCGAAACCGCCCAGCATGACGGTCGCGCCGTCCGCGATATCGGCGACGGCATCACTGGCAGTGTCGATCTGTTTGTTCATCTTTCTCGAACGAAGTCCGTTGCCGGGAGGGCGAAAGGCACAGAATTATGCTATACCCCCTCCAGAACCGGCCTGGCATCCGCATGATCCTGGACCTCACAAGCGGCAATCAAGGCGGGCAGGTACGCGGCCGTGGTCCGGATTCGCTGCCTCAGCAGTTCGCGCGCCTCGCAGGCCGGCTGCGGCCGGCCGAGCAAATAACCCTGAAGGTAATCGCAGCCGCCGCTGGCGCTCAGGGCGGACAGCTGGGCATCGGTTTCGATCCCCTCCGCGATGATCTCAAGCCCCATGTTGCGGCCGAGCGCGATAATCGCCTGCACCAGCGGATATTTATCGTGAGGGCTGGTTACCGCCTGGACGAATGTTCTGTCGATCTTCAGCGCGTCTATCGGCAGGGTCTGCAGGTAGGAAAGGGAAGAGTAGCCCGTTCCGAAGTCGTCGATGGCAAGGCGAACGCCGAGCGACCGGAGCTTTTTCATCTGCCGTGTCGATTCGGCCACGTTTCCGATAATCGCCGATTCGGTCAGTTCGATTTCGAGCAGCGAGGGCGGCAGCGGGATCGATGCCAGGATTGTTTCCACTTCGGCGGCAAAAGAAGGCCGCGCAAGCTCCAGGGCGGAAATATTGACGCAGATGCGCGTCAGCGGCAGTCCTTCGTCCAGCCACTCGCGTGTCTGGCGGCAGGCTTCGCGCAGCACCCATCTTCCGACGGGAACAATCAGACCCGTATTCTCGGCGATCGGGATAAACAAATCCGGACCAATGGTGTCCCGCTCGGGACGCGGCAGGCGCACGAGGGCTTCGAATCCGGCGATTCGGCCGGACGCGGTAAACTGCGGCTGGTAATAAAGCTCGAATAACCCCTTTTCGAGAGTCTTGCGCAGGATCTGCTCGATCTCAAGCGCCGCCTCTGTATTGGACGCCATGCCCGCGGAATAGAACTCGATCCGGTTCGGACCGCGTCCCTTGGCCCTGTACATCGCGACATCGGCATTTTTCTGCAGGGCGGAAGGAGTTTGGCCGTCGACAGGATAAAAGCTCACTCCGATACTGGCGCTGGCAAACAGATCGTGTCCCTCGATGCGGACCGGCAGTTGCAGGGACGAGAGCAGGTTCGAAGCGAGCCGTTCCACCCGGTCCCGGTCCGACAGTTCTTCGATGATGACGATAAACTCATCCCCGCCAATGCGGAACATCCTTGTTCCCTCGCTCAGCGAGCCCGAGAAACGGGCGGCCACCTGGCGCAGGAACAGATCGCCGACACGGTGGCCAAGCGTGTCGTTGATCTGCTTGAAACGGTCGAGATCGATATAAAGCAGCGCGGAAATGGCGGGCAGGGAATCCGCCCCGCAGCCGACGAGCTTTTCGAGGTGCTCCTCGAAATACAGTCGGTTGGGAAGGCCGGTCAACACGTCGTGGCGCGCCTGATGGTCGAGCTGATGGTACAGGTGAGCGTTTTCAACCGCTCCCGCCGCCAGACCTCCGAAAGTTTCGAGGAGCCACCGGGTATCATCCGGCATATCCCCGGGTCCCGGAGAGTATAACGCAATGACCCCGCTCATCTGGCTGCCGTCCGCATCGAAGGATACGGCCTCGCATCCGGCAGGCGAACTGTGCGCCATGACGCGATGAAGACTGTCGCGCCAGACCGCGGCCGAGAAGGGGCGTCCGGCGGCAACGCGCCCGATCTCCGACAGCGCAGACTCCGGCAGAACCGGGTGGGAGAAAAGCGCCGCGGAGGATTCGCCGGAGCCGGTCGCGGCTCTGTTCTCAAGCACGACGACGCAGGTTGAGCCCGGGCTGTGGCCGGCGACGCGGACCGCAATCTCCTGCAGTATTTCGGATAAAGGCTGCCGCCCCGCAATCATCTGCAGAATCTTCTGCCGGTCGCGTTCGAGCTTGTTTTTCCGGTTCAGTTCGACGATCAATCGCCCTCTTTGCCAATAGTTAACCGAAGCCACGCCGAGCAGGGCGAAAATCACGGCGAGCGCGCAAACGGCGAGCCAGCGAAACTGCGGCGTGGCATACCAAGGCAGCATAACTGCGAAGTTGTGCACCGCCGCAGCCAGGCTTATGTTGCCGTTGCGGTCCATCGCGCGAACCTCGAAGCGGTGGTGTCCGGCGGGCAGGCTTTCAAAGGAGGCGGAGCCGCTCGAACTGAAAGGGCTCCACCGCCCGCGATCGATCCTCCAGGAGAAAAGCAGGCGCCCCGGCGGCGTAAATTTCCACTTATCTGTCCCGGAGAACAGCAGGTGGACCTTGCCTCCCGGAGGCGTCTCCTTCGGATTCTGATCTTCCGCCAGGGTGACCAGCGGAGCGTCTGTATCCGCGCCTGGATGGAACAGACTCAGACCGCCCGTGGTGCCCGCCCAGGTGCGGCCGCGGCTGTCTTCGAACACCCGGTAGACGACGTTAGAAGGCAACCCTTCCGCCGTTCCGTTCGAAATCCAGTTTCCGCCCCGGTAGCGGTGGATACCTGTCCCCGAGGAGACCCACAGAGTTCCGTCACGGGCGGCCACGACGTTCCGGACCCGGTCCAGACCCGACTGCAGTTTACGCCACCGCCCCCCGTCGAGCCGGTAAAATCCGTCGCGCCCGCCGGCGAACATCGTCCCCTGGGGATCGCGATAGACGTAAAAGATTCCGGCATCGCCGACGCCGTCCGCATCGCCGATAAGAGTGAACCTGCCGTTACGCCATACCCCAAAAGAGCTGTTGCTGCCCGTCCAGATTTCCCCGCGAGGCCCCAGGCTCAGAGTTCTGTTGTCGGACTTTCCCCCCAGCTTCTCTGCTTCGATGAAGGGCTGAAACCGGTAACCGTCAAACGTTTCGATCCGTGCATGACTGGAATTGGAATCGTAAACCTCGACAAGAATCTTCCCTTCCGGTTCGGAGACCATCAGGCGAAGCGTTGATTTTCCCGGATGGCGCACCGTGCGAAAGGAGCCCGCGACAGGATCGAAAACCAGCAGATGAGGAGAAGTTGTCCGGATCGCGATGCGGCCGTCCGGAAGAACGCCCAGTCCTTCGGTGAATACCGCCCATGCCGTCTCCCCTTCGGGCAGCGGGTACGACGACCAGCGGGAACGGGAGGTTCCGGACTCGTCCAGGCAGAGGAGCGCGTGGGCGGATAAGAACCATACCCGGCCCCGCTTATCCTCGGTAATCGCATTCACGACGTCGTCGATTTTCGGAGCGTCCGGCGGAGTGCGCCACAGTGCGGGCATGTAATGCGCAACTCCCTCCGAACTGGCAACCCAGAATCGTCCACGTCCTTCGGGCGTCACGGCGAGCAGAATTCCGGACAGAGCCTCGGTTCGAGGCACAACCGTCCGCCGCTGGCCCGCGTTAGCGGATGGCCCGTAGATTTCGAAGAGATGGTTGCCGTCCTGAACCCACGCCGTGCCGTCCGCTCCGGGCCACACCCGCAGGTTGCGGCTGTCTCCGCGGTAAATCTCGCTCCAGCGATTTCCGTCAAAGCACAACGCGGCGGTGGCGGCCGAGGACGTGATGCCCGTCAGGAAAAGCATTCTTCCATCGGTTTGCGAGGGATAATCGAATTCCACGAACCTGTCCGGCGGCCGGGGCAGTGTTTCCCATTGCCAGCCGGCCTCCTTAGACCTTCGCAGCCTGCCCAGTCCGCCCCTGCCGGCAACAATCTGCGTTCCATCGGTGCCGCCGGAAACAGACACGAAGCGCTGAAGCTGAGTCTGAGCCAGATCCAGCACGTGTTTCGCCGCACCGGTGGATGCATCGAATTCCAGAATTCGGTCCGGCAGAAGGATGAGCGCATGGCTCCGATCCAGGGCGGCGAGGTGAACAGTTCCCTGCAGGAACGGAGGGTTGCTGTAGGTAATATCCGAACTCTGGAAGGCATTAATCCGCAGAGTTCCCAGTCCCGCAATCTCATCCGATCGCCAGGACGTCCATCGCAAATCCCGATATCTCTTGATTTGACCGTCGGCAAAGGTCCACACCGTTCCGTCGGGGGCCGCCTCAATCTTCCCGGGGCCTCCCGGTTCCGGAAAATGCGCCGCGGCATAGCCGTCCAGCAGTTCCATGGGGTTGCCGGCGCCGTGTCTCACCCAGACGGTTCCGTTCCCGTTCAACGCCACGCTGCTGGTGTATGCCTCGATGAAGCCGTCGGAGGAATCCCAGAAGCGCCACGATGCGCTCGGTTGCGCGCCTGAATCGCCCGCAACTGCCAGCGCGAACGACACGCACGCGGCAAATCGATATATCGTGTTAGCCAGGCTCGTTCCGATCCTCTTTCATCTCATCGGCTTCCCCCGCGGGAAACTTTAGGGCAAAGTGCGGAAGGCCGGGGACGCTCACATCGGCTTACTGCGCCCCGTCGTTCGCCAGCAGTTCCCACCGTTCGCCGAAGAAGCCCGCCGCCGCGATCTTCCCCGGCCAGCGCACGTCCGGCGGAGTCGTCAGATCCACCACCGCATAATCCGGCAGATAAGCCACCTGCAGCGAATTATTCGGTTCCGCGTACTCGCGGAAGGTAATTCCGCTGTTAATCACGACATATTTGTTCGGATTCAGCGGATTCGGGTAAATCATTACCGGCGCATTCGTCGCCGCCGGGAAGCGCCGCGTGCCGAGCACAACGGCCTCCGCCGTCCACTGAACCGGCAGGCGGTCCGCAATCCGGGCCAGCACCTTATTACTCTGCGGATCGCCCCAGAGCACCAGATTACTGGCCGCGATATCGGCGTCGGTGACTGCCGAATCGTCCTTGACCGGCGCATCGCCCCGCATCTGAGTACGCCACAGCCGGATCGCGTGCTCTTCCTCCGACTGCGCCCATTTCCCGACCATCTCGTTGATCGCCGTGCCGGTCGGGCGCACCATCAGAAAACCATCCATAAAAGCGTCGTCGATCGGCCCCTGCAGATCGTGGCGCTTGCGCAGCGTCCCGGAATCGTCTCCGGCGACCGCCCACTTTCCGCCGGTCCTGCGGAAGTGCGCGCTCCACGACCCGTCGCTTAGGCTGCCGGGAACGGTGAAGGTCTGGCCGTCGAGAATGACCGTGGCTTTCCTGCCGGGGTTCAGCAGCTCGGCGCCGGGACCGATCTCGAAGCTGACGGCGGAGACGTTGGAAGTTGTCGCTTTCACCGTGTGGTCACCCTCGATCGCCGCATCGACGCGGGCGCGGTCCCAGTGTTTTTCCAGCCCGTCCACCACCACCCAGCGCATCCTGTTGTATTTGAGCGTCCATGTGGAGAAGCGAACCTCCCGCGGATACTCCACCCGGCCCTTCCGTGCGAGCGCATCCATCATGCCGTCGATCTGAACGATGGCGGCGGGAGTGTAGGCATGACCGATGTTCAGGCCGGTCACGCGCGAGAGAGTAAGCCCCTCCTTTTCCATATTGGCGGCCATCACATCGGCGGCCTGCTTCTGCGCGTCCTTATCGCCGTTATAAGCCACCACCGGCACATTAAAGAAATTGACGGCGTAATCGCTCGCGTTGGTGAGGTGCAGCAGCTTGTCCTCGAACCACGTCAGTTTGACGCCCCGCCGGGTGTAGCCGACGAAGTCCGACGTTTCGACAAAGCCAGCCCCGGGCGCGACCGCCGCGAAATCCGTGCCGTAATGCGCGCCGATGTGCCATGCCGACGCTCCGCCCATGCTGAAACCGCGCACCAGGATCCGGTTCTCATCCACGCTGAAATGCGTTTTCACGTCGGCCAGCGCCTCGAAGAAATCCACTTCACCGGCGAAGGTGCTGGCATTACAGTACCGGCCATAGAGATGGAGCACGATGGTGTCGCGCGGCGTAAACTGGCCGCGATTGTGGATGCGGTCCCAGAGGAAGCCGACCTCGCTCAGCGTCTCGGTGCGGCCGTGAAACCAAGCATCCACGCGCCAGCGGTGCGGACGATCGGGCGCATAGGAATCGGGCACCACCAGCCCGTAAGGCTGCACGCTGCCGTCGATCTTCGAAACATATCCCCGCACCACGAGGCCGGTCGCACGGGTCCACGGAGCGTCGCCGCGCTCGAGGTCCGTCATGCGCTCGCTGCCGATCCGCAGCAGTTCCTTGCCGCGGAAAATATCCTCAGCGGTGAAGAACTCGTTGCCATCAAGGGCGTACCGCACCGCCTTGTGGAAGATCTGCACATCGGCGATATTCGGGTTCGTTTTGAGAGCTTCAATGCGCGCGCCGAGCCGCGCCAGACCGGCTTTAAGCTGGCGCTGATCGGCCTCCGGAACCGCGACCCCCGGCGGCGGAATCAGATGGAGCGGCTGCTGGGCGAAAGCGAACGATGCGAACAGGACGGCGATGGCAGGCTTCATGGCGACGCCGATATCATATACCGAAACCTCACCAGACATGCCAAGCCACTAACTCCGGCTGCGCGGGCGTGTTCCCGATCACCTTCATATGCAGAATGATCTGCAGGTTCTTATCCTCCCAGCCCCTCGGCAGCTTATTGAGGATGGGACCCAGTTCCGCCGGGTCGGCCAGCAGTTGCCCCGCCGCTTCGGTGCCGAACTGCTTAATACCGGCCGATACAATCAGCAGTCCCCCGGTCGGAGAGTTCCGCACGCGGCAGATCAGACTGTAGTCGTCCGGCGTGGATCCGTCGTCCTCCGAAGAAATCGACCACTGGCGCGCGGGATTCGCCTGCGTATCCACGAAAACGGGGTAATGGTCCGTGGTCCAGCGGAACTGAAACCGCCAGTTATGGCTCAGTTCCACCGTCCACTGGTTACTGAACGACCCGATCAGAAAAGCCTGGGAACGCCGCAGATCGGCAAACGGAATGCTGCTAGCCATCAGGAGCCGCACATGCCGCGACCGTCGGGCCAGCATCTGGCTCACTTCATTCGCGGCCACCATGTCCCCGAATCCGACGAACTGATTCATGGCCGGAACCATATCCGATCCGTCGATCTCTTTCGGCGGCAGATCGATTTTGCGCTGCACTGGCCAGGGAGTCTGCGGCTCGCGCAGCGCATTCAGCACTGAGATCCGCCGCGACGGCAGATAAACGATGGGATGCCCGACGCCAATTAAAAGCGGCTCCGAGTCCTGCAGCACCGGCGCCCAGAACCTCTGGAAGTCGGCCTCGCGGGTGTCGGCGGACGGCCGCCGGGCAAGCGTGAACCCGGCGACGATCATCACGACAAGGCACAGGCCCACCACCGCGCCCCGCCACTGCCGCCTTGCAGGCGTCACGGGCACGGGTTTTGCCGCCGCCGCTTCCGGCGCGGCGGGCTCAGCCGGACCGGCGGCCTCAACACGCACGGCAACAATCCCGGTCGGACCTCTCATGGCGCTGTAGCGAAACTCGGGAACATACGCGCCGGGCGCGAGGTCGATCACGATCGGGCTGGCCGAGCCGTCGGCCGTGACATAATACTGCGCCAGCCGCTTCCGTACCTCGCGCGCGCCCACCCGGACGATGGTATCTTCGCCGTGGCCGGCCGCCTCCGGACGGCGCCCGAAAACTTCGATCGCAATGGAGCGTTCCTTCAGTGCGCCCGGCTCCCCGGAGAGGGATTTCTTGCAGACATATTCCAGAAATTGCTGGCATCTTTTGCTCCCGTGGAAGACCGGACTGGTGAGAATCAGCTGAAGCTGGGCGTTTATTTCATCGTGCGTTGGGGTATTCGCGCCCTGTGAATTCGTTTCTTCTTCGACGTGCGTGGTCGTTTTCGTCATGCGTTAACCCCCGGAACCGTGAACTTATTCTGCTACCGCAGGGTTACAAACGCAAGCGTTCACGTGTAAGTCGTTTGTTTCAGTCGCCATACACGGTGTCACACCGTGTATTCCGTACCGCCGGACCTCCAAACCGTATAAAGTTCAATCTGCTCAGGGGGCCATAAACCCCGCCGTTCCGTTCAAAACAGCTTTGCCACTGCTAAGTAATTAAGGAGAGTTTCCCGATGAAACGATGTCTGGCCCTTGTATCGGCCGTTCTCGTTCTGGCCACGTACGGCTTTGCACAGAACGCCACCGGCACTATCGACGGTAAGGTCGTCGACGCTTCCGGAGCCGCCATTCCCGCGGCAACAGTTACGATTGAAAACACCGCTACCAACGTCAAGCTAACGACGCCTTCCAACGGGGAGGGCAGATTTTATCAGCGTTACCTCCTGCCCGGTACATATAATGTCACGGTCGAAAAGTCCGGCTTCGACAAATACGTTCAGACCGGGATTCAGCTCGACATCGAACAGACGATCACACTCTCGGTTCCGCTGAAAATCGGCAATGTCGCGACGTCCGTCGAAGTCAGCGCGAACACGGCGCAGCTATCGACCGAAAGTTCAACGGTGACCACGACCATGGGCCAGAAGGCCGTTCTCGATCTCCCTCTTCAGGGCCGCAACCCGTACTCGCTGGTTTCTCTGGTTCCCGGCGTTAACGCGGGCAACGGCGGCTCGACGCCCTGGATCAGCGGCGGCCGCAACGATTACAACGACGTGACGATTGACGGAACGTCCGTCATCGTACCCGAAAATAACGTCAGCCACCTTCAGATCGGCTACCAGCCGATCGAAGACAGCGTGGCGGAAGTCTCCGTGGTCACCAACAACCTCGCGCCCGAATACGGCCGGACGGGCGGCGGCACCATCAACGTCAGCACCCGCGGCGGGACCAATCAGATCCACTCCACCCTGTTCTGGTTCAACCGCAATAACATCTTCAATGCCGACAGCTTCAACAATATTAAAGCCGGTCTGCCGCCGAGCGTGGTCCGCTACAATCAGTTCGGCTTCACGGTGGGCGGCCCGGTCGTGCTTCCCAAAATCTACAACGGGAAATCGAAGACGTTCTTCTTTGTCGATTACCAGGGCACCCGGCAGCCGGGCGGCGTAACCGATACGACGAGCGTGCCTACCGCGGCACAGCGGCAGGGCATCTTCACCGGCGAAACCAACGGCGCGGGTGGCGCCGCGGGGGCGCCGGTCACCATCTACAACCCGTACAGCGTCAGCGCCGACCCGTCCTGCCCGGCTTCGCAACCGGTATGTCTGCGTGCGCCTTTCGCGAACAACGTGATTCCCCCGAGCATGATCAACCCGGTGGCAACGCAGTGGCTGAGCTACTTCCCGCTGCCGAACAGCACCAGCACCATTACGAATCCCGCGCTCCAGACCAACAACTGGCGCACGGTCGGCGCGAACACAAGCCCGAACAATCAGATCGACGCCCGCATCGACCAGAACTTCTCCGAGAAGTTCCGAATGTATGCCCGCGGGTCCAACCAGACCGGCTTCAGTTCAGATTTCAACGGGTTCGGCAATCCCGCAACCAGCCAGGGTACAGGTCCCACCCACTATTACAACCGGAACATCACGGTAAACGGCGTTTACACTCTGAACGCGACGACCATTCTGAACGTCAACTACGGGTTCGCCCGCGATTACTCCGTACGCTACCCGTTCTCGGAAGGGGCTTGCCCGTCCAGCATCGGACTCCCCGCGAATCTCAATGCCGTGGTCCAGAACTGCGAATGGCCGCAGGTCACGATTAACGGGAACATCAACACCTTTACGCTGGGTCAGGCGTCCTACACGACGCTTTTCGACTTTCCCTATTCGCACGTATTCCGCGGCGATGTGACCAAAATTCTGGGCAGGCATACCCTCAAGATGGGCGCTACCTGGGAAAAGCTGTTCGTGAACTTCACGCAGCTCGGCGATCCCGACGGCCAGTTCAGCTTCGGCAGCCTGATCACGCAGCAGAACGCCTCAGCCGGAACCTCGACCACACAGGGCAACGGGCTGGCGTCGCTGCTGCTGGGTCTTCCAAGCAATAACAGCGGCGACATTAACTTTACATATGCCACCGCCAGTTCGAGCGTTTACAGCGGCTTTTACTTCCAGGACGACTGGAAAGTCACCTCGAAGCTCACGGTTAACCTCGGCATCCGCTATGACATCGATACTCCCCGGACCGAGCGCTACAACCGGATGAGTTACTTCAATGAGAACGCGCCGTCGTCGCT
>Ga0302320_10020338_pt1 | contig 13251 bp, 7 predicted proteins | sample Bog_T0_3_FD_202130 | JGI IMG/M metagenome (GOLD analysis project Ga0302320, IMG submission 202130) | Peat permafrost microbial communities from Stordalen Mire near Abisko, Sweden - Bog_T0_3 | ecosystem: Environmental > Terrestrial > Soil > Wetlands > Peat | place: Sweden: Abisko, Stordalen Mire...
GTGTCCCGCTCGAAACGGAGTATCACCAATGCCTGCCATCGGATATGTCACGAAACAGAATGACGGCACCTTCAAGGGCCAGCTCAAGACTCTCAGCATCACTGCGTCGCTGGAGATCGTGAAGAACGCCAGCAAGAAGGCGACCGACAACCAGCCCGACTATCGCGTCGTCGCCAACAAGGTCGAAATTGGCGCAGCGTGGGTTAAGAAGGCCCAAGGCTCTGGCAACGAGTATGTCAGCCTCAGCCTAGCGGCTCCCGAGTTTGGCCGTCGCAAGCTCTACGCCAACCTCGGCAAAGCCGCCGGCCAGGACGATGCCGATCTCTTCGCCATCATCTGGAATCCCATCGAGGATTGAAGATCAGCCTGCCGGGCTCAAAGCCCGGCAGGCCTCTTCTTTGTCGTCGCACTAAAAACGAGAGAGGCCGCCGCAGCTTTCGCCGCGGCGGCCCATCACCGTTGACGGTCATCGCCGTCCCCGGCTGTACCGTGACGAAATTCTAGCATTTCCCCTCGGCGGTATACAGGACAATACCATCAATCGCCTACGCCTGCAGGACATCGCGCCAGCGCAGCCCATTCTTGATCACGAGACGATGCCGCTGAGCACCTTGCGGTCATTGAACCCGGGGAACCCCATGCGACAGGGGAAAATAGGGCTCAATCTGCCGCATCTGCGCCTGCGAAATCCAGATCAAATCACCCATCGAAGCACCTCCCGGTGCCGCTGGGGAATATTCTGAAAATTGCAGGCTAAAGTAGAACTCGAATTGGATTGCCATGATTGAGGCGCCAACAGTCCGCTATCCCCTGAGACTGCAGAAATTGCGCCCAATCCAATTGGCACTTCATCGCTTGAAAGAATGTTGCCCTCAACTTACGGTGCCCTAGCCTGGGTGGCCACCCGGGCAGGATGATAAGCCTTGGCCATCCAAATTTGACCAAAACGGCTCGCGGGGACGGTGCTTGGGCTCGGGATACAACAGAAAACAATCAAGGACTCTTGCCGGGCCGTTTGTTCGCGCTCGTGCAAAGGCTCGCCTTGTTGAAGCGGAAAGCCAGCAGGTCATGCTTGAGATTGGCCTTCACCCTGAACTTTCAAAGACTCAGAAGAAATTCATTGCGCACGACTACGTGATGAGCGGCGGCAAGGTTCAAATCGCTGTCCGGCGGGCGCCGCTTTACTATGCGCTCAGGCCCCTTGGGCCTGACACCGAGCCTTCAGCGCGCCCGCCAGAAGATCAAAAAATCGCCTCTCTCAACGCGGCAGAGGTCGGTGGATGACCATGGCGGCTAGACTGCGAGGAATTGGTTCGAACCAGCGCTACAAAATGTCTTTCACATCTGGCGGGTTGTTTTTGAACGAAAGCATTGCTGTTGCGGCGCTTCACCAGCACGGCGAGAACTGGAGCCAGACGCTTACGCGCGCATTAGAGGTGGGAATGACTTCCTTGCCTAAAGCGGCTTCCAATCGTAGGGCATTGCGCGAGATCGTGAATCGTTTGTCGACCCTCGGCGACGAAGAAGTCAGATTTCTGACGGATGAAGCCGAGCGCCAGGATCAGCAATATCTGCTCTGGGTCGCGGCTTGCCGGGCTTATCAGTTTGTTCGCGAATTCGCCGTCGAAGTCATTTGTGACCGTCACCTTTCGCTCCAACTCGATCTGCCCTTGGAGAGTTTCGACATCTTCTTTGCCGCGAAAGCGGATTGGGATGATGGATTGGCTTCCATCAGCGATATGACCCGAAACAAGCTGCGCCAGATCTTATTTCGAATGATGCGCGAGGCGAGCGTTGTCTCAGATGATCACCGCATTCAATCCACCCATTTGTCGAACCCTCTGCGAGCATTGATTGAAACCAACACGCCGGCTGATCTAGCGGTTTTCCCCGGAGTTGCGATCATGGGAGGCACGCAGTGAGCCAACAGCTGACGCGTAAAGAGCGCGCTGAACATTTGTACCGAGTGATCACCAGCGAACGGTTCCTGACAAAACAGGGTCTTGGCAACGAAGTGCCGTTCTTTATTTGCCCTTACCCCGCCAGTGAGGGCCTCTCGATGTCGGAGGATCGCGCCGACTTGATTGAGCGGATCGGCCATGCGGGCGTGAAAGTGCTGGACCTCAGTCTATACGAACTGTCGCTTGGGATCCTCGAAGAACGCGGGATACTCGACGGGGTGCTGGCCACTGAGCCAGACACTGACAAATCAGAACTACGGGAACTGTTGCAAGGCGTTCTGGATGTCCATGACCATCTAGTCCCCAAGATCGCCGAAGCCATCGAGTGCCAGCCGCATGATGTGATCTTTCTATCCGGCGTGGGCGAGGTATACCCCTACATCCGGTCGCACAATGTTCTGAACAATCTTCAGAGTACTGCGAAAGACAAGCCGACGGTACTGTTCTTTCCCGGCAACTATACCCATTCAACGGCCGCAGGTGGGTCGTTGGACCTCTTTGGTCTGCTTCACGATGACAAATATTACCGTGCTTTCAACATTTTGAACTACGAGGTCTGAACCGATGGCCGCTGTTATGAGAAGTATTTTTGCAAAGCCCATTGACCGCTCGATCGATGGCGTGATCAAGGCCGATGACGATGCTAGCCTGCGGATCGAGCTCGATGAATATGTCGTCACCGACGAGATCAGCAGACGCATCGAGACGTTCCTTGAGGCCTACAACAATTACGATACCGCGAACGGCGTTTGGATTTCTGGTTTTTTCGGCTCGGGTAAATCGCACCTCCTGAAAATGCTCGCCCTGCTCATGGAGAATCGCGAAGTCGATGGGGTTCGGGCCCTCGACATTTTTGCCCAGAAGCTCAGCGATAACCCGATGCTGGCAGGCGCGTTGCGCAAAGCGGTCTCGGTCCCTTCCAAATCGATTTTATTCAACATCGACCAGAAAGCAGACGTCATCTCAAAAACTGACGTGGATGCTCTCCTGTCGGTCTTCCAGAAGGTCTTTGACGAGACTTGCGGGTATTATGGCAAGTTGCCCCACATCGCGCAGTTTGAGCGTGACCTCGATGAGCGCGGCCAACTTGGGGCGTTCAAATCGGCATATGAAGTGGCAGCCGGCAAACCGTGGGAGCGTGGCCGCGAGCAAGCCGCGCTAGAGAGGAAAAACATCACAACCGCATTTGCGGAAGTGACCGGAGGCGATCCGTCTGATGCACAGGACATCCTTGGCCAGTACCGCGTCGATACGCGAGTGTCGATCGAGGATTTTGCCAATAGGGTGAAAAGCTGGATTGACAAACAAGGCCCAAAGTTCCGGCTAAACTTCTTCGTCGATGAGGTGGGCCAATACATCGCCGAAAACGTCAAGCTGATGACCAACCTGCAGACGATTGCTGAAAGCCTCAACACCAAGTGCAAGGGCAAGGCATGGGTGATTGTGACCTCGCAGCAGGACATGGAGGCTATTATTGGAGATGGCAAGGCATTTCAGTCTCAGGACTTCTCAAAGATCATGGCGCGGTTCGAGGTCAAGATGCCGCTGAACTCGGCGGACGTAGCCGAGGTCATTCAGCGCCGTCTTCTGCGCAAGACCGATGCCGGTGAAATCACTTTGGGCAATTTATATGATCGCGAGGAGAATAACCTTAAGACCTTATTCGACTTTACCGACGGTTCTATCAAGCTCAAGAATTTTGACGGCCGCGAGCAATTTATCTCCAGCTACCCATTCCCCCCCTATCAATACATGCTGTTCCAGATGGCGATCACGGCGCTGTCGCAGCACAATGCCTTTGAAGGCAAGCACAGCTCGGTTGGTGAGCGCTCCATGCTGGGCGTGTTTCAAGAGGTGGCCAAGGCGATGGCCGAACAACCGGTTGGGGGGCTGGCCACGTTCGATCTAATGTTTGAGGGCATTCGGACGGCGCTGAAATCCGCGGCTCAACAATCAATCCAGATTGCCGAAAAGGATATTCAGGATATCGATCCCTTTGCCGTCAAGGTGCTGAAGGCGCTGTTCCTGGTTAAATACGTCAAAGAGTTTAAACCGACCGTGCGCAATATCAGTGTCTTGCTCCTGTCAGAGTTCGACGTGGATCAGGTCAAGCAGCGGCGCAAGATTGAAGAGGCCTTGTCCTTCCTGGAGCGTAATACGCTTATCCAGCGCAATGGTGAGGTCTACGAATTCCTTACCAACGAAGAAAAAGACGTCGAAGCCGAAATAAAGGGGCTCGATGTCGATCCGTCGGAACTCTCCAAGGAAATGGAGACACTGGCTTTTGACACAATCTTGCGTCACCGCAAGATCAAGTATCTGTCCACGGGAAACGAATACAGCTTCAGCCGTAAGCTCGACGATCACCTTCTCGGGCGCGAGTATGAGCTTTCGATCAATGTGATTAGTCCGTTCAACGAAGATGTGGCATCCCCAGAAGCGGTTCGGATGCGCAACATGAGCCGCGAAGAGCTGGCGGTTGTGCTCCGGCCCGACGTGCGGTTCATCCGCGACCTAACGCTTTTCAAACAGACCGACAAGTTCATTCGTCAGGCGCGTGCTGGATCTCAGCAGCCTGGCCGGGATCGGATCGTCGCTGAAAAGGGCGATCAGAATAACCGCCGCTACAAGGACCTTGAGCTGCGCCTCCGGAAGCTGATGGCCGGCGCCCGTCTGTTTGTTCGCGGCGATGAGCTGGATATCGGTGGCGAAGAACCGCAGGAACGTATGGTCAGCGGCTTCCAGGGATTGATCGACAAGGTTTATGTGAACCTGCCAATGTTGCGGGGGGTCACCTACGCAGAGGCAGACATCCTGAAGGCCGCTTCCCCTGAAAGCGGTCTCTTCGGCAATGCTGGCGATGGCCTGACCGAAGCTGAGCAGGACGTGCTGAACTACGTCCAGGGACAAGCCAAAAACGGCGTCAAGGTTTCGGTCAAATATCTTACTGAACGCTTCGGCGCGAAGCCCTATGGCTGGCCGACGACCGCTGTACTTTGTCTGGCGGCCAGCTTGTCCGGCAAGGGCAAGCTGGAAGCGCGCTCTGATGGCTCTGTCCTTGAGCGGGCCGATCTGGCGCGCAATTTGAACAACAGCCATGCGCTGGCGAACATCCTTTTGACGCCACAGACCGAGTTCACGTCGGCCCAGATCCGAAAGGCGAAAGAGCTTTACAAGGATCTGTTCGATCTTCCCTCGGATGGCACGGATTCTAGAACCATCGGCGCGGAATGGATTCAAAGCACCAAGTTTCTGTCAGACGAGCTGAGCCGACTACTTGCGCAGAAACCCCAATACCCGTTCATGGCAGGGCTTGAGCCTCTGCGTGCGAAAATCGCAGCCATGGTCGGCAAGCCCGCCTCCTGGTACATCACTGAGCCTGCCACACAGGAAGACGATCTTCTCGGCGCCAAGGAAGAGGTGCTGGACAAGGTCCGCAGCTTTATGAGCGGTGCGCAGAAGGAAATCTATGACGACGCGCGCGAATTCCTGCGCGATCAGGAGGCCAATATCTCCTACGTCGATGCGGCTGTGGGTGATGCGCTGTCTAATGTATTGAGCGACCCTGCCTGCTACAAAGGCACGGCGATTCAGTCTCTAAAATCCAGTCTTTACGCGCTTAAGGACCGGGTGGAACTGACGGTACTCGAAGAACGTAAGGCGGTCATTGCCGCGGTGAACGATTGTGCCAGCAAGGTTGCCCAAACGCCGGAATTCCAGGCGCTGGCCCAAGACGAACGAGAGCGCATCAAAAACAGCATTGGCGCCCATAAGGCGGGGCTCGATAGTGTCAAGATGATCCCGATCCTGCGTGATCGGGCCAATGGGGTGAAGCTGGATCTGTTGCCGCGCATTATGGCAGAGGTGGACAGGCTCAACCGCCCTGCAGTCCCGCAAGCAACACCGGGAATGGGAGAGCCTGCAGCGCCACCGCCCCCCACTCCAACCTATATCAACGCGTCGGAAATAAAAGTCGCCTTTGCCAAACATTATCTCACCGAAGAGGCCGATGTTGAGCAATACATTCAGGAAATGAAAAAAATTCTGCTGGAGCAGATCCGCGCAGGCAAGAAAGTAATCGTGTAATGGACACGAACGGGCTCAAGAAGTTCGCCCAGACCGCCCGCAACATGCTGATTGATCAGGTCACCTCAAAGCTTGACGTTGTTCTGGCCGATGGGGCTGCCGCTCGACGCGAGCACCCCGACGCGATCAAGGATTTGGAATCGGCAATCCACAAGGACGGCAAGCGCCAGGTCATCGAACAAGTCGCATACACCTGGTTCAATCGCTTTACCGCGCTGCGCTTCATGGATGCGAACGGCTACACCAACCCGCGCATCGTCTCCCCGGCCGATGGCGCCACAAGGCCCGAGATTCTGGCCGAGGCGATGGCGGGCAACCAGCCGGAAGGCGCGCCTGCGGGAATTGCGGCGCTGCTTGATGGCCGCACGCCCTCCGGCGATCCGCATGCAGAGGCCTATCGTCGGCTACTCGTCCATGCCTGCAACCATTGGCACGGGCCAATGCCCTTCCTGTTCGAGCAGATCGACGACTACACCGAGTTGCTGATGCCGGAGGATCTGTTGTCGCAAACTTCCATCATCGCCGATCTACGCGAGGTGATGACGGAGGGGGCATGTCAGGACGTCGAGATCATCGGCTGGCTCTACCAGTTCTACATCTCGGAGAAGAAGGATCAGGTCTTTGCGGGACTGAAGAAGAATATCAAGATCACGGCGGAAAACATCCCCGCCGCGACGCAGCTGTTCACCCCGCATTGGATCGTCCGATATCTGGTGGAAAACTCACTGGGGCGGCTGTGGCTGCTGAACCGCCCGCAATCCAAACTTGCCGCGCAGATGGACTATTACATCGCGCCCGAAGAGCCCGAGACGGATTTTCTGACGGTAGCCCGGCCCGAGGATATCCGTATCTGCGATCCGGCCTGCGGGTCGGGGCATATGCTGACCTATGCTTTTGACCTTCTGCACACGATGTATGAGGAAGAGGGGTATGAGGCCGACAAGATCCCCGCGCTGATCCTGACCCACAACCTGCACGGGATCGAGATTGATGACCGTGCAGGGGCACTGGCGGCATTCGCGCTGGCGATGAAGGCGGCGGCGAAGCTGGGGCGGCGGCGCTTCCTGCGGCTGGGGGTGCAGCCCAATATTTGCGTGATGCAGGATGTGAAATTTACCCCGGCTGAGATGCAGGACGTCGCCGCTGTGGTGGGGCGCGATCTGTTCACGGCGGATCTGCGCGAGACGCTGGGGCAATTCGAGCAGGCCAAGAACTTTGGATCCTTAATCGTGCCTCACTCACGCGACCCCGCGGAGGTGGCCCGTGTAGTGCGGCTGAAGGACTTCGGTGGCGACCTGCTGCTGCGAGAGGTGCAGGAGCGAGTGTTGAAGGTGCTTGAGATGGCCGAGGCCCTCTCGCCCAAATACCATGTAGTGGTGGCAAACCCACCGTATATGGGCGGGAAAGGAATGAACGGGAAGCTGGCTGACTTTGCAAAGGCAAAATATCCAGACAGCAAGTCCGACCTGTTCGCCATGTTCATGGAGCGCGCGCTGGCGATGTCCAAGAAGCGCGGCATGATGGCGATGATCAACATGCAGTCTTGGATGTTCCTATCTTCCTACGAAAAACTGCGCGGCAAACTCGTGTCCGACACTACGCTGCTATCGATGGCGCACTTGGGTGAACGCGCGTTCGACACGATCGGCGGGGCTGTCGTGTCCACCACAGCTTTCGTATTCCAAAACGCCCATCACGGTTCTCTAAAAGGTGACTATGTACGCCTTATCGACGGCAGCTCTGAATCTGACAAGGCTGCGCGGATGGCTGAAGCGATTCGAAACAAAGATTGCGGATGGCGCTTTCTCGCCTCGGCAGAAGAGGTCGAGAAGATCCCGGGGAGCCCAATTGCCTATTGGCTAACCCCGAAAATGATCTCGAATTTTGACCTTCCGGCACTTTCTGACAAGGCCACATTCCGCGCGGGCCTCCAAACCGGTGACAATGATCGATTTCTGCGCTTTTGGCATGAAGTTTCCGCGACTAATTTTAAGCCAAGATGCCGCTCGCGAGATGAAGCGAAAAGATCGGGCGGACGTTGGTTTCCCCACAACAAGGGTGGCGGATATCGGAAATGGTACGGGAACAACGAATACGCCATAAAATGGGAAAACGATGGCGAAGAGATCAAGAGTAAGAAAGCTGCGGATCTTTCTGAGGGAAAAATCACGGCGAATAATTCGAAATGTTGGAATCAAGACTATTATTTCCTAAACGGCTTAACGTGGTCTTCGCTGTCTTCAAACGAATTTTCTCTCCGTGCAAATGGGAAAGGCTTCTTGTTTGACACAAAGGGCCAGATGCTCTTCCCGAGCGACCTTGAGAATATTTTTCCTTTCTTAGGCTTGCTTAACTCAAAAGTAGCCTCTGCAATTTTGGCGGCCCTATCGCCTACGCTCGATTTCAATGGTGGCGTTGTTGCTAAGCTTCCGTTGTGTAATTTGTCGAACAAGGAGGCCGCTCCGCAGCGCCTAAGGGATATTAGTCACGCCGACTGGGATGCCTACGAAACCTCCTGGGATTTCACCACGCTCCCGCTGCTCACCCCCGAGCATCGGGCCGAGACTTTGGCGGGCTCTTATACCCGACTGCGCGCCCATTGGCGGGGCATGACCCGTGAATTGCAGCGGCTGGAGGAAGAGAACAACCGCATCTTCATCGACGCATATGGTTTGGCCGACGAGTTGACCCCCGAGGTGCCGCAAGAGGAAATCACCCTCACGTGCAACCCCGTCTATCGCTATGGCGGCAAGGCGACCGAGGCCGAGCTTGAGGCGCGGCTGCTGTCCGACACCATGGCCGAATTCCTGCACTATGCCGTGGGCTGCATGTTCGGTCGTTACAGCCTAGACGCCCCCGGCCTGATCCTCGCCAATCAGGGGGAAGGGCCGGCCGATTACCTCGCCCGCGTGCCAGAACCCACTTTTGACGTCGATGCCGACAACGTCATCCCGGTGCTGGACGGCGACTGGTTCGCCGATGACATCACCGACCGCTTCCGTAAGTTCCTGCGCGTGACATTTGGCGAGGTCAAGGTTCAAGAAAACCTGTCCTTCATAGAAGGGGCCTTGGGCAAAGATATCCGCAAGTGGTTCACCAGGGATTTCTTCGACTACCATGTGCGCCGCTGTAAGAAGCGCCCGATCTACTGGATGTTCTCCTCACCCAAGGGCAGCTTCAACGCCCTGATCTACATGCACCGCTATCGGCCCGACACGGTGTCGGTCGTGCTGAACGACTACCTGCGCGAGTTCATCAGCAAGCTGCAGGCCGAACGCGGACGGCTGGAAAAGCTGGCCGATGACCGGAACGAGACCCAGACCCATCGCACCCGCGCGGTGAAGGATGTGGGCGCGGTGATCAAGCAGATCGCCGAGCTGGAGGAATGGGAGCGCGAGGTCGTCTTCCCCTTGGCGCAGGCGAAGATCGAGATCGATTTGGATGACGGGGTGAAGCGGAACTACCCGCTGTTCGGGACGGCGCTGAGGCAGATCAAGGGGCTGGAGGCGGCGGATGAGTGACCGCATTGCCGCCAGCCTCGGGCGGTTGTTCGACGATCATCGGATTGTGTTTTGGTACGACGCCGCCCGCGAAACGCGGGGCGAGTTCGACGCCGTGGATCTGCCCGGCGTGACCAAAGTCGAGATCGCCAATAATGAGTTCGGGCTGAAATACCGGATGCTGCGGCAGGAACCCGGTGCACGGTTCTTAGTGTTTAAGGATGGCCCGGAGCCGATTGAGGCCGAAAACTGGTTGTTGGACCTGCAGCTGGCAACGGCGGTGTTTAAGGCCGATCAGGCAGGGATTTGGTTGGGCGAGTTGGGGTTCCCGCCGCAGTTCGATAGCGTCGTGCGGGATCATCTGGAGTTCTATCGTTCAAAGACGCGTGTGACCGAGTTGAAGCGGCTGTTGCAGACCTCGGATACCCAGACGCAGGTCCGCCTGCGGATATTGGCAGTGTGCGCCGGGGCCGAGGGGGGCCTCGACACAGTGGTTGAAGCGTTACTGGGTGAGCTGGCGGAGAGGCGCGACGATGCGCTGCGCCTTATTGACCGATCTGGGCTGACCGAGGTGTTTTGGAATCATGTCGGCAATGCGTATGGCTATCGGCCAGCTCAGCCCGATTTCGAGGATTTCGCCATTACCTTTTTCCAGTCGGCCTATTTCCGGTCGCTGGGCGAGAATGGAAAACTGAATGCCGAGGCGCTGCTAGTCTTCCGGCGCTGGAAGAACAACCGCCACTGGGAGGCGGCCTTTGAGGCATTGTCGGTCCGCTATCGGGACTTGCTGAAGATCGCCGAAGAATTGCCTCGGCGCGATTTCCGATCCTTAATTAACATTGACCATTTCGAAGAGGTCGACCGGTACATCATTCGCCAGCTGGTCCATGCGATGTCGAGCCAGACCGTCAGCGCTTCGGAGGTTCTGAAATGGGTGCGGGAGCGCCGCCAGAGCCACTGGTATTCCGCATATGAGGACATATACCAGGCAATCGGCATTGCCACCGAGTTTCAACAGGCGCTGGCCGAGGCTAATCTGGACATGACTAGCCCGGCCGAGGGCGTGAAACGGTATGTGGCCAGCTGGTTCAAACTGGACCAGCTCTACCGCAAGTTCATTTATCATATGCAGAAAAGCGGGCATGCATCGTTACTTGCGGAGCTCTACGACGCAGTTGAGAACCGCTATACCAACAGCTTCCTGCTGAAGCTCAACGACGCCTGGCAGGACCAGGTATCCGCCATGACGCAATGGGAAATCCCGGGCTATCCCCAACAGGATAACTTTTATCGAGAGCAGGCTGCCGAGTTCCGCCGCAAGGATCAGAAGGTGGCAGTCATTGTTTCGGATGCCCTGCGGTTCGAAGTGGCAGAGGAGTGCCTACGCCGGATTCGCGCACTCAACAGATTTGACGCTGACTTGAAGCCAATGATCAGCGCATTGCCGAGCTACACCCAGCTTGGCATGGCGGCCCTATTGCCGAACGAAGAGCTTGCGCTCGCCCCCGATGGCAGCGGCGCGGTTTTGTCAGGTGGAGAAAGCACCCAGGGCCTTTCCGCCCGTGAAAAATTGCTCTCCAAGGGGCGGGCCGGCGATCGCGCTCGAGCTGTGAAGGCAGAAGAAGTGATGAACATGCGGGCCGACGAGGGCAAAGAGCTCTTCCGGGACAACGATGTTGTTTACATCTACCACAATCATATCGATGCCATCGGCGACAAGCTACAGACGGAAGAGCAACTGCCAAAGGCTGCGGAAGATACGATCGAAGATTTGACAAAATTGGTTCGCAAACTGACTTCTGCAAATTTCTCAAATATCTTAATCACGGCGGACCACGGTTTCCTCTATCAACACCGGGCCCTCAGCGAGAGCGACTTTGCCATCGCCGATCCTCAAGGTGATGAAATCCTCATGCGGAATCGACGCTTCGTGATTGGGCGGGGTCTGAAAGCCACTCCAGGTATGAAAAAGTTCAGCTCATCCAACCTCGGACTGGCGGGTGATCTCGATGTCTTGATTCCGAACTCAATCAACCGACTGAGAGTGAAGGGTGCAGGCAGCCGCTTTGTCCACGGTGGTGCGTCCCTGCAAGAAATCGTTATCCCGGTGATCCGTGTCGGCAAGCAACGCGATGCGGATGTGAATCAGGTTGAAATTCAAATCATCGTCTCTGGGCGCAGCCAGATCACGTCGGGCCAGACTGCCGCGGTTTTCTACCAAGCGCAGCCGATTTCCGAAAAAATGCAGGCGAGGGAGTTGACCGCCGGTATATATGCCTCTGATGATAGCCTAATCTCCGACGAACATATTTTGCTGTTTGACTTCGCTTCGGAAAGCGCCCGTGAGCGCGAAATGCCGCGGAAGTTCTTGCTGTCGCGCGAGGCCGACAAATATAACAACCAAGACGTTTTTCTGAAGTTGCGCGAGCGGGTCGGCAAGACCAGCCACTATAAAGACTACACAAGCCATTGTTTCCAGTTGAAACGTGGCATTACAACCGATTTCGACTTTTGAGGCGTGGGCGCATGAGTGATCTCGACACTAAAATTAACGAAAAGTTTGCGGGCTTCGTGGTGCGCAAGGACTTGGTCAAAGCCGTAAAGGGGAATGCTATCGTTCCGACATATGTGCTTGAGTACCTCCTAGGCCAGTACTGTGCCACCGACGATGAGGGGTCGATCGCAACGGGAATCGAGACGGTGAAGGAAATCTTGCGCAAACATTATGTCCATCGCAGCGAGGCGGGGCTGATCCAGTCCACGATCAAGGAAAAAGGGCGCTATAAGGTCATTGATCAGATCAGCGTGTCTCTGAACGAAAAGACCGACAGCTACGAGGCAACTTTCGACAACCTTGGCATCAAGAAGGTTGCCGTCGATAGCGGGACCGTCAAGGCCCATCCCAAGCTTCTGGTTACTGGCGTCTGGTGCATTGCTGACGTCCAATATGAATTTGCGGAAGAGCCCCGAGTTTCGCCGTGGATTCTCGAGACGATCAAACCGATCCAAATCGCCAAGGTCGACTATGAGGCCTATCGAGAAGCCCGGGCAGGCTTTGACACCGACGATTGGATCGACCTGCTGATGCAGAGTATCGGCTTTAACCCCGATGCGTTCGGGCGTCGCGCCAAACTGCTCCAGCTTATGCGGCTCATCCCCTTTGTTGAGCGCAACTATAACATCATCGAGCTGGGCCCGAAGGGGACCGGCAAGTCGCATATCTATTCGGAATTCTCCCCGCACGGTCAACTGATTTCAGGTGGCGAGGTCACGATCCCAAAGCTGTTTGTCAACAATTCCAGCGGCCGAATTGGCCTAGTAGGATACTGGGATGTCGTGGCTTTCGACGAGTTCGCCGGGCGAGAAAAGACCGCCAACAAGGCGCTCGTCGACATCATGAAGAACTACATGGCCAACAAGAACTTTTCGCGTGGCGTCAATCCTATGGGGGCCGAGGCAAGCTTTGCCTTTGTTGGTAATACCGACCACGACGTGCCCTTCATGCTGAAAAATAGCGATCTCTTCGAGGCGCTGCCGCCGCAGTTCCACGACTCTGCCTTCATCGATCGCCTGCACGCCTATCTGCCAGGCTGGGAGATTGATGTCATCCGGGGCGAGATGTTCACCAAGGGCTATGGCTTCATCGTCGATTATCTTGCCGAGATCCTACGCCACCTGCGCTCAGAAGATTTTTCGCACCGTCC
>Ga0302320_10020339_pt1 | contig 13250 bp, 10 predicted proteins | sample Bog_T0_3_FD_202130 | JGI IMG/M metagenome (GOLD analysis project Ga0302320, IMG submission 202130) | Peat permafrost microbial communities from Stordalen Mire near Abisko, Sweden - Bog_T0_3 | ecosystem: Environmental > Terrestrial > Soil > Wetlands > Peat | place: Sweden: Abisko, Stordalen Mire...
CCTGAACATATTTAAGAGCGACCGCCTCTTTAAAGAGGAGTATGTCCATTTGACCATCTTGGCAAAAGAGCTGTTTATCAGCTACAGACAAATCGCGGAACAGCCGATCTTCGAAGAAGTTACGTTGAAGGATTTAATCAGATTTCAACGATTCTTTTTCTTTCTTTCCGCGGCTTTGGAAGACTACTGCAAGAAACGAAACATTCTAGGGACCAAGCTGTTTCTTAACTCTGCTATCTTAGTTTGGGGGGTCCATTCCTTGCCGGAGTATCTTGTAAAGATCTTTGGTGCCGACAAGGCAGATGCGATTGTCCGACTCCTTTCATGGCAGCGGAACATTAGCCCAGTCTTTGATGTTCAATATCAGCCGATTGTTCGTTGGGGCGACTGCTATGTTATTCCTTCAGCAATCCTGGCTCTTTCGAATATCGCACGAAATACGCTTCAACATCTACGCTTCCGCTTTCATTCAGATGGCAAGGTTGACCCCGTTTCCGATGAACTCGCCAAGGCACTGATTACTGCGGGCTTCGCCGTTTATCGAGGGGTTTCGTTTAAGCACAGAGCGATTGAAGGCGAGATTGATGTCATTGGAATCCGTGACAATTCGATTTTTATTTTCGAATGCAAGAATTCACTGCTGCCTTGCAGTGGATTTGAACTGCGAACGTCTTGGGACTATGTCCGAAAAGCCGCGTCGCAGTTAAACGTGGTTGTGCAGCTATTGACCGATAAGGCATTTGTGGCGAAAATGGAGGCAAAACTGAATGTCGTTCTTCCACGCGATGGACGAGTTGGGAGCTGCATCGTGATGGGTAATCGTATGTTTCCTGGGCTCAAATACCTGGGCCAGCCGGTGAGACCATTGTTCGAGGTCTGCAATTTCATAACTGAAGGAACATGGACATTGATGGCAACAGAACTAACAGATGCTTTGGGGGAGAGGGGCTCATATTCATTCGATCTTTGGCGCTCAAGAATACTTACGGCAGAGGATCTTCATGACTACATCGGGGATGATTCGGCATACAAAGTGATGTTCGAGTCCATGAACAAGATGGAGGGATCAATTTCTATCGGAAGATGCCAGATGTTTGGCTCGCGATACGTACTGGATATAGGCCGAATGCTTGAAAATGCTAAGATGCGGTGGCGGTATACGTTTACGCCGGACGAAAGTCGCGGTACCGAGGTACGGGAGGACCAGGGTTCTTAAGTTGGTGTGCCTCCTGCGGGGCAGAAGTCGCGCCATCCGTTCATGCTTGAAGTATCGTATTACCGGAGAACGCTCGGGCGATTCCTAACTCGATCCGGAGGACAACTGGACGGGCTTTTCTGAATTGGGGCGGCGAGCAACAGTCGTGAGATTGGTGCAGTACTAACGGTCCACGTTGCTTGCAGACTCTGGGGTCGCAAGCATAGAGTTATGACAGAGACAGTTATCCATTTTAACCGATATCGGAGCGTCGATAACCCAACGCACCGTTGCGCCAAAAACGGTGCGTTTGGCGCCGCTGCATCCCGCTTGCAGTCAACTAGCGGGCTGGGTAATCGTTTGCCACGATGATCACTTCCAAAATCAAGCAGCTCGACGCTGTCCGTGCAGAACTCGCCGATCTCGAAAGAACGGTCGAAACCGAACTCCGCCAGGAATTGGCCGTCCTCCATAAGCAGTACGGCTTCCCCGACCTGGAGCCATTCATTAAGGCCGTCAAGGCTGCTGTAGGCGGCGGCATCGAACGGGCAAGCCGCAAGGTGGGCAGGCCCAAGAAAGCGGCTGCAACCCCGAAGACTCGCAAGCGGGCCAAAATCACCAATGCCATCCGCGCCCGGGTGAAGAAGCTCGTCAAGGCAGGCAAAACCGGATCGCAGGTCGCCAAGGCTGTGGGAATTTCGCTACCCAGCGTGCGGAACATCAAGAAGGCATTTGGCCTCGTGAAGAGCCGCAAGCCTGAGCCGAGGAAGGCTACCGCGAAGAAGGCCCGGGTTAAGAAGACGGTCGCAAAGAGACGTGCAGCTAAGTCGGCTCCTATACAGGCCGCGACTGTTCCCGCGGCGGCGCAGCCGGCGACTGCGGCTACAGGCGAGTAGAGGCGGTCGATTCGGGTGCTGTCCGGTCTTCCTTTAGAAGGTCGCTGAAAAACGTTGCTAGGGCGGCCGGGTCTTGGTTGGGCTTCGACCATTCCGAGCACCCCCAACCGGGGGTAACAGAAATGACAGAGCCGGTAACGTATACGTAGCGGACATCTCTCACACCCGCATGTGCGGGTAAGAAATGAAAAAGGCCCGGGTTTCCCCGGGCCTTTTTCATTTTCGCCAAACCAATCGGCCTGCCGCGATTCGTCATATCGGCCGGGTCGAGAAAAATGCAATAGCTTCATCCTTGGTGGCCGCTCCTAGGTAATGCTCACGTATCACCTGGACGCTGTTCCCTGCCCAGAGCGCAGTGGCCTCAATGTCTCCTGTCGACGCGACCCGATACGTGATAGCTGTGTGCCTCAAGACGTTCTTAGGCAGTAAGACTTTTGCTGCCTCGGCGATTTGGCCAAGCCGATAGGTGTATGCATCTTCGATGGGACGAGTGTCCTTCGGGCTAAAGTGGACATCTGCCGGGGCAAACAGCCGTCCTTTCATATCGCGGAAAGGGGCGATCCACTGAAGGAGCACTTCCGGCAGGCCGACCGCCCGCTTCACGCGAATTTTTGTTTTGTCGAGACGCAAGTAGTTGTCCTTAAATAAGTCCCAGGTGATATGCGGGATTTCACTACGCCGTGGACCGGCGAAGAGCTGGACGATCAATGCCGGAAACACGTCTGAGTTCTCAGGTTTGCTCGCCTCCTCGATGAGACACTTGGCTTCCTCCGGCGCGAGGATCGCCGTTACAACCTCATCGAGCGCAGGCCGACGAATTTTCGCTGCAGGGTTTTCGCCACGCCATCCCTCCTCCACGGCGAAATTGAAGAGGGCTGTCAATGTGATGATGTAGTTGATCCTGGATTTAGGGCTAGCAGGGGTGTCTTCATCCTTCCCAGAGAGCCCCTTCACGAACACCTCGAGCTGGGCCTTCGATATCGTGTCGATCATTGCGCCCCGATACTCTTCCTTCACCTGGGAGAGCTGGCTTTCAAGGTTGTCGAGGTACCTGGGCTTGCAGTTGGCGGCCTTGCGCGAGGCAATAAAAGAGGTAACCGCTTCTTCGATTGGCACGGGCATTGCCCTGGGAGCGTGTTTAAGCGCGTATTCAAGGGCTTGCGCGATGCTCATGCCCCGTTCCTTCAGCTTGGCCAGTAGATCTTCGCCGGCCGCCTTGCGGACAGCTAACAAGGAGTCCCTTTCGGCCTTCGCGGCGGATTCGGTCTTGAAAAACAACCTCTGCTTGCTGGTTCCGGTAATCGATGCGGGCACATTCAACCGCCAACGAAAGGCCTTCCCATTCTCGGGAATCACCCTGCCGTTCGAATCGACCTTTACCGGGTCTCGGATAGTGTCTTTCACAGCCAAAGATCCTTGGTTTTTAGGGGGCTATTTTGGACATAAAACGGACAGTAGACGATTAACGCCACCTTGCAAACCAAAAGATAAGGCCCGTGTAAGTCATTACTTACACGGGCCTTATAATTGGGTGCAGGGGTTGGATTTGAACCAACGACCTTCAGGTTATGAGCCTGACGAGCTACCAGGCTGCTCCACCCTGCAACAGTTGGGGAGAAGAACGTTGGCCAGCGGTCATGCCCTGTCAACGGCTTTCCGGTCTCGGTAGTGGATCCATTTGAATCCCGGATGGGTCCTCTCCGGTCGCCTTTCGTTCGCAAAGCCTCACACGGTCGACCTTCGAGAACCCATCCGGGATTCAAATGGACCCACTACCCCGGCCCTTGCGGGAGGTTCGTGCAAGAAGGGCCTCGATTTCCCTCCTTGTCGGGGCCGAGGGCTGGGCGCCCAGGCGGGTCACTGAGATCGCCGCCGCGGCATTGGCGAAGCGGGCCGACTCCAGCAGTGGCCTGCCCTCCCCCAGGGCGACCGCCAGCGCGCCGTTGAAAACGTCCCCGGCGGCGGTTGCGTCGAGCGCCTTGACGCTGAACCCGGGCACGAGCGTCCGGTCCGACCCGGTTGCGACAAGGCAACCCCGGCGGCCCAGCGTCACAATCACGGCCTGCGCGCCCCTTTCCAGCAGCCGGGTCGCAGCCCTGCCCGCATCCGCGGGGCCACGCACGCTGATCCCGGTCAGCAGCTCGGCCTCGGTCTCGTTTGGCGTAAGGATGGAGACTTTCTTGAGCAGACTGTCCGGCAGCGGTCGCGCCGGGGCCGGGTTGAGAATGACAAGCGCGCCGACCCGCGCGGCCAGCGATGCCGCCTCGCGCACGGCCGGCAGCGGCGTCTCAAGCTGGGTGACAAGGACGCGCGCACCGGCGATCGCCCTTCTCGCCCTCCTTACGTCCTTGGGCGAAAGCCGGCCGTTGGATCCCGCGGCCACCGCTATGATGTTTTCTCCTCCCTCCTCGGTGAAGATCAGGGCGATTCCCGAGGGAGCGGATGCGTCCCTTGTGATGAAACTGGTGTCAATGCGTTCCTTCGCGAAGCCGGCGGCGGCCTTGTCCCCGAGCATGTCCTTGCCAAGCCTGGCAATGAAGGTCACGCGGCCCCCGGCCCTCGCAGCCCCGACCGCCTGGTTCGCTCCCTTTCCCCCGGCCGCAATGGAAAACTTGCCGCCCAGGACCGTTTCGCCCCGACTCGGAAGCCGGGCGAGCCGGATGATCATGTCGGTGTTGGAGCTGCCGACCACCACAATGCTTGGTCTTTTCATGCTCATTCCGGGTCGGTCAGGATTTTGACAGGATGAGGATGCCGAGCCCGGCGATGTAGAACAGGAACATGGCCCCCAGCATCCGGTTCGTGCCCGGCGGCGCCCCCTGGAACTCTTTCCAGACGAAGACGCCCCAGAAGGCCCCGATCATGGTCGCTCCCTGGCCAAGCCCGTAGGAAAGCGCAGCCCCGGCCTTCGTGCTCGCGATGATGCTGAAGGACATCCCGAGGTTCCAGATGGCGCCTCCCAGGATCCCGATCAGGTGCAGCCTCGCATTCCCCTTCGAAAAGTAATCGCCGAACGGGACGGGAGGGCCCGTGAACGGCCTGACCATCATGATGCTGTTCCAGAGAAAATTGGAGGCGAGCAGTCCGGCCGAAAACAACACGATCGCCGTGTAGGGTGTGAGCTTGCCGGCCGGCTCAAGCAACGCGATCCCATCCGAAGGCCTGATGGTGGCCATCGATTGCGCCACGAAGCTGTAAAACCAGCCCATGAGCACCCCGGCCGCCACCGACAGCACGAGGCCCTTGGCCGACGTCCCCTTGTCGCCGCCGGCCAGGCGCCTGTAGGCCATCGCGTCGAGGAGGATGGCAACCAGGATGGCCCCGACGCCGGCGGTGAGCATCGGGACGCTGCCAACTCCCGTCGAACGGTAGGTGGTGACGACGCCGAGCACCAAGGCAAGGCCGACGCCGACCGGGAACGCCACGGCAAGACCGGCGATGTCGATGGCCGCAACCAGGAGGATATTCGAAAGGTTGAAGATGACCCCGCCCAGAAAGGCCATCCCCAGCCAGTGTGCGTCGGCCTGGCGCAGGTCCGCGAGGAAGCCGCGCCCCTCGTTTCCGCCGCTGCCCATGGTGAAGGCAAGGACGAGTGACAGCAACAGGACGCCGATGGCGTAGTCCCAGTAGAAAAGCTGGAACCGCCACTCCTTGCCGGCGAGTTTCAGGGTGTTGGCCCACGACCCCCAGCAGAGCATGGTGACCATGCACATCGCGATGGCTATGGCGGTGGAGTGAACAATGATCATGGCGGGGGCCTTGTGGTTCGGGGTTGGGGTTCAGAAAGGTCTCCCGTTCGCCTTTGTGCCGCACACGCTGACCTCCAGGCCGAGCTCCTCCGCGAGGGCCGCCTTGGCGTAGAGGGCGAGGTCGGCCTCGCCGGCTGACTTTGCGTAGGCAACGTGCACATGGTTGGACTTGTGCCGTGCCATCATCTGGTCCCGGCTTACCCCATGCGTGACCGCATGCATGATCGGCCACTGCGGGGTCGTTTCCCTCCAGCGCCTCTCCGTCTCGGCCGCCGGCAGGGAGGCGACCCTGGCCCTCCCGAGGTCCATCTTGAGCTTGCCTGCCTCGACAAATACCCGGCTCCAGACGATCTCGCCGGGCTTCGCGATCCCCCGGACGGTGCCGCCCCCCAGCCGGAAGTACATCGGCGGCTGGCGCACGGAATCGGTTCCCCGGTAGCCGCCGATGTGGTGGGCCGGGGGCGCGCTTCCGGAGATGAGGAAGACCCAGACATAATCCGGCGTTGTCCCGCTTCTGTCCCAATCCCCCCAGCGAAGGTCGTGCAGCGTGTTCTCGACCGGCTGGCCCAGCGCCGCGTGCACGCGCTGGGTCAACAGGCCGTCCAGCCCGGCGCACTCGTCGACCTCGTTGAAGTGGGTGATCGGCCGCCCGGGCCGGATGACGCGGCCGGCGGTGTTCCTCACCGGGGGACGGTCGGAGTTGTTCAGCAGGCCCTCTGCGAGGTCGGACGCGGGAAGCAGGTCCTTCAGCCCCTGCTGGTACTGGATGCCGATGGTTTCGCATCCGAATTCATCGGCGATGCGCGCCGCCGCCACATAGGTCCTGCACTGCCAGAGAACCTGGTCCTTGGTCAGCTCCGTGGCCGCATCGGTGCCGAGCCGAAACCTCATCCCCTTTCGGACGAGCCACGCATGCACCTCGGCCGCCTCCCCGGCGCCCACGCGCGTCGCGGCATGGTACAGCGCCGATTGGGAGAGACGCTCCTTGAAGACGCCGGCCTTGAAGAGGAGCTCGTCCGGAATGATCGCGTTGTACATTCCCATGCAGCCCTCGTCGAAGACGCCCATGATGGACTTGCGGAGCCGCAGGTCGGCGGCGATCCTCCTTGCGACGGCGCGCGCCCTGGAGGGAACGGAGGCGCCGGCAAGGGGCTTCACATGGGACGTGTCGTGCTCCAGCCGGCCGGTCTTCAGCCAGCGGGACAACCCCCTGACAAAAAACTCGTCGGAAAAGTCCGCGCTCCAGATCGTGGAATACGCCACACCGGCCTTGGTGAGCGAGGCGTTGAGATTCAGCATCCCCACCAACCCGGGCCATGTGCCGGACCAGTTTGCTGCCGTCAGGACCGGGCCCCGGTGTGCGAGCAAACCGCCGAGCACATGGTGCGAATACTGCCATACCGCCTCGGCGACAATCAGGGGCGCATCCCGGTCGATCCGGGAGAAAACCTCCAGCCCCTCCCTCTGCGACGCGATGAACCCGTGCTTCTCGCCGGGCTTGTAGGGATGCGCCCGGACAACTCTGCGGCCCTGCCTCGCCACGGCGGCCGCAAGGGCCTTCTCCATGGCTGCCTGGGCGGGCCAGCAGACCAGGTTGGCCGAAGCGCGCAGGTCGCCGCTTGCCGCGAGCAGCACGCGGGGGGATTCCCTCCTGATTCCGCCGCTCATGGGATCCATTCGCCTCCACGGGAGAGATTGTCGCGGGTGAAGAACCGCGACTTGAGCCTGATCTCCCTCGGCACGGGCTCCTTGTGCAGGAGCTTGATCGCCGATTCGACGGCTTCGCGGCCTCCCGTGGGATACTCAAAGCTCGCGGCGAGGATTCCCTGCCGGACATAGACCCGGCCTTCCTGGGGGAGGCCGTCGATGCCGACAAAGATGATTCCGTCAGCCCTGCCGGCGGCTCTCGCCGCCAGGTACGCGCCGTGGGCGCCGGGGTCATTGTGCGCGTACACGAGGTCGATCCGGTCATTCACTGCCAGGGCCGACTCCATCTCCTCCCGGGACGCCGGCTCGAGCCACTTCATGTCGGCCTCGAAGACGATGTCGATCGGCGCCCCCCTGATCCCCTCGCGAAAACCGGAATCCCTGTCCTGCGCCGGCGTCGAGGTCATGAGGCCCTTGAGCTCCACGACCCGGGCCCTGCCGCCCGCCCTCACGACCGGCAGTTGCGCCAGCCGACTGGCGATCCAGAGGCCCGCCGACCGCCCGATCGTGCGATTGTCGGCGCCGATGAACTGGGTGAACGCCTTCCCCAGCACCTTTCGGTCGAGGACTATGACAGGGACGCCCCTGCGGTAGGCGTCGGCAATCGGCGGCGTGAGCGGCGCCGCCTCCTTCGGCGAGACAATCAGCACGTCGACGCCGGAATTGACGAATTCGCCGATCTGGGCGCTTTGCCGGAGCGTGTCGTTCTGGGCGTCCTTGAACACGACCTCGATCTCGGGGTGGGCCTGCGCCGCCGCCCTGATGTCGGCATTCATCTGCACACGCCAGGGCTCGCCGAGATTGCACTGGCTCATGCCGACGAGCCACTTCCCGCCTGCGGATGGGTCGGCCGCGCAGGCGAGGCTGGCGATGAGGGGGAGGAAGAGGATTCCTATTCGCATGGGGCTTTGGGGAGGTTGGGGACGGGCCGGGGTCAGCCGGCCTTTTTCCTCTGGAGCAGCACGGCGGCAATGATGATCGCGCCCGTCAGCATCAGCCTGCTGGACTCGCCGACGGCGTTGATGCTTAGAATCTTCTCGAGATATCCTATGGTCAGGGCCCCGAGCAGCGTCAAGCCGATGCCGCCTCGGCCTCCGGCCAGGCTGTTGCCTCCTATCACGGCAATGGCGATGGCCGTGAGTTCGTAGGAGGTTCCCGCCTCGGGATCGCCCTGCAGTTCCTGCGCAGCCTGGCAGATCCCAGCGGTCGCGGCGAAGAGCCCGCTCAATCCGTAGGCGAGAAGCTTCGCGCGGACTACCGGCACCCCGGAAAGCCTGGCGGCCTCCTCGTTGCCGCCCGTTGCAAATAGGTAACGTCCGTAGCGAAGCTTCGCGAGCACGACCCAGGACACGGCAAGGCACCCTCCGAAGACCAGGGTCACGACCGCGATGTTTCCCCCGAGCACGCTTCCGCCCAGCGCGTCGAATGCCCTTGGAAGGTCGACGTAGCTGAAGGTTCCATCCGGGGCCTGCACCGCCTGTGAGATCTTCTGCCCGCCCGAACTCCACTTCGCCAACCCGCGGGCAAAAACCATCATGGCCAGCGTCGCAATGAACGGCTGGATCCTCGCCCGGGCCACCAGGGTTCCCGACACAAGGCCGGTGGCCAGTCCGGCCCCCAACGTCAATCCGACAGCCGCCAGGGCGCCTTGGCCGCCGTGGAGTGAGAGTTGGGCGAAGAGCACCGAGCAAAGCCCGAGGATGCTTCCCACGGCAAGGTCGATCCCACCCGTCACGATGACAAGCGTCATGCCGCAGGCGAGGATGCCGTAGACCGAGATCTGCCGCAGCATGTCCCTGTGGGTGCTCCAGCGCAGAAATGCACCGCCGGCATTGAAGAGGCATCCGAGCGACACCACGAGCGCGAGCGCCAGGAGCGCGCGCACCCAGGGGATCCCAAGCCAACGCCGCACCAAGGTGCCCCTCATGGAAGGACCCCCATCGCCGCGGCCATCACGTTCTCGGGCGTGGCCTCCGCGCGGCTGAACTCCGCCGCCACCCTGCCCCTGTGAAGCGCCAGAATGCGTTCCGAGAGGTGCATCAACTCGGGCAGCTCGCTGGAAATCAGCAGGATTGCAAGGCCCTGCGCGGCCAACCGTCCCATCAACGAGTACAACTCCACCTTCGAGCCTATGTCGATGCCGCGGGTGGGCTCCTCCAGCAGCAGGACCTTGGGCTGCACCTCCATCCATTTTGCGAGCACCACCTTTTGCTGGTTGCCTCCCGAAAGGGTGCCGACCGGCTGGTCCAGCGAGGCGAGCCGGATGCGCAGGGTTTCAGCCTGCCGGGCGGCATGGCTTCGCTCGCGCGCGGGCTGAAGCACTCCCCCCGGTGAAAGGGCGGGCAGCGAGGCGAGGGTTATGTTGCCCGTGACGCTGAGGCCGGGGACCAGGCCGGAACGCTTCCGATCCCCGGTGAGAAAGGCGAGACCGCGTCGAATCGAGGCGGACGGGCTCTCCGGCCGGAACGCTTTCCCGTCGATCCGGACCCGGCCGCCGCACACGGGTCCGAGGGCTCCGAACAGACCCTGGAACAACTCCGTGCCGCCCGAGCCCTGGAGACCGGCGAGCCCGACGATTTCACCGGCGTGGAGACGGATCGAGAACTCGCGGACCGCGGGGGGCCGACCCGGGCGCGGATCGGGCACGGTAAGGCCGTCGACCTCGAGGATGGGCCGGCCCGGGGCCCCTGCCGGCCGGCCGGATCGACTCGGCGAAAGCGGCGAAAGTTCGCGACCGATCATCCATTGGATGAGTGTCGACTCCGGACACTCTCCTCTTTTCGCCGTGGCCACCCGCCTGCCGTCACGCAGGACTGTGATCCGGTCGGCGACGTGATAGATCTCCGCCATCCTGTGCGTGATGAAAACAATCCCGCAGCCCTTTCGCTTGGCCGCCTCGACAAGGGCGAAGAGCCGCCCGACCTCATCCCGGTTGAGCGCACCCGTCGGCTCGTCCATCACAAGGATGCGCGCCTCAAAGGCCAGCGCCTTGGCAATCTCGATCTGGTTCTTGGCCGAGACGGGAAACTCCCCGACCGGGCGGTCGAGGTCCGCTGCAGTCAGATCCAGGCCCAGCTGCCGGCAGAGTCCGAGGGACCGCTTGAGTTGCGCGGGCCGGTCCAGCCACCACCCGCCAAGCCGGCACGACTCGCGCCCAAGATGTATGTTGTCCCCTGCGGTCATGGGCTCGACCAGGGACATCTCCTGGTGAATGACGGAAATCCCGTGGCGGGCCGCATCATGGGGGCTGGAAAATCGGACGGGGCGGCCCTGGAGCCTGATTTCCCCCTCATACTCGGTGTGGATTCCCGCCAGGATCTTGATCAGCGTGCTCTTTCCCGCGCCGTTTTCCCCGGCCAGGACATGGACCTCGCCCCCGCGCAGGTCGAAGGAGACTCCCTCGAGCACCCGGTTGCTGCCGAAGCATTTCCCAATGCTCCTAAGCTCAAGTAGTTCCTGGGGCAACACCCGGATCCTAGAGGCGGGGGTCCGGGCGCACAACCGAAATCCCGTTTCGGTGCTGGGTCCATTTGAATTCCGGATGGGTTCGCGAAGGTCGACTGTGTGAGGCTTTGCGAACGAAAAGCGACCGGAGAGGACCCATCCGAGATTCAAATGGACCCGGCGGCCGCGAAGCCGAAGACCAGGCCGGCTGCAAATCCCGTAAGGTGTGCCCCGACGTCGACCTCCTGCCCGCCGGCCCCAAAAAGGCCCAGGAGCGTAAGGCCGGCGGCCATGGGCACGAGGATCGCCCTCCACCGGCCGCGGCGCGCCGCCTGGCGCACGATCCGGACCGCTCTTCCGGTGAGGAGCCCAAGGCCGGCAAAGATCGCAGTCGAGGCGCCCAGGGAGAGATGCGGGTCCGGATAGTACAGCGCAGCGATGGCAAGGTTGCCGGCCAACGAGGCCAGGGCGACAAGGAGCCACCCGCGGCCGCGGCCCATGGTGGTGACAACGGCCGAAAACGTGAAGATTCCGCTGATGGCGTTGGCGACAAGGTGCCCGAAGTCCGCATGCAGGAAGAGGGACGTTCCAAGCCGCCACCACTCTCCCCGTTCGAAGATGGCCCTGGAGTCCAGCTCTCCCGCGCCTTCCCATGTGCCCGCGCCCGTGCTCTGGATCATGAACGCGGCGAGCACTGCAAGGCCCCAGAGAAGGGGGGTTGAAAACTCCTGCCTCCTGCCGGGCCGGTTCCCTTCCTCCGGCCGGGGCGGCCAGTCCAGGCTTTCCCGGTCGAAACAATCCAGCTCCGCGCGGATCCCCTCGAGGTTTGCGCCCTCGACGAGGAGGACGTAGCCGCGCCCGCCCGGAACCAGCCAGTAGGGATGCCCAAGGGCGAGCACGACCAGGCCGTGGTCAAACCCATCCCGGGCGGTCGCATAGGTTCCCGCCTCGGCCAGGTCGCCGGGCATCGGCGCCGCGGTCGCATGATCGCCCGGATCCTGCGGTGGCATGCGCGTCACATGCCGAGAAGTCCGGCATTCGCCTTGATCCACCGCTCGGCCTCCCGCCACCAAGGGCACACCTCCCCGACCCTGGCCCAGAAGCGATCACTGTGGTTCATCTCATTCCGGAGGTGGACCAACTCGTGGAGGATGATGTAATCCCTCACCTGGTCGGGCATCTGGATGAGCCTCCAGTTCAGCGACACCGTTCCCTGGGCCGAGCACGAGCCCCAGCGGGAGCGCTGATTGCGCACGCTCACGTTCTTGAGCCGTGCACCGGTTTCCGCAGCCAGTTCCCAGGCGCGAGGGGGCAGTTCCGCCCTCGCCTTTTTCAGGAACCGCGCCTCAAGCGCGGCACGCAGGTCCCCCTCAAGTTTCGGAACGCGGAAGACGTCGGAGGCGAGGCACACGGCCGGCCCGTCGGGCGAGGCAATGCGGATTTCTGCCGGCTCGCCCCTCCACAGGAGGGCCGTTCCGACCTTCCAGACGGCCTCGACGCGCGGGCGCCTTCGCTGGCGCGCCCGCGCGCGCTCCAGCCAATCGCGGTGCTGCTCGACGAAGCGCAAGGCCTCCCGCTCCGACCCGCGAAGGGGGATGGTCGCAACGGCCGCCCCGTCGGGACGAAGCGTGAGCCGGTAGCGCCTGGCCCTGGGGCTGCGCCTGAGGATGACCGGGGCCTCCTGGCCTGGCCCCGCACGGAGGGAGGGGCACGCTACGTCCACTGGAAGACCGCGGTCAGCAAACCGGGCTCCGCGGCCCGGAGCGCGCCATACACGGCCTGCGCCTCCGCGGGCTTCGCCACCCGCGTGATCAATTCCCGGGGCTTCAGGGTTCCGCGGGCCAGCATTCCCAGCACCGTCTCGATGTCCCTCCGCTGGCAGTCCCGCGGGAAGTGCACGGTCAGTTCGCGGAAAAAGGCCTGGTGGTAGTCAAAGGTCACGCCCGCCGCATAACTCCCCTGCACGACCAGCCGCGCGGGCTCCGTGATCGAGTTGTCCCACGGCTTGGTCTTCGCCAGCAGAAGGGACTCCGGGAGCACGGACGGCACCCCGGTCGAGTCCACGACGACATCGGCCCCGCCTGGCTGCACGGCCTTGAAGGCCGCGGCCAGGCCGCTGGCTGGCACCAGCGCCTGGATGCCCGCGGACCTTGCCGTCGCGACGCGGTGCGAATCGAGGTCTGCGGCCACCACGCGCGCCCCGGCGAGCGCGTGCAGCCGGGCGGCGAGCTGGCCGATGACTCCAAGCCCGACCACGGC
>Ga0302320_10020340_pt1 | contig 13250 bp, 6 predicted proteins | sample Bog_T0_3_FD_202130 | JGI IMG/M metagenome (GOLD analysis project Ga0302320, IMG submission 202130) | Peat permafrost microbial communities from Stordalen Mire near Abisko, Sweden - Bog_T0_3 | ecosystem: Environmental > Terrestrial > Soil > Wetlands > Peat | place: Sweden: Abisko, Stordalen Mire...
ACCACGCATTGGTACGGCGCGCCGGCCGGCGCGGGGCATGGATTTACACCGGCATTCAACAACTGTTCCTGCGTACCTTTAAACCCATTAAAAGAAGGCGGATTGAGACTGGTGCCAAGGTCCACGCGGAGCGGGCCCACGGGCGTCCGATAGCGAATCCCGAAGCCTACTCCGTGCACCATGTAATTAAAATCCTGGAGGTTGTCCTGATGGTAGCGGAAAGATATGTGGTCGAAGCTGGAGTAGACATTACCCATGTCGTGGTAAATAACGCCTCCGATATTGTCGCCGATTAACGGGAAGCGCAATTCGGTCTGATTGAACAGCAGCGCGTTGCCGCCGATCGGAAACCCGGTAAGGTCGTCGCGCGGACCGGCCTGAAATTCCGGAAAGCCGCGATGCGAGTCGCCGCCCCCGAAGAAGCGTTCCGCTAGAGGAATGGCGTCCACCGGATCGCCGTTATAGTGGAACGAATACATATCGCCGATTTCGGTACTGCGAGCCAGCACCAGTTTCTTGCCGATGGGATAGTAGCTGGCATTGCGGACCAGCAGTCGGGTGAAATTGCGCTGCGACCCGAAGGCATGTTCGGCCAGACCCAGTTCGACGGTGTTGTAAACGCCCCGGTGAGGATCCACGGGGTCGTCGCGCCGGTCTTGCACCAGGTTGATGGATATGATTCCCACCCGCACGGGCTGGGAGAGTTGCGAGAGGAGGAAAGGCGTCACTTTCAGATCGGCGACGCTGACGCGCCGGTAGGCCGCCCGGTAGAAGAGCGTGGTGGCCCTGGTAAGGCGCTGGGAGAGCTGGGCTGAGCCCTCAAGCCGGGTGTAGTTGTAGGTGCGGATGTCTTTGGAGTTATCGAAAAGCCCGGTAAAGGAAACGCTCAACTTGTCGTTGTCTTCGAAGTGCGGCCAGGAGTAGTTGAGCAACGCGCGCTGCTCCAGGGTGGAGACGCGGGTGCGCAGGCTGAGGCTGTGCGCCAGGCCCCAAAGGTTGCTGCGGGAGATATCCAGGGAAACGCGCGGGGCAAAGCCGGTAGCCCCGGCGGGGGCGTCCAGGCAGTCGTTACATCCACCGATGCGCCCCAGTTCCGCGCCCACGCCTAATGCCAGCGAATAGCGTCGCGCTTCATCCAACTGGTAGAGCACGTTCTTGGTGTTGGTGTCGCCATCGGGATCTTGAATGGCCGCATCCACGCGCGCGAATACGCCCAGGTCGTACAGCTTGCGCTGCGTTTCGGTGACCTCGGTGGGAGACAGCGGGTCGCCCGGATTGAGCGTCAGCCTGCGGTTGACGAGGCTGGGGCGGGTGTGGACCAGATTGTTGGTGACCACCTGGCGGACGAACTGCTGTTGGCCTTCGCTGACGATGTAGTGCAGTTCCACGCGGTTGGGCTCCGCGGCCGGCTGGGAATTCCACTCGAATGTGGCGTTGGCGAAACCCTTGTTGAAGTACTGCGCCAGGATGGTGTCGCGATCCACGGCGACGCTGTATTCGCTGAAGGGCTGGCCCTTTACGGAACTCAGGGAACTGAGCACGGCGGCTCGATCCAGGTGGTCGATGCCATCCACTTCCAGGCTGCTCACAAAGGATTGCGGACCCTCCTGAATCTCCAGGAAGACGGCCATCTCGCCGCGCTTGCCGCGATAGTCGTCCTGGGTGTGGGAGTTGATCTTCACATCGCGGAAGCCATTCGACTGGTACAGGTTCACGATGGAATCGTGGTCCCGGCGCAGCAGACTCTCACTATAGCGCCCGTGCGGAAACTGGAGGAACGAAGCCACCGCCAGATACATGCGTTCGCGAATAGCCTCCGAGCTGAAATACTTGTTGCCGCTGATTTCGATGGCCACCAGTTTGTGGCGGGGCCCGGTGTTGACGATGTAGTCGATGGTGGCCCGGTCGTTGGCCACGCGTTGCGGTTTGTACGCCACCTCGGTTTCGAAATATCCCTGGGATTGCAGGTAGTCGCGCAAATTGTGCTCGCCTTCCAGCAGAAGGTCGTCATCCACGGAGTGCTCCTCGAAGATGGGGATGTAGCGCTCGAGTTTGCTTTTGGAGATTTTGGCGCCGATGGTGTTGACCAGGATCCGCGGGCCGGCCTCGATCCGCAGAGTGGGCACGGCGGTGTTGGTTCCCGCATCGTACTTCATGGATTCCAGGGAAACGCGGGCTTCCATGCGGTCTTCGTGCTGGTAGAGCGCCCGCACGCCATCCAGGGCCTGACGCACGCGCGTTTCCGTCATGGGCTTCCAGGTGTGGAGGATCCAGCGGCGGAATTTGGTGGCCGTCAGGATGCGCTGGGAATCGAGTTTCACGTCCCCTTGCAGCACCGGCATAGTGAAGACTGCGCGGGGGCCGCTCGCGACATCGAAATGGATGTTGATCTGTTGATAGTTGTTGTCGTAGGTGAAAGACGGCTTGATCTGGCTGCGAAACAGGCCGTTGGACTCCATCAATCGCTGCTGGGCCGCGGCGGCTTCCTGCATCCTGGTATCGGTAAACGGCTGCCCCAGGTCGAGAGCCGAAGCGTTTTCCAATTGGCCGGCGCGCGGCGGATCGGAGATGCGGCCGGTGGCGGTGACGGCTCCAATGAACCAACTGTTCTTGGTGAGGAAGCGAACGATCACGCCATCCTTCGAGCCGTCGTTATAGGGCTGGGCATCCACCTGGATATCGGCGTAGCGGCCGGTGGCAAAAAGGCGCTCGATGCTGGCCCGTACGTCGGCCATGCGCAGCGGCTGGTTGGTCTGGAGCGGCAGGATGTCGTGCAGTTCGGAAGGGTCGAGCGGCTGCTGCCGGGGATCGAACTGAATGGTGAGTACCTGCTTGCCCTCGTACTTCTGGGCCTGCGCGAGAAGCGCGTCAGGTTGGACCGCGAGCAACAGAATGGCGCAGACAAAGTGGGCGAGCGTGGGGCACACCATCCTCATGATAACGTAAGCGATCCTAGGCAATTTTGTTACCATCGGGGACATGAACGCGGCGGAGCGCCAACGGTATTCGCGCCAGATTCTGTTTCCAGGGATCGGCGAGAAGGGACAGGAAGCGCTGCTGCACTCCCACGCGGTAGTGGTGGGTTGCGGCGCGCTGGGCAGTTTCCATGCGGCGGCGCTGGCGCGGGCGGGAGTGGGCCGGTTGACGATCGTCGATCGGGATTATGTCGAGCCCGGCAATCTGCATCGCCAGTGGCTGTTCGAAGAGAGCGACGCGGCCGAGTCGCTGCCCAAAGCCGCGGCCGCCGTGCGGCGCATCGCGCGCATCAATTCCACCGTGGAGGCGCGCGGCGTGGTGGCCGATCTGACCGCGGCCAACGCCGAAGAGCTTCTGGGCGGGGCCGACGCCATCCTGGACGGCGCCGACAATTTCGAAGCGCGCTACCTGGTGAACGATTTCGCGGTAAGCCGCGGGATTCCGTGGCTCTACGGCGCGGCGGTGGGCAGTTACGGCCTCGCCATGCCCGTGATTCCAGGGCGCACGGCGTGTCTGCGCTGCGTTTATCCCGACCCTCCCGGCGGGGTTCAACCCACTTGCGAGACGGCGGGAATCCTGAATGCGATCGTCTCCGCGGTGGCGTCGATGCAGGTGGCCGACGCGCTGAAGATTCTCTGTGGCTGCGCCTCACAGGTGCACCCGCGGATCACCACCATCGACCTATGGTATGGCGGCATCCGGCAGATCGAGGGGCCGGCGCGCGACCCCGAGTGTCCCACCTGCGGGCGGCGGGAATTCCCGTACCTGGAGGAGCGGCGCCGGCCGCCGGTGACGCTGTGCGGCCGCAATGCCGTGCAGGTCCACGAGCGCGAGCGCCCGCTCGATCTGGCGGAGCTGAAGGCGCGCCTCGAGCCGCTGGGCGAAGTGCGCGCCAACGAGTTCGCGCTGCGGTTTGTGATCGCGCCGTATGAGCTGACGGTGTTTCCGGATGGCCGCGCGATCGTCAAAGGGACCAGCGACGAAGGCGTGGCGCGGAGTCTGTACGCGCGCTACGTGGGGAACTGACGGGCCGATGAAGGGCCGGGCCGAGCTGCTTTGCCTGTGGCACGGCTCTCAATGCGGCGACACTCTCCATCGACCACATCATCCCGCGCTCCAAGGGTGGTGACGACCGCCCGACCAACCTTCAGGCCCTATGCGTCCCCTGCAATACCGGAAGGAAGAAGGATGCGGATGCCAAGACCGCGCATATTTTCCTTGATTTCCTGACCCGACCGGCGGCGAAGTCGTGAGGGCCGTTAGGCCGTGCACGACTTCGCGTTGCACTAAGCTGGCGCCGGTACTCGTCACCATAGGCAGCTATACGGACGGGTGGATTACTTCCGGACCAGGGAACATGTGTCGGCAACTTACTTCAACTGCATGATGGTGCTCGCGGCGGAAGAACACGTGTTCATGCAACCGCCCCCAATGACGGGACATCCAGCCACTGTCAGCCCCTGACGTAACCGTGCGGGTCCATATTGATATGTCCGTTTGCTACCGTGGTGTGAAGCGCCCCCCCCATGTCAGTGAGCGAGAATGTGCGCCTTTCGAGATGCATGATATCGTAGTGGAAACCGTCGGGCAGGCGATAAGAAAACTTCCATCCCCGCGGAAATGGAGCATCGGCATGCCGAGCTCCGTTACGGCCAAAAATCAAGTCTCGATCGTCGATCCATTGATAGTGCTCCTGCTTCCGAAGATAGGCGCGCTCAAACTCGCGTACCGCTTTCGCGGCTCCCTCGATATTTGCTTCGTCGCCATAGCTGCGGGCATGGCGCCACAGACTCTTATGCCCGCCACTGGCGCTGAATGAACACTCGGGCAGGAGCAGGGGCGATCCCATGTCCATCGGCTTAACACGAGATGACCACTGCTCTTCTTCAGCGAGATCAGCGGCCAGCCTTTCCAGAAAAGGGCCAGGATCCGGCGTGGCGAGGCTGTTTAAGTGGCCGACGAGTTGGTCACACCATCTAAAGCGAAAGGATTGCACAATCTCTGCCGCCAACTCGGATCGATGTTGTTGCGTGGAAAACCCCATTATGTGCGGGCTCTGATGCTTATCCGCGAAATGGCAAGCCTGGCGAACGGTTCCTTTATTAATTTCCGGATTCCTCTTCGGGGCTGGAACGAATAATAGGGACCAAGCTCCTGGCAGTCCGCCTTGCGAATCCAGAGCGCTGCGGAGGCGCGCAACGGACGGGCTTGGGATGCCGAGGAGAATTGCAGTTTCCATCGGGCTGGGCGCTATTCTCGGATTAACTTGATCACGATATCGAGCGGTACGGAGATTCGACGTAAGTCTTCTTCGCTTAGCGATTGGACGAGGCGCTCGAATAATTGGCGCTGATTCGTACCCGGTAGATCATCCCCTGTTGGCGCTAACTGCTTCGATGCATCGCTCGACGAAACCCACTCCTCGCGCCAAGGAACACCCGCTACGGTACACCACGCTCTAATTCTCCGCACGACCGCTTGAAATCGATGGCGGTGCCAGATTTGTGAAAGGCCGTGGGCCTTGATGAGCTTTGAAAAAGATCCGAGGCCAGAGTGGGTATCAAGGCTTCCAGCGATTCGATTCTTGACGTCTTCCGCTAAATCTACGGATTGGATGAAAGACTTTCGCTCACCAAGTTCCAGCTCCAGAGTCGCAGCCGGGATTTTCACGAGTTCACCCGAACCTGAGAGCTCGGTGGGCAATAACCACACCACGGTATCGTCGGAAAGCACGTACCACGGTTCCGATGGTGGCAGGCCACGCGGAATTCGTGTAAAAGCCTCGAAGATATCCTCCCGCAGGCGCGTAGCGCCGCCTTCCGGCGCATCCGCGAGGAGTTGGGGCATGTCCGCAGGCGCGACGACGAGATCTCTACCCTCGCGGCGACGAACAAGTGCGATCGATTCGAAATGCTTAAGGAAATCTCCGAATGATTCTTGCTCGTGCCCACTGGGCGGATAGGTAAGATCGCGTCTTCTCGCGACCTTAAGAATCAACTGGCGGAGTTTCGCCCCCGGTACCGGGCCGTCAGAAGTTTTCAATCCAACCGCGAGTGCCTCTACAACGATCTGTTTCCAGACTTCATCCATTTGACTAACGATTGTACGCAAAAATGGGGCCTTGCGGGCCCCATTTTAAATCTATCCACCTCGCTAGACAGGCTTTATCTGCGGTCGGCTGACTAGTCGCTGTGGGAACGCTCTAGGCCGTGCCGCCCCGGTCTTTCGAACCTTCCGGCCCAAATCGCAAATATGCGATTCGTTGCGGAATTAACTTCATCATAGCGCACTCGGCGAGTCCTCGCCGGAGGCTGAAGTCGCCAACGCGTCACCTGGAAGTTCGGATATTCGACGTCAGGGTGGCGATAAACGCACATGCCGCTGATCCGACGGGATTTCCGGCCCTTGCGCCGGATTACTCCCCATAAACGCGTCTGTGTCCGCATACGTAGGATTTATTGAACGAAGCCTCGCTGTTGACGACGGCGCTTGATCCATTTGTTACCGTTTAGTTGTGCTGCCCAAGCTGACCGATGCCGGAGAACTGCCTCCTGGAGTGCACATCGCCGACTGGCAAGAGTTCAAATCGCGATTCGGCGGGTTCTCTCCGAGGCGTCTGTGGCTGCTGGGCCGTCTACGGACTCTAGTGGAACTCGCTGCCACATCCGGAGAACTGCGGCGCGTCTTCGTCTGGGGCAGTTTTGTCACGGGGAAACCGGCGCCGGAGATCTCGACATCCTCCTGATCATGAGCGAAGGCTTCGAAGTCGATCGCTTAGCCGCTTCGGCGCAAGCCGTCTTCGATTCCACGCGGGCCAAGCTGTTGTTCGAATCGGATGTCTTTTGGGCACGCGCCTCGATCGGAGACCAAGTGCTCGATGTTTGGCTGGACACCTATCAAACCTCCAGAAGTTTTCGAAAACGCGGTATTGTGGAATTGGTGCTGCCGTGATTCAAACCGACGATCAAATGCTAGTCGCGCAGCAATGCGTTAGCAACCTCCGCAGAGTCCTCCTGGAGGCACGCAAAGTGCATTCGAGACAGGACTACTCTCGAATGGCGGAGCCGATCCTCCTTGAGATTCAACAGCGCGAGCAGGAGATCCTCGAGTACTTAAGTAGAGACTTGGAACAACCGATAGCGAGCTAGCCCGCAAGCAAGCCCCTCGATAATTCCGAGCCTCGGGATTGCCGTGTAATCGCTTTCACAATCAATCGCCGGTTGGCATGTCGCGGTGCGTGTGATGATTGGCGTGTACGCACTTCCGATCGCCAAAGAGTGTCCTCCCCCCTAGCATTTGCGCTTGCAAGCGATTACAATGCCACTTCTACGCAACAATAAGGAGGAGCCAATGCGGTCTCTAAACAACGCAAATAGGACAAACATGAAAACGAGAATCGATCTTGTGCTAATGCTCGCACTGGCGCTCACGCTGATTGGCGCCACGTTGACGATGGCCCAGCAGACCGGGGGGGGAGCCAATGTTCCTCCGCCCAGGCCGAAAGGCCCATGTGACATCTACGCCGCGGCCGGCGACCCCTGCGTGGCCGCCCACAGCACCACGCGCGCGCTGTACGCCTCCTACAAGGGCCCGCTCTACCAGGTCCTGCGCCAGTCGGACGGCAAGACCTTGGACATTGGCGTGGTCCAGCCCGCCGCGTCGCCGGTCCCGGATGCGGGCGGATACGCCAACGCGGCTGCGCAGGACGCGTTCTGCGCCAACACGTACTGCTGGATCGCCACCATCTACGACCAATCCCCCAAGCACAACAACCTCGTCCAGGCGCCCCGCGGCGGATTCAGCGGCCCGGCCATGGGTGGGTTTAATAACCTCCCGGTCGCCGACATGGCGCCGATTACGATCATGGGCCACAAGGCCTATGGCGTGTTCATCGCGCCGGGCATGGGCCTCCGCCAGAACGACGTGAAGGGCACCGCGGTCGACGATCAGGCGGAGGGGCAGTACTGGGTCGTTAACGGCCACCACTACAACTCCGGCTGCTGCTTCGACTACGGCAACGCCGAGACCGACAGCCGCGACGACGACAACGGCACCATGGAAACCACCTACTACGGCAACGCCACCGGCTGGTATCGCGGGAACGCCGCTGGCCCCTGGGTGATGACCGACCAGGAGAACAATCTGGTCGGTTGCGTCAACCCGGATGGATCCAAACTCTGCGCCAACCTGCCGAACATCGCGTGGCGATTCGTGACCGGGATCGCCAAGGGAGAACCGCACCACTGGACCTCCATGGGCGGCGACGCGCAACGGGGCGACGCCCTGTCGGTCATGTTCGACGGACCGCGTATCGACGTCACCTATGACCCGATGCGCAAGCAGGGGGCCATCCTCCTGGGGAATGGCGGCGACAACAGCAATGGCTCGCAGGGCACCTTCTATGAAGGCGCGATGACGGCCGCAGGTACCTTCCCGACGAACGGCACCGACCAACTGGTGCAGTCCAACGTCGTGGCTGCGAAGTACGACGTGCAGCGGCTGAGCCTGGCGCCGGCCCCGGCAACTGCCACGCCGCCGGGACTCCAGACGTTTTCACCGGGGTCCTCGCAGGACACCACCGTGACGTTCACGAATACCACGGGGGCGCCGGCCGTGGGCGTCCAGTTGAGCATTTCCGCGCCCAGGCAGTGGACCTCCTTCGTTTCGGGCAACACCAAGACGTCGGCGACGATCGCCGACCCGGTCGCGCCGGGCGCGAGCGTGAGCGCGACCTTCAAGGTCACCTCGGGGCCGGCGGCCTTCAACGGCGACCTGGTTGGCAACGCCTCGTGGACGACGGGCGGCAGGAAGCATTCCGAGACAACGGCCGAGAAGGTGCGGAACGTCAGCCCGATCAAGATCAACGAGTTCCGCATTAGCGACGGTTCTACCACCAACTCGACGAACTCGTTCATTGAGCTCTACAACGCCGGCGCCGGCGCCGTCGACCTCTCCAACTGGACCCTGACCGAGCACCCGACCCAGCAGGCCATCTTCTCGAACGTGAAGATCCCGGCCGGGCAGAAGCTCGCGGCTAAAGGCTTCTACCTGCTCGGCCTCTCCAACTCCGGGCTGGCGGTCCCCGCGCGCTCGGGCGACACCACCATCAGCGTCAGGAGCACGGCCGGCATGACGGCCGGCGATACCATCCTCATCGACACCGGCTCCAGCGTGGAGACCCGCAAGATCGCAAGCATCGGGACGGCGGCCGGCAACAGTACCACGCTGTGGCAACCCCTCCCCGACGGTCCGGTGATCACCGTTCCCGCCGGCTCGACCAACGTGCCTGTCACGAGCGTGGCCGGCTTCGCGGCCGGCGAGAAGATCGCCCTCGGCTACGGCGCCACCTACCCCGCCGTCGCAAGAGGCCTGGAGCGGTACGAGGTGGCTACGGTCACCGCGGTCGGCAAGCCGGGCACGCAAGCCTTCCTGGGAGCGGACGCGGTTGCCGGTGCGACCAACATCAAGGTGACGTCGGTCGCCAACATCTCGGCCGGTGACAAGATCAGGTTGGACATCGACAGCGTCGGCCATGGGATCGAGACCGTCACGGTCACGAAAGTCGGCACGCAGTCGAGCCGCTCGGCGCTCTCGGCTAATGCGAGCGCCGGCGCGACCAATATCAATGTCCGCGGCGTGAACGGTTTGGTTGTGGGCGACAAGCTGACCGTTGGCACCCCCGCGAACCACGAGACGGTTACCATCACCGCCGTCGGCGCCTCGGGTCCGGCCGGGGCCAGCGTCGTGTTTACGCCGGCTCTCGCCCAGGCGCATGCCAACCGCGAGTGGGTGGTAGCTCTGGGAACGGGCCTCGACCTGGCCGCCCCGCTGAAGTTCAAGCATGCGGCCAACATGCCCTTCAGCGGTCGGGGAACGGGGATCGCCTTCCAGCCGGCGACGGCCTTTGCCCACTCGAGCAACGAGCCCGTCCAGCCGCTCGGCGCCGGCATCGCGCTCGACAGCCCCCTGGCCAAGGACCACGCGATCGACGCGGTTGTGCGTGACGCCCAGGTCACGGCCGCGGGCTACCAGGGGACGCCGGCGCCCAACCAGTGGTTCGGTGGCCCCGCCCTCTCCGCCAGCGCCGGCAACATGGTGCTGCGTGACGCCGCCGGCCTGGTGGTCGACAGCCTCAACTACGGCGGCCTCGTCGACCCATGGGCCTCCGAGGGTTACCAAGCCACATCGGGACCCGGGGAGAGTGGCTGCCGCGTGCCTACGCCCGGCCCGGGCCGCGGTGGCTTCGGCGGGCCGGCCGCTCCGGCCGCCAGCGCGCCCAACAGGAGCGCGGGCCGCTTCCCGGACGGCCTCGACACCGACAGCAACTGCACCGATTTCCTGTTGCAACCCGCCACCACCCTGTCGGCCGCATCGGCCGCCGGCGCGACCAATATCAAAGTCGCCAGCGTGGCGGACTTTGCCGCCGGCCAGACGATTATGATCGATACGGGCGCGAGCCCCGAGACCGCCGTCATCGCGACGGTTGGCACGGCAGGCGCCACCACGGTGGGCGCCGCCACCAGCGTGGGCGCGACCGTTATCCCTGTCGCCAGCGGGGCAGGCTTCACCGCCGGCCAGACCATCACTATTGACAGCGGCGCGAACCAGGAGACGGCGGTTGTCGCCGCCACCACCGGCGGCAGAGGCGGCCGTGGCGGCGGCCCCGGCGCCACCATCACCGTCGCGGCGCCGCTCAAGTCCGCACACGCGTCCGGTGCACAGGTCTCCGGCTCCGGCATCACCCTGACCACCGCATTGACCCAGGCGCACGCCAGTGGGGCGCAAGTGGCCAGCGACGTTCCCACGCCCGGTGCGCCCAACAAATATTACAGGCCCCGGCCGCGTATGTAAATCCGGCTTGGGCGAGAGATCCGGAGGTGGGGCAGGTGGTGCTCACCTGCCCTCTATCTGCTTGGGCGGCGGGCTTGGTTCAGCGCGGGCGGACTGGCAGGCGAGCACCGCCTGCCCCACCTCCGGGCTCACCGGAGATTCCACGACATCGGGAGTTCGGAGACTCATCCCGGCGCTCCGGGACGCTTGATGCAGTCTAATCGCGAGCGTTTTCCCAAGCTGGACGCTCTAAAGGCGAGTGACTGGCTTCTCGCGTAGCATCTTTAATACCCGCGCTTTTTATCCACCACGTTGAGTAACGGCTCGCCTTTGGAGAATCGCTCGAACTGCGTCAGGAAAAACTGCATGGCGCGTTCCAGCCAGTCGCGCGTGTGGTCGGTGCTGTGCGGGGAAAGCAGCACGTTTTCCAGTTGGAAGAAGGTGTGGCCGGGAGGGAGCGGCTCCGTGGCGAAGACATCCAGCGCCGCGCCCAAAATGCGCTTTTCGGTGAGCGCCCGGACCATCGCCGGCTCGTCGATCACCGCGCCGCGCCCCACGTTGAGGATCACCGCGGTGGGTTTCATGGCGGCGAATTCGCGGGCGCCGATCATGCCGTGCGTCTGGGCCGTCAACGGCGCCGTGACCACCACGTAATCGCACTGCGCGATCATCTCCAGCAGGCCGCCGGGGCCGTAATACCCGCTCACCAGCGGGTCGGCGTTGCCCGCCGGCGGAGGCGTGCGCCGCGAGGCCAGAATGTTCATCCCCATGGCCTTCAGCCGCGTGGCCACGGCGCGGCCGATATCGCCGTACCCAACGATTCCGGCGGTCTGGCCGCTGATTTCGGTGACGTCGAACGGCTCCCACACGCCGGCCGTCTGATTGCGGATCAGCCGGCGGAAATCCTTGGCGAAATACAGAATGGCGCCGAGCACGAATTCGCCCAGCGGGGGGCTGAAGACGCCCGATCCGTTGGTGAGCGGGACGGGGCTCGCGATCACTTCGGACGACAGCAGGTCGTCCAGTCCGGCGGCGCGGCAGTGCACCCAACGTACGGAGGGGCACATCCCCAAAACCTCGCGCAGCAGCGCGCCGGAGCCCGACCAGTTGAAGATCACGGAGGCCTCCGCGGCCGTGTTCTTAAACGCTTCCGCCGTGTTGCCCACGGCAATTCCAGTGTCCGGCGGCAGAGCCTCCAGCATCGCCAGTTGAGGCTCGTTGGGATCTGCCAGCACCAGGATTATGTTGTTGTCCATGAGGGAAAGCTACCACATGTTCGATCTCCGTTTGGAAATGTTACGGGTTGTGGAGGAAGCCGCGATCGCCTCCGCGCGCACCATGGGCATGGACGGCGCCATGGTCAGAACTCCTGATGTCGCCCCGCAATTTCAGCCTGGCGGGGAAAATGGGCTGAGCCATTCCTTTCGATGGCGAGAGCTTCGCAGGTGGGGCAGGCGGTGCTCGCCTGCCCGCCCGCCCGCCCGCGCTGAATCAGGCCCGCTGCTCGAATAGGATCGAGCGAAGGCGAGCACCGCCTGCCCCACCTGCGGGCTCACTGCAAATTTCACGACATCAGGAGTTCTGAACTTGTGCGCCACCGGCGGCGCGGGGGCCATCACCGTGCTGGCGGCTTCCGAAGGCGGGGGATTGCTGCACGCGCCGGATTGCTACATGGGAAAAATCGTGGTGGGACCGGCGGCCAAGGGTGCGCACGCGCCGGTGAAGCAGAATCTCAAAGCCATCGCGCGCCGCCTGCAAGAGGGGAGTGGACGACCTGGTGGCGGAGGGCATCGCCGCGGTCGTCGCCGGAACGGGCGTGCATGTCGTGATGGGCTCGGGCGGCGCTCCCGAGGGTGCTGACGGCGGCCGCGCTATCGTGCCTGAACGGCGAGATCCTGGGGCGCCTGGCGGTGAAGGACGAAGCGCAGAAGGAACGCAACCTGGTATTCGACGCTTGCGGTGTGACCGACGGCAACCTGCTTGCAAGGGATCCGCTTCACCGGGGATGGGGTGCACACGCAATCCATCGTGATGACCTCGACGCCGGCGCGGGTGCGTTTCATCGACACCACGCATCTGGAAAACAAGCCCGACGTAAAGGTTCGCTTCCGGTAGCGGCCGGCACTGATACACTGAAGGCAGGCTCGGTCTATCGAAAACATGGCGGAATACTGTAGTTGCGGCGCACAATTACCACCGGATGCTCTCTTCTGCCACAAGTGTGGAAAGCCGCAGCGCGAGCTGGTGGCGCCGGAGGTTGAAAGCAATACCTACCCGGCAGCGGTTGTGGATGCAGTCCCTCCTCCTCCGCCGCCCACCCAGCCGCAGCCGCAACCGTTGCCGCTGAACTTCCACAATCGGGTGGCGGTGCGGATATCGCTATTGGCCGCGGTGAGCGCGACGGTGCTGATCGTGCTGTTGCCGCTGAATTGGCTGGGGGCTGG
>Ga0302320_10020341_pt1 | contig 13250 bp, 8 predicted proteins | sample Bog_T0_3_FD_202130 | JGI IMG/M metagenome (GOLD analysis project Ga0302320, IMG submission 202130) | Peat permafrost microbial communities from Stordalen Mire near Abisko, Sweden - Bog_T0_3 | ecosystem: Environmental > Terrestrial > Soil > Wetlands > Peat | place: Sweden: Abisko, Stordalen Mire...
GTTCGGAGACCTGGCCTATCGGACAAGGCCAATTGTACGGCTGGAAGGGGGTATGCGTATGGTTACCAAGGGTTACCAAAAGGGAGTGTACGAATGGGTTACCAAGGGAATCAGGGGGTGGAACGGGCGGGGAGGCCGCGTTTGGCTCTATAGAAAGGATGGGGGAAAGTGGTTGGATGGGGCTTTCCCCTGCAGATCGCTAGTCCAAATACGCTATGGGGCAGGGTTGTGCGGCAGTGTACTCTTTCAGGCGAAACGACAGGGACCCTGGGGAAGGACAATCTCCTTATGACTTGGATTCGAACCATATCGAGGTCGGAGGCCGACGAGAAGCTGCTGAAGGCGATGGAGGGGCAGCGCGCGTTGTATCCCGTGGAGTATGCCACGCCGGTGCATCCGGATGCGTCGGGAGGGTCGACGATTGTGGGGTCGCACTCACTGATTCCGGACGCGCTTTATCACGCGTTCGCCACTTTTGGGGCGCTGATGTCGCCGGAGCTGCCGCTGAGCCGGCGGCAGCATGAAATGATTACCACCATGGTTTCGGTGACCAACCGGTGCAAGTATTGAATCGAGTCGCACGCAGAGTTTCTGCGTAGGGTGACGCTGGATAAAGAGCTGGTGGAGGCGCTGGAGAAGGATTACACGACCGCGCCCATCACGCCGCAGGAGCGGGTGATGGTGGATTACGTGGTCAAGCTGACCAAGGATGCGACCAAGTGCTGGAAGGATGATATTGAGGGACTGCGGGCCGTGGGGTTTGACGATCGCGGGATCTTGCAAATCACGCTGGTTGCGTCTTGGTTTAACTACATTAATCGGGTGGCGGATGCGCTGGGGGTGGGGAGGGAGTGAGGGCCTCTAGGAGTCGTCAGTCATGTCACAAGCGCGCTGCAGCATTGCGGGTGAAGTGGAGATCTTTCGCCAGTTGCCCGGCAATCAGACAATCGCGTCTATTCAGCCTGTTTTTCGCCGAATTTGGCCGCGATGACTCCAACTGCAATCAGACTCAAAGGAATCATCAGGATCGAGGAAGCAAATGCAGCCTCACCTTGCGTCAGGTATCCGACAGTAAGGCCCGTTATTGTTGAAATGATTGCAATGACTGCAACGATGGTGCGGAAAACACGGAAAGAGACTTTCCTTCCCAGCAGGGCGTAGTATGCAAACAACCCCGTTGGAACCCCGAGCAGAGCACCTGTCAATGCTCCTTCGTTTGGCAGAACCATCCGGATGTCGCCTCGTGCTGCCCCGGAACTGAGATCTCCTTGGAAAAAGCCGATGCCGATCCCTACGATTAGGGACAGGGCAAAAACCGACACAAGCTCCCACAAGCCGGTGCCTAGCTTTCTCCAGTGCATAGCCTCTATTGGACTCCCGCTAAATGCGGCTATCAAGTGACTTGAGTACCAAGTTTAAACTGCCTAGATTTTACCGCGCCTACTGAGGGCCCTTATCGATTTTAAGAATCTGCCCGGCGAATGTGCGATTGCTCCCGTCTGCTACTAAACTTGCCTAGAGGCAAGGATGCGGTTTCGTTTCTCGTCCCATCCACTCTTCACTCCATGGCCGAATCACTAGCAGAGTTTTTCCTGGCAAACTTTCGGGCGCACCGTGATGAGCGCGCGTACGGGCAGCGGTGTGGATATCGGATGGAGTGGTTCATTTACGGGCAGGTTTTGGAGATGGCGCTTTCGTTTTGCAGGGAGCTGGAGGCGCGGGGAATCGTCAAGGGCGACCGGGTGATGATTTGGGGCGAGAACTGCGCGGAGTGGGTTGCGGCGTTCTTTGGTTGTGCTTTGGGCGGCGTGGTTGTCGTTCCGATGGACGATGGGGCGGCCGCGGATTTTGCTGCGCGGGTTGCGGGCCAAGTTGAGGCTAGGCTTTGGGTTTGTTCGCGTAGGCACGCGGCGGAGCACACGGGTGAAGCGCGCGCGCTGCCTTGCGTGGTCCTGGAAGATTTACCGCAGACAGCCGGCGGGACGCCGGCGCTACGGTCGAATCCAAATGTGGCGATCGGGCGCGACGACATTTTGCAGATTGTGTTTACTTCAGGAACCACCGCTGAACCCAAGGGGGTGGTGATAACCCATGGCAACGTGCTGGCTAACATTACTCCGCTGGAGCAAGAGATGCAGCGGTATTTGAAGTATGAGCGGTGGGTGCATCCGGTGCGGTTCTTGAATCTGCTGCCGCTGAGTCATGTGTTCGGGCAATTCCTCGGAATGTTTCTGCCTCCGTTGCTGGGCGGGACGGTGATTTTTCAGTCAGAGCTGAAGCCGTCGGAGATTGTGAGCACGATTCGGCGGGAGCGAGTCTCGGTGCTGGTGACGGTGCCGAGAGTTTTGCAGTCGCTGAAACAGAAAATTGAGCGCGATCTCGAAGATCGCGGGAAGATCGAGGACTTTCGGCAGCGGTTTCGCGTGTCGGAAGGAAAGTACTTCCTGCGCCGGTGGTGGATCTTTCGCTCGATTCGCCGGCAGTTCGGCTGGAAGTTCTGGGCGTTCATCTGCGGAGGCGCAGCGCTGGATGCGGAGACAGAAAAATTCTGGGATCGCCTGGGCTATGCCGCGATCCAGGGATATGGGCTGACGGAAACGACGTCGCTGATCAGTGTGAATCATCCTTTCAAGTTGGGAAAAGGGTCGATCGGGAAAGTGCTGCCGGGGCGGGAGGTGAAACTGGCGGAAGATGGGGAGATCTTGATCCGCGGCGGCGGAGTGGCGGCGGGGTATTGGGACAAGAGTGGGCAGGGCAGAGCGGCTGGCGAGGTTACAGACAAAGAGGGGTGGTACCGGACTGGAGATGTGGGCGCGCTGGATGACGCCGGGAACCTTTATTTCAAGGGGCGCAAGAAAGAAGTGATCGTGACGCCGGGTGGATTGAATATCTATCCGGAAGATTTGGAGGCGGCGCTGCGGCGGCAGCCGGAAGTGAAAGACTGCATGGTGGTGGGAATTGAGCGGGGAGGAAATGCGGAGCCGTGTGCCGTGGTGATTTTGCGCGGCGATGCCAGGGTTGCAGGAGTGGTAGAACGCGCAAACCAGTCGCTGGCGGAATTTCAGCGCATGCGGATGTGGATCGAGTGGCCGCAGGAAGACTTCCCGCGTACGAGTACGCAGAAGCCCCGCAGGAATTTGATTGCGGAATTCGCGGCCAAACGGATTCTGCAGACCGGAGGCGAGGATCTTGCGAGCGCGAGTCCAGTGATGGAGTTGATTGCCCAGATTACGGGGCGAGGCGTCTCGGGGCTGAATGCTGAGGCGGCTCTCGATTCTGAGTTGGGCCTCAGTTCGCTGGATCGGGTGGAGCTGATCAGCGTGCTGGAGGATCGATATCAGGTGGATCTGAGCGAGACGCGCTTCAGTGCGGCGCGGACCGTGGGCGATGTCGAACGGATGCTAAGCGGTGAAGCGCGGCCGCGGGCCGAGTATCACTATCCGCGGTGGGTATTGCGGTGGCCGGCGACTTGGTTGCGATGGCTGGCTCATTACTTGTTGATGCGGCCGGCCATGATGGTGCTGGGCTGGCCTCGCATCCAAGGGCGAGAAAACTTACGCAGCTGGAGCGGGCCGCTGCTAGTGGTCTGCAATCATATTTCGGACGTGGATTTCGCGTTCGTGCAGGCGGCCTTACCAGCGCGGCTGCGGACTCGGATTGCGATTGCAACTCGAGGAGAAGCTTTGGAGTCGTTGCACACACCGCGGGCGAGTAGACGTTGGCTCGGCAAAATCTACGATCACACCAAATGGCTACTCGGAGTTTCTCTCCTCAATTTGTTTCCGCTGCCACGCGAAGCTGGCTTCCGGCAGAGTTTCGCTTACGCGGGTGAGGCAGTAGACCGTGGATACAGCGTGCTGGTGTTTCCCGAGGGACGACACAGCGTGGATGGCAAGATGAATCCGTTTCGCGCCGGGGTTGGGTTGTTGGCGAACAATCTCGGGATTCCTGTACTGCCCATGCGGATTGTGGGATTGTTTGAAGTGAAGCAGGCGGGCAAGCGGTTTGCGCCGCCGGGGAAGATAGTTGTGCGAATCGGCCAGCCGATGAGGTTTACGGCGGGCAGCGATCCCGAGCAAATCGCGAAGGAACTGCAGAGCGCGGTGGAAGGGTTGTAATCGGCGGCGCGCAGTGAGAGTGCGGTGATGAGACTGCGCCGGACAGTCCATACCAGCACTTGGCAAGCAGGGAACAAGAAAAACGCCGTGATCCGATGGTGCGAATCACGGCGCTGTGGAGTTTTAGAATTCAGAGCCACGCCGTCACCCAAGTACTCGTTGTGGACGGCGTGAATCCTTACTCGATGGTAACCGGTCTTGCCTTGGAAGGAATCCCGTTGGCGACGACAACGAGTGCGCTCGGACCAGTTTCGATCGTTGTGGGAACGACGAAGGTGGCGGAAACGACAGCGCTGCCGGTGGCGATTCCCATGGTGCTGAAATTCGACGTGCGGGCATAGAACACGTGTTTGGTGGCCGAGTTAACAATGCGAACCAGCGGAAAGCTGGTGGCCATCTGAGAATCGTCTCCGTAGGCGGTCCCAGCGGTGAGACCGTTGAACTGCGTACCGGAGATGGTGTAGGTACTGCCCGGGGTTAGGGTCTTGGGAACCGAGGTGATGGTGGGCGCCCAAGCGGCGTTCACTGTGCCCTTGGACGTGTAGAGTTCGACATCGTGAACAGCTGGGCTGCTGCCGCTGGAGGGTATCCACATGACTTGGCCGGTCGGCAGCAGCAACTGCCGAGCGTCCCATGATTCCAGCTTCGCGCCGTCTGCGGTGGATGGAGCTGCTATGAATGTGTTTCCGGGGAAACTGAATTCATAGAAGCTGCCGGTGCCACTGAAAACGCCAGGGCTAGTGTAGACGAGGATGTTGCCGTCGGGAAGGATCGTCGCGTTGCCGTCGGCGATGTCGTCTTTATTGGGGAATTGAGGGCCGGCAGTCCAGGTACCGGTGGTGGAATCGTAGATGGAAGTATTGGTGGTTGCGCCGAAGGCAACAACGCTGCCGTCGGGGCGCTGCATGAGCGGGCCCATCTCCGGGACGATGCCCAGGCCGCCGCTGTTGGGTAGCGTGACGATTGTGCTGCCCGCACTCGTCCACTTTTGAGTCGACGGGTTATAGATTTCGGAGTTGGTTCCGTCTTCGGTATCAACCGTGAGCACGTTGCCGTCGGGCAGAAGAGCGAAGCCTTCCTCGGAGAAACCGTCGGCCTTCCCACTATTCGTGACAGCTGTCCAAGTCAGGGTGGTGGCATCGAATAGCACCTGTTTCTCAGACGGTTCTCCTCCCTGACCCATCATGAACGTTCCGTCGGGCAGGACGATTGCGGGGGAATCGCCGATCGTAGTCCACCCGCTAGGTGGGTTGACGACGGTCCACGCATTGGCCACGGGATCGTAAATCGCCCCCTTGTTGGTTTCGTCCTGTTGAAGGTTGTTGTACTCTCCGCCCTCGACGAGGACGCGACCGTCGGGCAGTATGGCAGAGGCAAAGTAGAGTGGCGCGTACCCCGATTGCATCGAGGCCAGCTGGGTCCAAGTGCCGTCCACATAGTTTCCTGTGATATCGGGAGTGAGCTGCCACCAGGCGTTGCTGTTGTACTCATGCATCATGACGGTTCCGTCGGTCAGCAAGAGCGCAGTATCGGTGAACCAAGTTGGTTGGTTTGTGAGCTTTGTCCATTTTGAAGTAAGGGGTTCCTGGGAGCTGGCGATCCCCGACCACGCCAGTAGAGTCAGAAGGGCGATTGCGAGTGTACGGAAAAGCCTCATTTGTTTCCTCTCGTTATTTTGATTTATCTCAATGTGAACGCTGATGCGGTGTTCCCCACAGTGCAACGCCGCAGAGGGTAGCAGCTTGAGCTTCGGCCTGGAATCTCAAGGCCGCCGGATTATAACCCGGTTGCGGGGATTCTGATCCCCTTGTACAAAGATTTGACAAATTAATTTTGCCCGAAGTAGGAGGGTTTGCAAGATCTTGCGCACAGCTCGCCGACGAGAAGACGAGCCTCCTAACTTTCGTCCACAGAGCAAATCCTCTGGCTGAAAGACGAACGAGCTGTGCCTATTCTTCATCCATAACCGCATCTTCTTTGTGCAAATCCCATTCAATCCGTACCGCCGGCAAGTTTGCCTCGCTGAGTGCGCGATTGAGCGCAGGAAGGTCTGTCGTTTTGAGAGCATCCCAACGTTTAATTACCTCCGATGCGTCGTGTTCTGCGGCCGTGGTGGCTTCCGACTGCGAAGCGGTTGGCTCCGCATCGACCTGCCAGACCTGGCCGTATAACACAGCCACCTGTCCGTTTACTCTCGTGAGAGTGACATCGCCGGAAGGTGGCGCGGAGAACCCGGACGACGCCCCAAGAACTTCTGCAAGTTTGTTCTGGAAAGCCTGAACGGAATCGTGAATTGGGCCGGTGGCTTGTTGGCTCAGTTTCTGCAAGGGCTCGCGAATCGATCCGGCTTGCAGTACTGCCCGTGAAGTTTCACTCAGGAGGGAGGCGAGGCGCACTTCAAACTGGAACTTCTTCTCCAGGCTGGCTGACGAGATCTTTACGCGAGGGTCGATCTTCACCACGAAGGGGGCGGTATAAGTTTTTCCGTTTGCGGTGAGCCGCGCGGTATACGGGCCAGGCAAAGCCGTCGGACCGAGCGGGTAACGAGGTGTGTCCCCTGGGATTGCAGAGATGGGATAGTCGTGGCGCGTGGAATCGGGCGTGGGATAGTGCAGATCCCAAACCCAGCGGTGCATGCCGGCGTCGGAGGGCAGAGGGTGGAAAGGACGCAGCCAGTAAAGGGGAATGAGTTGCTTCTTCAGGTCCGCCTCGCTGACATCAGGTTCGTCCGCGCTGGAATATTTGCGAACGAGCTGGCCGTGAGCGTCGAGGATTTCGAGAGTGACGGGGCCGGAGGCGTGAGCCAGATAGTAATCAATGACCACGCCGTCGGGAGGATTAGCGGCGGCGGGCTCGTCGGGCGGGAGCGGTGTGTCGGTATAGGTATCACGCTGCATGCGGTAGGCCAGGGCTGGAGTGAAGAGATGCGCGTCGGCGGCGGCGATCGAATCGGTTGTTTCGCGCAGCGGGGCGATGTCATCCAGAATCCAGAATGAGCGGCCATGTGTGGCGACGATTAGATCGTTGTCGTGAATCCAGAGATCGCGCATGGAAGTGTGCGGCAGATTCAGCTGCAACGATTGCCAGCGGTCGCCGTCGTCGAACGAGACCCAGACTGAGTTTTCGGTGCCGGCAAAGAGCAGGCCTTTGCGGACGGGATCTTCGCGGACCGTATCTACGGGGCCGAGGCCGGGAAGGCCGGCGGTGATCAGCTTCCAGGTTTTGCCGCCATCGTGAGTACGGTAAATGTAAGGCCGCTCATCGTCGATGCGGAAGCGGCTCACGGAAGCGTAGGCGGTGTCGTCATCGAAGTGCGAGGCGCTGATCTGAGTGACCTTGCTCCAAGGTGTTAGGCCCGGCGGAGTGATGTCGTTCCAGTTGTTGCCGCCGTCGCGAGTCAGCCAAATCAGACCGTCGTCGGTGCCCGCCCAGAGCGTATTGATGTTTTTGAACGAAGGGGCGAGCGCGTAGATGACCCCGCGCTGTTGGTCGGCGCCTTTGGGAATTAGAGTACCTACGCTAGATGGAACGGCGGGATTCTCGCGGGTGAGGTCGGAGCTGATGGTCTGCCAGGAATTTCCGCCGTCGGTGGTTTTAAAGAGCACGTTGCTGGCGAAATAGAGAACGTGCGGGTCGAGGGGCGAGAACAGCAAGGGCTCGGTGCGATCGGTTCGGTATTTCGCGGTGCGCAGTGGGATCGGGGTGATGTTCTGCACCTGCCCGGTGGACCAGTGAAACTTCGAGACCTCGCTTCTGCCGCCACCGTAAATGATGTCAGGGTCGAGCGGATCGGGTGTGACGTAACCATATTCGATCGCGCCGACGGGATGCCACTCGCGGTAGGTGATGGCGCCGTCGTTGCCGCGGCTCGCGATGCAGACGGAACCGCTCTCCTGTTGGCCTCCGCAAACCCAATACGGAAAGGTAGTGGTCACCGCGACGTGATAAATCTGGGCCGTCGGCTGGTTGTACCAGGAACTCCAGGTGGCTCCGCCGTTGACGGTCACGAGGGCGCCCTGATCGCTGACTAAGAGAATAACGTTGGGGTCGTTGGGATTGATCCAGAGATTCTGATAGTCGTCGCCACCCGGCGCGCCGCGGAAACCAGACCATGTCTTGCCGCCGTCGGTCGACTTCATGGTTACAGTGCTGGCGCTGTAGACGATATCAGGATTCTTGGAATCGACTCTGGGGATCGGGAGATCGCCGCCGCCGATGCGGCCGGAGGGGCGCGGATCATCGGTTGCTTTCGACCAGCTATCTCCGGCGTCGTCGGAACGGTAGACCGCAAGCGCACCTGAGGCGGTGCCAAGTGTGGCATAAAGTCGCCGCGGATCTGTAGGAGCGATAGCGACATAGATTTGCGAGAGATCTTTCGGCAAGCCGTTGGTAAGAGGATGCCAGGTGTTTCCACCATCGGTGGACTTGAACAATCCGCCGCCGCTTCCGTTGACTTCGTTGTTGTCCTCCCATGGGCCCTCGCGCACCTCCCACATGGAGGCGTAAATCACGTCGGGATTGGAAGGATCAATCTCGACGTCGGAGGCGCCGGTATTCTCGTTCTTGTAGATGGACTTTTCCCATGTCTGGCCAGCGTCAGTGGAACGAAAAAGGCCGCGCTCTTCATTAGGACCGTAGGGATGGCCGAGCACGGCAGCGAAGACTCGATTGGGATCGCGAGGATCGACGGCAAGTGCGGGAATCTGGAAGCCGTCGCGCAAGCCGAGATGAGTCCAGGTCTTTCCGGCGTCGGTGGATTTGTAGATTCCGTTGCCGACTGAAAGGTCGGGGCGATGCAGGCCTTCGCCGCTGGCGACATAAATGATGTTGGGATTCGAAGATGCTACGGCGATGGCGCCAATCGATTGCGTAGATTCGTGATCGAAGATGGGCGTCCAGGTGCGGCCGTAGTCATCCGACTTCCATACGCCGCCGTTGACCTGGCCTACGTAGAAGACATTGGGCTGGCTCGCGACGCCAGTTGCGGCGCGGGTGCGGCCTCCTCGAAACGGGCCGATCATACGCCAATGGAGATCCTGATAAGTATTCTCGGGAATTTGCTGCGCGGTGCAAGATCCGATTGACAGGAAAACCGAAATGCAGATGAGCAAACGAACGCCTACCAAGTATATGGTCAATGGGCCCCCTCAAACGCCAAACACCAAACTAAGCAGAATAAACTAAAACCGCGATGATAGGGCGGCGGAGGCGGGTGAATGGAGCGCAGAGAAACCCCGCCTTAAGAGTGGACGAGTACTAGCCGATCTCGGCCAACGTTTGCGCCAATCCGCCTGGTTTCAAGGGTGGTGTTGCACCGGACTGACTGGCGACCCACGCGCCCACGCGGTTGGCGGTTTCATTGACCTGCGCAAGCGGGGTTCCGCGAAGATAGCCGTGCACCAGAGCTGCCGTGAACGCGTCGCCCGCTCCGACGGTATCTGCTACCTTCACTTTGAAACCCGGATGCTGGTTGGATTCATCGACCGAAACCAGGATGCTGCCGCCATCGCCGCGCGTGACGCAGACCAGCTTCAATTCATACAAAGAGAGCAGACGCCGGGCCGACTCTTCCTCGCTGCGATGTTCGAGCTCGAACAAACGCATAATTCTCGGGAGTTCTTCATGGTTGAGTTTGATGATGGTGGCCAGCTTCGTTGATTCGGCGAAAACCTGCGTGGTGTAAAAGTGTTGCCTGAAGTTGACGTCGAAAACCCGCGCCGCGCTTGGGTGCGAAGCGAGCAGGAAACTACGAATCGTGGCATGACTGCACTCGGATCGTTGCGCCAGCGATCCATAGCACACGGCGTCGGCCTGTTGAGCGAGCTTCTGCCACTGCGGCGTCCAATCGAGAAAATCCCATGCCACTGACTCGGAGATCTCAAACCTGGGCTGACCCGTGCCATCCACTTCAACCTTCACCGTTCCGGTGGGATGGTCCGCGTCTTTCTGAATGAATTCAGTAGGAAGAGCGAGCTCGCCGAGGCGACGGATCGCTTCCGCACCAAGAGCGTCCTCACCCAGGCGGCTGGCGGGAATGCCTTCATCCCCAAGCAGTGAAGTAATGTAAGCGAAATTGGCCGGCGCGCCACCGAGTTGCTTTCCGGCAGGCAATAGATCCCAAAGCAATTCGCCCAGACCGACGACTATGTGCTTCTTGCTCAGCATGAAATGATCCGCAAAGCGGCGGACGGTTGCGGTAACGAACAAACTGGCGGAGAATCGGGAGGCACGCATCGAGGTTGAAGCATAAGAGTTTCCCCGAAAGCCAATATCAAAGGTCAACCACCGCCATGATGCATTCTATTTGTTCCAAAAGCTGGGTAAAGCTAGTCACGCTGCTTCTGGCGCTGGCTTCACAGGATAGCGCAAATTTACCGTTTGGGCCGTGGCAGCGAGCTTCCGAGACTCCCATCATCTCGCCGCAAGGGGACGGATGGGAGTCGGCGGGTACTTTCAACCCCTCTGTGGTTCTTCGTGACGGCAAGTTCGTCATGCTCTACCGGGCCCAGGACAAAGGCGGTACCTCGCGGCTTGGCTACGCCGAGAGTGCAGACGGAATTCACTTCACGCGGCGGAGCGAGCCTGTGCTCTCTCCAGAAAACGATTACGAAAAAGATGGCGGCGTGGAAGACCCGCGTCTGGTTCGGTTCGGCGATACCTACTACCTGACTTACACCGGCTATAACAAGAAAGATGCGCAACTGTGTCTGGCGACTTCGAAGGATCTCATCCACTGGGAGCGAAGAGGGGTGATTCTTCCTGCCTATAAGGGGCGATGGAACGTTCGCTGGACGAAGTCAGGGGCGATTGTGCCAGAAAAGATTGCCGGCAAGTACTGGATGTATTTTCTGGGGACGACACCGGACAACAACGACCAAATGGGGCTGGCATCTTCGACCGATCTGTTGCATTGGACGGATGCGACCGATGCGCCTGTGTTGCCCGTGCGCGCGGGAAAGTTTGATTCTCGTGTGGCGGAACCGGGACCTGCGCCGATCGTCACACCCGAGGGAATTTTCTTGATCTATAACGGTGCTGACGACAAGCTGGTGTACCGCACTGGCATGGCGGTGTTCGACCGAAATGATCCGCGCGTGGTGATCTGGCGAACGGATGCTGGCATCTTCGCTCCCGAGAAACAATGGGAGAAAGTTGGGCAGGTTCCGAATGTGGTGTTCGTGGAAGGCATGGTGCGGCAAGGGGAACGATATTTGTTCTATTACGGAGGCGCGGACACAAACGTTGGCATTGCGGAAGCGCCGGTTGTTCCGTGGGAAAAGCGGGAAAAGGCGCTCAAATGACATTGACCGCAGTCGATAAGGAAACTGACATTCGAGGTCCGAGTCATCTATTGGCGCATCATTTTACGGACTTCGGGTTTGTCGTGAATTGCATGTTGCGAATAATCCCCTCGCCTTCCTTAACGAAGATCAACTGATTCGCCTTCACGTCTTTCAGCGAATCGATGTGGCCGCTGGGCCAGCGGATTTCCAGCACTTCGACCTTCGCGGCTCTTCCGAGCCCGAAGTGGATGCGTAAATCGTTCTGGGAGATGTAACTTCCTCCGCTGCGCACTTCATCGATCTGCCGGTGAGGCTTGGTTTCCCCGGGAGAATGAGTTACACAAGTGAGACGAGCGCCAATGCCACTTCGGTTGGACTTGGTGCCGATAGTCCGGATCTTGATCCAATTGTTGCCGAGCGTGGAAGTGCAGTGTAAGAGTTGGGGATAGTCGTTGACGGTATTGACCACGACGTCGATGTTGCCGTCGTTGTCGAAGTCACCGAAGGCGCAGCCGCGCGCGGGCACGGGGTCGGAGATGCCCGGACCGGCATCCAAAGAAACATCGGCGAAACGGCTATTGCGCAGGTTGCGGTAGAGCAGTTTGCGCTGGGCATAACCCGACTCGGTTTTCAGTTGCTCAACCTCGGGATAAACGTGGCTATTGCAAATCAGAACGTCGGGCCAACCGTCATTATCGAAGTCGAAGAATCCGCAACCCCAGCCTAAGAATTGGGTGTGCGCGCCCAAACCCGCGGCGAAGGTGACGTCCTCGAAGTTACCGCCGCCCAGGTTGTGATAGAGCGAGGGAGTATCGCCGGCGAAGTTAGTCTTGAGGAGGTCGAGGTTGCCGTCGAGGTCGTAGTCGGCCGCGGAGACGCCCATGCCGGCCTGGGGTTTGCCGTCCGGACTGAGGGCGCAACCGGCCTCGATGGCGATTTCTTCAAACGTTCCATTCTTCTTGTTGTGATAGAGCGCGCTGGCGGCGGAATCATTGGCGACATAAATGTCAGGCCATCCGTCATTGTCGAAGTCGGCAGTCAGAACGCCCAGGCCGTAGGTGCTGTTCGTGCGGAGTATTCCCGCCGCTTCGGAAACGTCAGTGAAAGTGCCGTCGCCATTATTGTGGTAAAGGATGTTCTTGCCGCCCTGAAGACCGGGCGGGCCGCAGGCGACCATCACGCCTTTATAGAGACATGGGCCGGATTCAGGGAGGGGGGCGGTGGCGAGATCCATGTCGATGTAGTTGGCGACGAAGAGGTCGAGATGACCGTCGCGGTCGTAATCGACGAAGGCGCAACCTGTGTTCCATCGTGTACTCTTGCCGGCTACTCCGGCCTTCTGGCTCACATCGGTGAAGCTGCCGTCGCCGTTGTTGTGATAGAGGACATTCTTGCCGTAATAGGTGACGAAGAGATCGTCCCAGCCATCGTTGTCGTAATCGCCGACGCAAACGCCTTGTCCCCAGCCGGAGTGGACGAGGCCGGCCTTGGCAGTCACGTCGGTGAAAGTGCCGTCGCGATTGTTCCGAAAAAGATGCGAGGTGGGCTCGCTGCCAAAGGGGAAACCCTCAAGGCGCCAGCCGTCCACGATAAAGATGTCGAGCCAGCCGTCGTTATCGTAATCGTAAAATGCGACGCCACAGCCTGTGGTTTCGAGCAGGTACTTGTTCTTGTGTTCTCCCCCGAAGATGGTTTTGACATTCAGGCCGGATTCGCGTGCGACGTTAAGGAAGCTGACTCCGAGGTCGGAAGGTGGCGCCGCCGATTCTTTCTGATCCGCCTTCTGATCTACCTGCTGGCGGGGAGCGAGGGAAGCGCGCAGCCAATGAGGCCGCGCCAATTCCACAAT
>Ga0302320_10020342_pt1 | contig 13250 bp, 9 predicted proteins | sample Bog_T0_3_FD_202130 | JGI IMG/M metagenome (GOLD analysis project Ga0302320, IMG submission 202130) | Peat permafrost microbial communities from Stordalen Mire near Abisko, Sweden - Bog_T0_3 | ecosystem: Environmental > Terrestrial > Soil > Wetlands > Peat | place: Sweden: Abisko, Stordalen Mire...
GCGACATCGTCAAGCGAAGACCAATACGTTCGATTTGCTTTACTCTTCCAGAACTTAAAGCTGTAAAACTTTGGGACAAGGTCGAAGCGGCGCATACCAGGGCCGCCAGCATTGTTGCCCCACCCTGCCAGGATCTTTGCCGCCATGCAAAGTCGGTTTGGAAAATCCCTGAAGCAGCCATCCGACTAGCGCCTTATCCTTACACGCCAGGTAAAGAATATCTCGTGTTACAACCAAGGGCCGCTGGATTCACCGTGGGTTTTGTTGGCCGGCTGGAAAGACGGAAAGGAATCGAGACTCTTACGGCGGCGATACCTTCAATCCTGGCGGCTGTGCCGGAAGCCAAAATGCGTTTTATCGGAACTACGCTAAGCCATCCAGAGTCTGGAATTGCGTATGATAAGTGGATTCAGCACAAGATGCCGGACCATGCAAACAGTTTGGAATTCGCCGGCAAGTATCCGCTGGACCGAATGGCAGAGGCTTACGACACGCTGGATATCTGTGTGTTTCCCAGTCTTTGGGAAAACTTCCCCAATGTATGCCTGGAGGCCATGTCGGCTGGCCGCGCGGTCGTTGCCAGCCGCGCCGGCGGGATGTTTGAAATGCTGGATCGGGGCCGTGTGGGTCGCCTCATTACCCCGGGCGATTCGGCTTCCCTGGCCCGCGAAATTATTTTCCTTTTGAAAACGCCGGCGGAACGAATCCGCCTTGGCGAAGCGGCTAGAAAGCGTGTGCTTGATACTTACAACGAAAACTTGATTGGGCAGATGATGGAGCGAATCTACCGGGAAGCGATCCATCGCAAAGCCAAGCACAGTTGATTTCCAGGAAATTCTCCCAGCCCTGCTTTCAGCAGTTAACCGGCCGGCTAATCGATCTGAGTTTGAGTTCAGAACGTGGCTGGCGCCCTCCCTATCAGCCAGCAGGCACGTTTGTGACTGCCTGAATTCTGGCAGGTAAATCCCCCGCAAGGCGCGCTCGACCGTCTCCACCTTGGATGCTGCGGTGCTTGAACTCCTGGTTCTTCCGCGCAAAATGCTGCACAGACGAGGAGTGGTTCCAGGATTTTTATCGGGTGCCCACCCTTTCCGCTTTTAGAAAGCGCGTCCGGCTGGCAAACTTCGCCCATGGCAAAAGTCAAAGTCGCCGTGCTGGGCACCGGTTCGCTCGGCCAGCATCACGCCCGCATTTATTCCGAACTGCACGCCGCCGGTCAGGTGGAACTCACCGGCATTTTCGACGCCCACGCCGAGACCGCCCGCAAAATTGCTGAGAAGCACAAGTTGCGCGTGTTCGGCTCCATCGCCGAAGCCGCCGCCGCCAGCGATGCGCTGAACATCGTCACGCCCACGACCACCCACTTTGAAATCGCCCGGGCCCTGCTCGCTCAGGGCAAACACGTGCTGGTGGAAAAGCCGATGACCGACAGTTCGGAGCAGGCCGCCGAGCTGTGCGAACTGGCTCAGCGGAACAGTTGCGTCCTCCAAGTCGGCCACGTCGAGCGCTTCAACCCGGTTTTCAAGTTCCTCGAAACCGTGGCCACCGAGCCGAAGTTCATCGAATGCCACCGGCTGTCGCCCTTTCCCGCCCGCTCCACCGATATTGGCGTGGTGCTGGACCTGATGATTCACGATCTTGATGTCGTGCTGGCGTTTGTGAAATCGCCCGTCACCAGCGTGGACGCGGTGGGTATTCCGGTGTTGAGCAAGAGCGCGGACATTGCCAACGCGCGGCTGCGGTTCGCCAATGGCTGCATCGCCAACCTCACCGTCAGTCGCATCAGCCCGGAGCGGATGCGCAAGATCCGCGTGTTCAGCGGACCCACGAATCCGTGCTACATCTCGCTGGATTATCGCGCGCAGGAGGGTTTTATTTATCGCCTCGCCCGCGAAGGCCAGCAGGAAACGCCGCTGCTGAAAAAAATCCTCGCCGCCAAGCTCGGAGTGGGCAAGGACTCCGCCATTGTCAGCGAATTCGCCGGCAAAAAAATCGTGCGCGAGCCGGTGCCCATCGCGAAGGACGAACCGCTTAAGCTGGAGCTGCAAAGCTTCGTGAATTGCGTCCGCGAAAAGCAAACGCCCGTCGTCAGCGGCGAATCCGCCAAACGCGCGCTGGACCTGGCGTTTGAAATCACGAGACAGATAGAGCAGACAAAATAGACGCAGCTACGCAGTGCGGCTGACGCCGCAAACCAAAGAACATTACTCCCGATGAAGTTGTCCCAGACTGTATAGCCGGTTCCATTGGCACTGATGCCGAAGATGGCACCGAGATTCGAGATGCCGCCGTAAGAGGTTGTTCCGTAAAGCACGTTACCCGACGTGATCAAGGCTCCATAACCTGGATTGGCGCCGTCGCTGCCGGTGAAGTTTTTCAAAACTTGACAGCCTGTTCCGTCGGGCTTCCGGCTGAAAATCGTCCCCAATTTGAAGTGCCGCCGGACCATGTGGTCCCAGCCCTTCCGCCGTCGCCTACAAACTGGATTTGCGGAAAGATTTGGTGGCAGACCCGGGCGATAAAAGGTAAAACGGTCCCATGCAACCCCTCACTTCCAGACAACGCCTGGCGGCCACATTAAACCACCAGGAGCCGGACCGGCTGTGCGTGGATTTCGGCGCCGGTTTCCAAACGGGCATGGGCGCGGGCGCGGCACACCGGTTGCGCAAGGCGCTGTTGGGCCGGAACGACCACCGCGTGAAGATCATCGAATCCTACCAGATGCTCGGCGAGCTGGACGAGGAATTGCGCGAGGCGCTCGGGCTCGATGTCGTGGGCGTGCATGGTTCGGGCAGCATGTTCGGCTTCAAAAATGAGAACTGGAAACCGTTCACATTGTTCGACGGCACGCCGGTGCTGGTGCCGGGGAACTTCAATGTGACGCCCGCTCCGGACGGCGGCTGGCACATTTATCCCGAAGGTGACACCAGTGTGCCGCCCAGCGCGTGGATGCCCAAAAACACGTTCTTTTTCGACTCGCTCAACCGCCAGCAACCGCTCGACGAATCCAAACTCGATCCCGCGGATAATTGCGAGGAAATGAGCGTGGTGGAGGACGACGAGGTGCGACACTTTGCCCGGCTCGCGCGGCATTACCACGAAACCACCGATTACGGCATCTATCTGACGCTGCCCGGCACCGCATTCGGCGACATTGCACTGGTGCCCGCGCCGTGGATGAAATATCCCAGGGGAATTCGCGGCGTGGAGGATTGGTATATGGCGACAGCCGCGAATCGCGACTATGTGACCCGGGTGTTCGAGGTGCAATGCGAGTGTGCGCTCAAGAGCATCGAAAAGCTGGCCGCCGCGATCGGCGATCGCGCGCACGTGGCGTTCGTTTCGGGCACGGATTTCGGCACGCAAACCGGGCAGTTCTGCTCGGCGCAGACGTACCGCGAACTTTACCTGCCCTTTCACAAGGCGGTGAACGACCGGATTCACCAGCTGACGAAGTGGAAGACGTTCATTCACAGTTGCGGCTCGGTTGGCCCGTTCATCCCGGATTTCATTGCGGCCGGGTTCGACGTGCTGAATCCGGTGCAATGCTCCGCCACCGGCATGGACCCGCGCTGGCTCAAGCGCGAGTTCGGCCGGCACATCGTTTTTTGGGGCGGCGGTGTGGACACGCAAAAGACCCTGCCCTTCGGCACGCCGGATGAGGTGTATCGCGAAGTTCGCGAACGGATTGACATCTTCGCCCCCGGCGGCGGGTTTGTATTCAATTCCATCCACAACGTCCAAAGCAATGTGCCCACCGCCAACCTCCTCGCCCTGTTTCGGGCGATCCAAGACAGCAGAAAGCCGTGACCGGAGCGGTGGCGACGTCATCGCGGGCCACTGTGCTCCAGAGTTTTGGATTGGGAGACAGCGGCCGGCGCCACTCATGAGGACGCTGGCTATAAAATATTGGTTAGCAGTAGTTGCGCAGCGGACTACGCCGGCACCCACGCAGCTGAAGTTTGCATTGTTCCGAATTCTACGACCATCCGGCGCCTACGGCGCTGAGGGTATTTGCGCGGGCGAAAAGGGGTCACGGCGATAGTTTAGGCCGAGTTTATCCAGGCGTTGTTCATCCACCGTGAGGCGCGGTTGAAAGCCGTCCCAGTCGCGCGCCTCCTTGGCGGACCAGGTCACTTCCGACAGCGCACACAGGCGCGGAAGAATCATGTATTCCACGTGGGACGGCGAGGCGACATATTCCGTCCACAAATTGCCCTGCGCGCCCAGAATATGCGCCTGAAACTGCGGCGGCAGATTAGTAGGCACCGGCTCGAAGGCGTACACGTTTTTCAACGGCAAAAAGCCGCCGATAGCGCGGGGCTCGGCTTCATGGTTGGTGGACTGATAATGGTCCAAATAGCAGAATTTAGTGGGAGACATCACCACGTCGTGCCCGGCGGTGGCTGCCTCGCGGGCGCCGCCAATCCAATCCATGACCACGGCGTTTTGCGCCAGGCCGCCTTTCATGATTTCGCTCCAGCCGATGATCGTCTTGCCATGCGCGTTGACAAATTTTCCCATGCGGCGGATGAAGTAACTTTGCAATTCCTCCTCGTTTTTCAAGCCTTCGCGCTTCATCAGCGCCTGGCATTTCGGACAATTTTCCCAATCGCGTTTGTTCACCTCGTCGCCGCCGATGTGGATGTATTGGGACGGGAATAGTTCGAACACTTCGTCCAGCACGCCCTCCAGCAAGACGTAGCCTGCCTCATTGCCGGCGCAAAACACGCCCATGTGGTAATGGTTATGGGCGCCGCGATCAATGCTGTAGGGTTCGCCCGTGCAGCTTAATTCGGGATAGCAGGCCATCACCTCGGTCGAGTGGCCTGGCATTTCGATTTCAGGGATGGTCGTGATGTGGCGCGCCGCCGCATAAGCGACCACTTCGCGGATCTCGTCCTGGGTGTAGAAGCCGCCATAGCGTCCATCGGGACCGTAGGCCGTGCTCGATTTGGGATCGAGGTCGAAACCGATGTTATTGCGCCACGCGCCGACTTCCGTCAGGCGGGGATATTTTTTGATCTGTATCCGCCAGCCGTCCATATCCACCAGGTGCCAGTGGAATATGTTCAGTTTGTGCAAAGCCATGCTGTCGAGAATCTTTTCGACCTCTGGCTTGGTGAAGAAATGGCGGCTGACGTCGAGCATCAATCCGCGCCATCTGAATCGCGGCCAGTCCTGAATGCTCACGCAAGGAATGTTCCAACTGGCTTGCGTCACGACGTTTGTGGAAAGAATGTCCGGCGGCAAAAGCTGCAACAAGGTTTGCGCGCCGTAAAACAGACCGGCCTGCGTTTGCGCGCGAACGACGATGGAATTGGTGGCGACGGTCAATTCGTATCCTTCCGCGCCGAGTTCAGGATCGGCCCCCTTGGTGGTCAGCAAAATTCCGTTGGCAATCGGCGCGCCACCGAACCACTTGGCGCCAATTTTCAGCGGAAAACCGGTCGCAGGGCGAAGCTGCGCGGCCAGTTGGCCGGCCGTTGTCAGTGAACGCGGGTTGGCAAATACCCGCGTGTCCGGGGCAAGCAGGAAGGCACCGGCACGCGACTCCATCTTTTGCGGCAAGGGAATGATGGCCGGCGCGTGGGGGTCGGCGGCGTAAACCGAGGCCAGCAGCAGCGAAGCTGCAAAAGCGGCCATTATTCTCATAGAGATGCGTTTCATTTGACTTGCAGAGGCTCAGCTTGCACACCAAACCTGATGCCGTCACGATTTTTCGCTTATTCGGCAAGTGCGCGCGGCAGCGTTTTGAGTTCTAGCCCGGATGGGCGCGTGTTTTTCGAGCCTTTAAGTTTTAAATTTGCCCTGCCACTTTTGATCCTGTCGCCAAGCGGCATGGATTCCACAAGAATAAGTCGTCCCCCTTGGATCGCAACAAATGCCGAAATCGGGCTGGCGCGGCGAAGCATTTTGGCGAAACATGCGCCGTAGGGACTGATTTATGTTTCAGCTGAAAACACTCATGAAGCTGTGGTTCGCCATTTTGCCAGGGCTGTTCCTGCTCTGTGGACTGACGTTGCCGGCGGCGGAATCCGCACCCAGCACTACCGACACCGCGCCGCCAGACCAGATGCCCGTAAATTATTTCAAAACCGAAACCGCGCGGATCACCGCTTCCTGCCGGTCCGAAGTCCAATCGCTGGCGGATTGGCAATCTCACCGGACGGAATACCGCCGGCAGGCGGCGGAGATGCTGGGGCTGGAGCCACTGCCGGAACGAACGGAATTAAGGCCCGTGATCACCGGCAAGCTGGAAGCGGAAACTTTCACGGTGGAAAAAATTTACTTCCAGTCACAGCCGCACCTGTATGTGACTGCGAATTTATATCTGCCCAAACATCGTGCCAAGCCGGCGCCGGCGGTGCTTTATTTGTGCGGTCATCTGCCCGTCATCACCAATGGCGTCAGCTGCGGCAACAAGACCGCCTACCAGCACCACGGCGCCTTGTGGGCCGCCAATGGGTATGTCTGCATGATTTTGGACACGTTGCAATATGGGGAAATCCAGGGGCATCACCGCGGCACCTACGACGAAGGCATGTGGTGGTGGAACTCGCGCGGCTACACGCCGGCCGGGGTGGAAGTGTGGAACGCCATGCGGGCCTTGGATTACCTCGCCTTCCGCCCAGAAGTGGACCCTGAGCGCATGGGCGTGACGGGCCGTTCCGGCGGCGGCGCTTATAGCTGGTTTCTGGCCGCCTTGGATGACCGGGTGAAAGTGGTGGCCCCGGTTGCGGGCATAACAGACCTGCAGAACTACGTTGTGGATGGCGCCGTGGATGAGCATTGCGATTGCATGTTTCTGGTGAATACCTACCGCTGGGATTATCCCCGGCTGGCCGCCTTGTGCGCGCCGCGGCCACTGTTGTTGGCCAACACGGATGCGGACTCGCTCTTTCCCCTCAGCGGCGTGCTGCGCACACGCGACGCCGTGAAACGGATTTACGACCTGTATGGCGCTGCAACTAACTTCGGTCTGGTGATTGCCCCCGGCCCGCACCAAGACACGCAAGACCTGCAGGTGCCGGTGCTGCGCTGGTTTAATACCCATCTTCAACCTCAAGACCCGCCGCTCGAGCTGACGGCAGTGAAACGATTTCCGCCGCTAGAACTGAAAGTGTTCGACCAAATTCCGGACGATCAAATCAACCGCCAGATCCAGGACAGTTTTGTGCCCCTGGAACGGCCCCCAGAAGTCCCAGCCACAGCCCAAGCTTGGGCACAACTGCGGGAAAAGTGGATGCATGGTTTGCGGGAAAAATGCTTTGCCGGCTGGCCGGCGGATTCCGGGCCACCTCCCGCCACACAGCTGATGTCGAAAAGCGAGGATGGCATCCAATATGAGGCATATGAAATTCAGAGCCAGACGGAGGTGCCATTGCGGCTTTGCCTGATGCGGAAAGCGGCGGCAGGCAACCCACGGCAGCTGATCCTGCGGGTATTGGATTCCACCAAGGCGCCTGCGGATGTGCCCGGGGGCGCAAGCCCGGCAATCCGGCCAATCGCGGCGGATTTTGGGACGCCGGAAATGGTGAAGAGCCTAACTCTGGAGATCAAAGATCAGAACCTCGCGTATGCCGTATTCTGGCCGCGCGGCCTGGAGCCCGCGGTTGGGAGCGGCGGCGCCGGGCGCTTGAACTTAACCCGATTACGCCGCCGTTTCATGCTCCTCGGACAGACGCTCGATGGCATGCGCGTTTGGGACATTCGCCGCGCGATGCAGGCCTTGCAGTCCTTGCAGGAATTCCGCGAGACACCGCTCTGCCTGGAAGCGGAAGGAATGATGGGCATCAACACCCTGTATGCCTCGTTGTTTGAGCCGAAAATCAATGAGCTGCGCCTGCAACACCTGCCCGCAAGTCACAGTGAAGGCCCGGATTATTTGAATGTGCTCAAGCTGCTGGACATTCCACAAGCAGCGGCGATGGCGGCCGGGCGTTGCCGCTTGCAACTCCAGACCGATGAAATCGGCGGCTGGGAATTTCTGCGGAGCATGGCCGATTCCCCCGCTGCCAAGCTGAGCATAGAGTGGATGAAATCACCGTGACCCCTTCGCCCCGGGTGAATCGTGCAGACAGATGCGGAAGCGGAATGCGCCCACTTTCATTCAACGGGCAGCCGGCCCAGAGAAGTTTCCGAAACTTTACCGACCCTGCCGGTGTTAATGTTAAATTGGATTTACGAGTGAAGACATGGTTTTTCATATTGCCGCTGGCATTGGCCGCGACGGGTTGCATAAGCAAATCAACCGCGCGTTTGCGCGAGCAGAATGCATATCTGGCGGGGCAAAACACGATTTTGCAGCAACAGCAGGCGCAAACTGCCGCGCAGTCGCCGGGCGTCACGATTGTCGGGGCGGTGCAGCACCCGCAGGTGCCGTGGATCACGGGAATGACGCTGGCGCAGGCCATCTCGACGGCAAATTACGTGGGCCAAGAGGCACCGAAACAGGTCATCCTCACGCGCCACGGCGAAAGCGCCGCAATGGATGCGAACGTGCTGTTGAATGGCCAGGATGTTCCGCTGGAAATCGGGGATGTGATTGAGCTGCGATGAAATTTACTGCATCTCGGCTTTCAGACTGTCCACCAGCAGGTGGCCGCTGTGATCCACCGCGTCGGGGAACTTGGCTTTGACTTCCTCGTCCAAGGCATCCGCTTTTTTCAACTCAAGCTTGCTCCGAAAGTCCTGAGCCAGCAGAAACCGCGCGTAGGCTCCCACTTGGACGCCGTCCCCGTAGAAACAGTCGGAATATTTCTCCATGCAATCCTGAAGCCGACGGGCGCGCTCATCGCCTTGGGAATTCTGGGCCAGATACAGCACCGCGCAGCCGGTCCGGTTAACGTCCGGAAACTTCTCGATCATCGTCTGAAGACTTTTGGCGGCCTCCGGGGAGCCCCATTTTTGATTGGCAACCTGATATAAACCCTCGGCTTCGCCCAGTTGTTCCGCGGTGTATTTTTCCCGATCTCGCGCCGCCTTCTGTTCAAACTTCTGGTGCAGCGCGTTGCGCCGCAGCTCCATGGCCTGCTGCGCCTTGAGCGGCTCGAGGAGTTGCGCCATTTCCTGAACCTGTTTTTCCAGTTGAGCGACCCGCTGCTTGAGTTGCGCCACGTCATCGGCGTTGGTTTGCGCACACACAGGTGAACTGGCGGCTAGCGCCGCCATCAGAATTCCCGCAATCAATGAATTTCGCATAGGTTGTATTTTCTATATTTAATGGTTGATGAACCCTTTTGGGTACTTAAGGTGAGACAAATTAGGCGCAATTATTGTTCAGTTATTTTTCGGGTTGGACAGCCTGTGTCCAACCCCAGCTGTCAAAGTAAGGCCGTAATTTTAACCAAAAACAAGTTATGACCATGATGACCACAGACCAACAACTCGAACTCGGATTCAACGGCACGCAGGCCCGTATTTTCGGGCGGCCTCGGGAAACGCGGGTGGCGCGGGCCCAATGGTGGTTTGCCCAAATGCGCGCCGCCGTGGCAGGCGCCATGGACTGGCCCGCGAGCGGCCAGCCGCGAGGGGAACAAATTGTTTTACCCGGCGTGAATCGCGAGTCTTGATTTTGGATTTTCTTTCAAGCCAGGGTATCGAGCTGGGCGATGGCTGATCGCAAGGCCTGCTCCACCGCCGCGTGCCGCGCGGGGTCGGTAATTTGTTTGCCCGCGATGCCGCGCACGTAAAAACTGTCCATCGCCGCCCCGCGTTCGGTCACGATGCGCGCGGTGATAATATCCACCCGCTGTTCGGCCAGCGTCTGCGAAATGGCATGCAGCAAACCCAGCCGGTCTTCCGTTTCGATTTCGATCAAAGTGCGATCATCCGTCGCGCTGTTTTCGAAGTGAATCTGCGTGCCGATGCTCTCGCCGAGATATGCGGAATAGGCCGGCCGGCCGGTGGCTTGCTGGCGGATCAACTTCTGTAAATTGACGGGTTCACCCGTCAGCACGGCATCCAGCAGGCCGGAAAAATTTTCCCGCTGATCTTTGGTGGCCAGGTTGCCGGAGCGGCCGTCGTTCACGAAAAAGGTGTCCAGCACGATGCCGTCAGCCCGGGTGAAAATCTGGGCGCCCATGATGTTCAGGCCGGCGGCGCTCAGGCAGCCGGCGATTTTTCCAAACAGCCCGGCGCGGTCCCAGGTGCAGATCTTCACCAAGCTGTAACCGCGGTCGCGTTCGTCAATCCAAGCCGTCACCGGCGCCAGCGCACGCTGGTTTTCCAGCACGAGCCGGTGCATGAAACGATGGGCCAGCTCCACGTCATCCAGAATCTGCTTGGGCGAGTAAATTTCATAATAGCGGTCCGGCAACAGGCTGAAGTGCGCCGCCAGTTCCTCGTCCGAAATCCGCCGCGACGCCAGTTCGCGCACGGCCTCGCGCAGTTCGTCCCGCGCTTTTTCTGATGCGCGAATGAACTCCGTGCCGCCGGACAGCAGCGCCAGCGAGCGGGAATGCAGTTGCCACAGCAGCGAATCCTTGAAACCGCTCCACAATTTGTCGCTGGTGCCTTGGGCATCGGCAAATGTCAGCAGGGTCAGCAGGTTCAGTTTTTCCGGCGTGCCGACCTGGCGCGCGAAATTCCGGATCACCGTGGTGTCGTCCAAGTCGCGTCGCTGCGACAAGGTGGCCATGAGCAAGTGATTCTGGACCAGGAATTTCAGGTGGTCGGCGGCGGCGGGTTCGAGTTGCAGCCGCCGGGCGGCGCGCATGGCCAGCGTGGCGCCGACCTCGGCATGCTTGCCTTTTTCGTGGCCGGCTGCCTTGCCCACATCGTGCAGCAACAAGGCGAGATATAGCAGCCCGGGCCGGGCGAGACTCTGAAACAGCGGGGTGTAATGCTTGAACGGCGGTTCCTTGGCCTCCCAGACCTTGTCAAGTTGCTCCAGGCAAACCAGCGTGTGCTCGTCCGCAGAATACTGATGATAAAACTCGTGCTGGACGAGGCAGGTCAGCTTGCCAAACTCCGGCATATACTTGCCCAGAAAATTCACCTCGTGCATCGCGCGCAAGACCGGCGACACTTCCCCGCGCCGATCCAATATGGTCAGAAAGGTTTCGCGGACGTGCGCGTCGTTCAAGAATTGGCGGTCCATCAGCAAAAGCTGATTGCGAATGAGCTGCGCGAGGTCGGGATGCAGCCGCAAATGCCGCTGCTGCGCGTACAGAAATACCCGCATCAGTCGCCGTGGCGAGTCGCGGAAAATCCGGTTGCTGGCCGCGCGGATTTCATCGCCCACGAACAAAAATCCATCCACGGGCTCCGGCAGGGCGCGTGGCTGCGCCCCGGCCAGCAGACGGCGCAATTTGCCCAGGCGGCTGGTTTCCCGCGGCGAAAGCAAGGCCAGACGTTGCTCCAGCGTGCGGGTAATCAGAAAGATGTTCCGCATGTGGACATAGAGGTCGCGCATGAATTTCTCGATCCGCAAGCTGGGCGAACGCTCGCTGTAGCCGAGGTTGAATGCCACCGCGGGCTGCAAGTTCTTTCCCATCACATCTTGCGGCCGGTTGGTGTGATAGTGCAATTCCGTGCGCACGCGCAGCAGAAAATCGTAGGCCGCCTCCAATTGCTTGCGTTCGGCGCTGCTCACAAATTCGCGCGCCTGCAATTCCGCCAGCGTCCGCGCGCGATATTTGAAAAAAACCATCCACATCAAATTCTGAAAATCGCGCAAGCCGCCGCAGCCGTTTTTGATGTTGGGTTCCTGCATGCACGCGGAGTTGCCGTGTTTGCTTCGCCGGCTGGCCTGGTCCTCCAGCCGCAGGACGATGTATTTTTGCTCGTACCCCACGACACATTTGCTGATCACGGTCCTTTGGAATTTCGCAAACAGCGCCTCATCGCCAACGATGAGGCGCGATTCAATCATCGAAGTTTTGGACTGCATGTCCGTATTGGCCACCTTCACGCAATCCGCCAGGTTGCGCACGGAATAACCCACTTTCAGGCCGATGTCCCAGAGTGGGTAGAGCACGCCGTCAATCAGCTTGGCAAGGAGCGGGAGCGGTTTTCCGGCGGCCACCTGCCCTTCATGCAGAAACATGAAATCTATGTCGCTGTGCGGATTCAGTTCCGCCCGGCCATAGCCCCCGATAGCCACCAGCGCAAGGGGCGGCAACCCTTTCATTTTTGCGTCGGCCGGCAATTTTTCCAGGGCGACCGTCCACAGGTGTTGCAGCAACGCATCCAGGATGGCCGCGCGTCCCCGGCAGATATTTTGTCCCCCCTCGCCCGCGCGGTGCATCAATTTCAACCGGTGCGTCTCCACTTTGAGGAATTGCTTGTATCGCGCCAGCTTTTCCGACGCGGCGGCATCTGGCGCAAAGGATAAACGCGCGGCGGCGGCGGCTTCGATTTTTTTGAGCAGATCCTGCACGGACGCATAGGATGGATTGGGCGGCCAGTCAAGGAAAGCGAAACCTTGTGGCGCGCCCGGCGTTCAATAGACTTAAGCGACCATGCCGGAACACTCCGACCCTGATGCCGCCCTGATGCTGCGCGTAAAGCGCGGCGACCGCGCGGCCTTTGCCACCTTGGTCGGCAAGTACCAGCAGCCGCTTTTTAATTTTATCTGCCGCACCCTGCGCGACGAGTCTGAATCCGAGGATCTGGCGCAAAATGTCTTTTTGCAGGTTTACAAATCCCGGCAGCGCTACCAGCACACGGCCAAGTTCTCCACGTGGCTGTTCACCATTGCCCGGAATTTGTGCCTGAACGAAATCCGCCGCCGTTCCCGGCACCCCGCCGAATCCATCGAAGAAAACCACGCCGAAAACGACGACCAGCCGCAGCGCCAATACGAGGACAAAACCATTCACCTCCCGGCGGAGCAGGCGCTGCACGGTGAACTTGCCGCGAAAATAGAAGCGGCCATCGCCGGCTTGCCCGAACCGCAGCGCACCGCCATCCTGCTCTGCCGCCAGGACGAGCTGAGCTACGAGGAAATCGCGGCAATCCTTGACTGCTCCCTTTCCGCCACCAAGTCGCTGATCCATCGCGGCCGTGAGACGCTCAAGGAAAAACTAAAACCGTATTTGAAGAGCGGCAACTGGAGCGATTGATTCCAAAAAAAAATCCCCGGAGAAAATCTCCGGGGATGGGGAAAGACTGGCGGCTACCTACTCTCGCGGAAGCTATACAACCACTACCATCGGCCATGCAGCGTTTGACTGCCGTGTTCGGAATGGGAACGGGTCGGACCACTGCGGTATTGCCACCAAAAATGTGACGGGTGACGAGCG
>Ga0302320_10020344_pt1 | contig 13249 bp, 6 predicted proteins | sample Bog_T0_3_FD_202130 | JGI IMG/M metagenome (GOLD analysis project Ga0302320, IMG submission 202130) | Peat permafrost microbial communities from Stordalen Mire near Abisko, Sweden - Bog_T0_3 | ecosystem: Environmental > Terrestrial > Soil > Wetlands > Peat | place: Sweden: Abisko, Stordalen Mire...
GCGCGGCCACATCGCGCGTGGCCTGCGGATATTCGCCGAGCGTGGGCTGGATACTCCCGTCGGGGTTGAAGTTGCGGCGGTTCATCGCGGTCACCAGGATGGGCGTCACGCCCGCTGCGCGCGCGTCAGAGATGTACCGCTGCATCAGCTGCTTGTACTCCGGCAGCGGCACGCCGCCGGGGCCGGCCTTCTGGTCGTTGTGCGCGAACTGGATGAGGAGGTAATCGCCCTTCTTCCACGTGGACTCCACCTTGGCCAGCCGCCGCTCGCCGACGAAGCTCTTGATGGTCTCGCCGGACTCCGCGTTGTTCGCAATGCTGACGCCCGGGCCGAAGAACTCCGGCAGCATTTGCCCCCACGCGGCCCACGGCTCCTTGTCCTGGTCCACCACAGTGGAGTCGCCAGCGATGTAGACCGTCGGAACGTCGTCGACTTTGCGGATCGAGATCGCGCGCACGCTGGGGTTCTCGCCGTTGAACTCCAGCGTGAGCTTGTTGTCCCACTCCAGGATGCCGATCTCGCGCGGCTTCAATCGCACGGTATCGGCGCCCGCGGGCGCGCCGGCAATCTTGGCCGTGCGCACGTTCACGTTGAAGACCACCTCTTGCGAGCGCCCGGCCTTCAGCACCAGCTTGTCCACCATCAGCCGCCGCGATTCGGCCTTCACCGTGGTGCGCGAGGCCTGCGGGCCGCCGAGAGTGAGCGTGACCTGGTAGTCGCCGTCGACCGCCGCGATGGAGAAGAAGAAGGGTTTGTCGCTGGAGCACGCGCCGCCGGTGATGCGCTGCGGCGCCGTTGCCAGGTCGAAACCCGCGCCGCCGTCCTTGTAGAGCGAGTCCACGCCCAGCGTCTCGACTCCTTTACGGTGGCCGGCCGAGCAGGTAAAGCGGCTCTGAACTGCGTCCTGGCCCCGCGCTGGTACGTCGCTTAGCAGTACAACCGCTCCCAGCAGCAGAAGACTGCTCACCCCCAGGCCGTTTTGCCGCAACCGCTTCGTCTGTGTCGTCATCCTCGTCACCCTCCGGGGGTAGCATTCCGCCAGCCATCATAGCCTGCCTTCCCATGTTTGGAAAATGTTTGCCTATTGACACCGATAGCGGGCGCTGCATACAGTTCGCACGTACCTACAGCCTCTCCGGGGAACGTTCCTATGACTCGACCCGCCTGCCGCAGTCTCCATATCTGGCTTCTTGCCTTCACCTTCTTCGCAATCTCCGCCTCGCCGGCGCAGCAGCCTGTGCCGCATTCGGCCGCGCCGGGCATAGCGCAAGTCCGCCAGGGATTTCTCTCGCCTCCACCGCAGGCGCGCCCGATGGTGCGCTGGTGGTGGTTTGGGCCGGCCGTGGTCAAGCCGGAGATCCTGCGCGAGCTGCAGCAGATGAAGGCCAACGGCGTCGGCGGCGCGGAGATGGCCTTCGTCTACCCCGAGGTGCTGGACGACCCATCGAAGGACCTGAAGAACCTCCCGTTCCTCTCGCCCGAGATGCTGGACGACGTGAAGTACGCCCAGATTGAGGGCCGCAAGCTCGGCCTGCGCATCGACATAACGCTCTGCACCGGCTGGCCTTACGGCGGCCCGACCATCACACTGGACGAAGCGGTCACGCGTTTGCGCACCATTGAGGTGCCCGTCCCAGCAAACGCTGCGACCGTCACCGGCCCAACCCTCGCGGAGGGCGAGCACTTTCTCTCCGCCGCGATCGTGCATCCATTGGCAGTGCCCCCGCCAGCGCCGCCAATGGTGCGTGGCCGCCCCGCCGGACCGCAACCTGTGACTTGGGACCCGGCCACGGCGCAGTTCCTGCCCACGCCCGCGGGCGGTGTGAATGACCCCATCTCCGTCACCGCTGCGGACACGCCGCGCATTGCGCTGTTCTTTGTCCTCAGCCACACGAAACAGGAGGTCAAGCGCGCCTCCGTCGCCGCCGAGGGCTGGGTGCTCGACCCCTACTCGCATGAGGCCGTCGCCAAGCACCTGAAGAACGTCGGCGAGCCGCTGCTCAGCGCCTTCGGCTCCACGCCGCCTTATGCCATCTTCTCGGACTCGCTGGAGGAATTCGGCGCCGACTGGACACCGAACCTTCCCGCCGAGTTCCTCAAACGCCGTGGCTATGACCTGCTGGCTCACCTGCCGGAGCTGGTCGGCGGCGGCTCGACCGCTGCCGAGAAGGTCCGCCACGACTATGGCCGCACGCTCACCGAACTGGTCGACGAGAACTACCTGAAACAGATCGCCGACTGGGCCGCCGCTCACCACACGAAGTTTCGCTCGCAAACCTATCATGAAGCGGCGGTCAGCTTCTCCAGCCAGAACATCCCTCAGCTCGCGGAGGGCGAGGGTCCGCAGTGGCGCGCCTTCTCCACGCTGCGCTGGGCCAGCTCTGCCAACCACGTCTTCGGCCATGAGGTCACCTCCGGCGAGACCTTCACCTGGCTGCACTCCCCGGTCTTTCGCGCCACGCCGCTGGACATGAAGGCTGAGGCCGACATCGACTTCATCATGGGCGAGAACCAGCTCATCTTCCACGGCTGGCCCTACTCGCCGCCGCACATGGCGGATGGAACGCCGGAGGTGCCGGAACCCGGCTGGAGCCTCTACGCCGCAGCCAGCTTCAACGACCACAACCCCTGGTGGCCGGTCGAGTCGGCGGTGAACAAGTACATCGCGCGCATGAGCTATCTCATGCGCCAAGGCCAGCCTGCCAACCAGGTCGCCATCCTGCTGCCTACGGACGATGTCTGGGCGAGCTTCGGCCCCGGGCACACCTCCATCACCGAAGTGATGGCCCGCTGGGTCACGCCGGAGCTGATGTCCACGATCCTCTCGGCGGGTTACAACGTGGACTACATTGACGCCGCCGCGATCAACAAAGTCGGCCTCGGCACGCACCAGATTTTGGTGCTGCCGCCGACCAATCGCATCCCTGTCGAGACGATGCACAAGCTCCACGACTTCGCCGCGCACGGCGGCAAGGTCTTCGCGCTCGGGCACCTGCCTTTGCTGGATGCGGAAGGGAAGAACTCGCCCGAGATCGACCACTTGAGCGAGGCGATCGTGCTGGTTCCAGACAACGCATCGCTCGCCAAGGCGATGCACAACACCGTCGTGCCGGACTTCCAACTGAAAGACGCGGAGGATGACACTCGGTCTGCCCTCGGCTTCATCCGCCGCAAGCTGCCGGATGGCGACCTCTACTTCGTCGTGAACACCAGCAACAAGCCCGTGGATGCTACGGCGAACTTCGGTACGGAGTACAAGCAGGCCGTGGCGATCGACCCCGACAGCATGGCCTCCAACAGGGCCGTGGCCACCGGTCAGCCGATTGTTCTCGCGCCCTATGAGTCCCGCATCTTCACCTTTTCCAACCATGCGCCAGACGCAAAGCCCTCAGAGAACCCAGGCATGGACCTCGCCAATCTGTCCTCCAACTGGAAGGTCACCTTCACCTCCACTGGTAAGACCGAGGACAAACCAAAACTCACTGACTGGACCGCCGACCCCGCCACGCTGCACTACTCCGGCGAGGCCGTCTACGCGCGCGACTTCGCCCTCGCTGCTGCGCCACACACTGCGGTCTATCTGCAAGTCGATGGCGGCGAGCCGCTACAGATGCCGCGCCGCCCCGGCGATCCGCCCGTGCTGTTGCCCAACGGCCTGCCCGATCCTCGCATCACACGTCCCGGCTCCGGCATGCATGCCTACTTCGACCCGCCGTTGCACGAGGCCGCGCTGGTCACCCTCAATGGCAAGCCCGCGGGCGCGCTGTGGCATCCGCCGTATCGGCTGGATGTGACTTCGCTGCTCAAGCCGGGCGTGAACCACATCGAGATCCGCGTCTACAACACCGCGCTCAACGCATGGTCCGCGCTGCCGCCGCACGATTACAAACCCCTCATCGCCAAGTACGGCGACCGCTTCCAGATGCAGGACCTCGACCAGGTCAAGCCCGTCCCTTCCGGAATCGTCGGTACAATTCACCTCGTGACTACAGGGCCGGGCAAATGATTCCGCGTCTGTTCCTCTGCGCCACCCTTCTGTCGGCTTCGGCGTATGCCCAAACCTCCGCGCCGGTCTATCCGCAGCCCACACCCGCGCAGCAGAAGGGCATCGACAGCGACACCGCGCGCCACTTTGGCGACGCGCCTGCCGATCCCGGCCCGCTGGCCGCGGACCTCTCCCCGGCGCTCACGCCCGCGGCCATCGACAAGGCCTCGCGCAGGGTTGCCGACTGGGAGCTCGCCGTTGCCCAGCCTAACTTCGACCACAACTGGACCTGGGCCGTGCTCTATGACGGCTTCCTCGCCGCGTCCGAGTCCACTGGCGATGGAAAGTATCGTGACGCCATGAGCGCGATGGCCACGCAGTACAACTGGGCGCTGCGCAGCCGCATGCCCGGCGCGGACGATCAGAGCATCGGCCAGGTCTACCTCGATCTCTACTTTCACGCCGGAAGCAAGGCAACACCGGAGATGATCGCGCCCACGCGTGCCGGACTCGACTCCGTGATCGATCTCCCCACGCTGCGCGCCAGCGATCCGCGCATTCCGTGGTGGTGGTGCGATGCGCTTTTCATGGCGCCGGGAGTGTGGGCGCGCATGGCCGCAGCCACGCACGACCACAAGTACATTGACTACCTGAACACCAACTGGCAGCGCACCTCGGACCTGCTCTACGACAAGGACGAGCACCTGTACGCGCGCGACGCAACCTACATCCCCAAGCGCGGCTCCAATGGCAAAAAAATCTTCTGGTCGCGCGGCGAGGGCTGGGTGATGGGCGGTATCGTGCGCACGCTCGAGTACCTTCCCGCGGACGACCCGCACCGCGCGTTCTACATCCAGCAGCTCCGCGAGATGTCCGCGCGCGTCCTCCAACTGCAGCGCGCCGACGGCCTCTGGCCTGCCTCGCTGCTCGACCCCGAAGACTATCCGCTGCCGGAGGTCTCCGGCTCCGCGCTCATGCTCTATGCGATGGCCTGGGGCGTGAATGAAGGCATCCTCGACGCGAAGACCTACAAGCCTGCCATCGCGAGGGGGTGGGCCGGGCTGCTGCATCACGTCTATGCCAACGGCCGCCTCGGCTGCATTGAGCAGACCGGAGCGGAGCCGGCTTATTACCTGCCGAGCTCCAGCTTCAACTACGGCGTGGGCGGCTACCTGCTGGCCGCCAGCGAGATCAAACGCATGGTCGTAGAAGATGCTTCGGGCGGAGTTCCGGTCGTCAACACTGACCCGGCGTTCAACGCGCACCTGAACCTTCCTGTGCCTAGGAACCCGCACCTGCCCTCGCTGATTTTGGTCGGCGACTCCACCGTTCGCAACGGACGCGGCGACGGAGCCAACAACCAGATGGGCTGGGGCGAGCCGCTCGCCAACTTCTTCGACCCCAACAAGATTAACGTCGTCAACCGCGCCATCGGCGGCCTCAGTTCGCGCACGTACATCACCCAGGGCCACTGGGCGGACACGCTGCCGCTGATCCAGCGCGGTGATGTGGTGCTCATCCAGTTCGGTCATAACGACGGAGGCGCGCCGGATGAGCCTACGCGCGCCCGCGCCTCGCTGTCCGGCATCGGCGATGAGACGGTGGAGATCGAGAACCCGCTGCTGCACCGCCACGAAACAGTTCACACCTTCGGCTGGTATCTCGCGCGCTACATTCAGGACGTTCGCGCGCGCGGGGCCACGTCGGTACTCTGCACACTGGTTCCGCGCAAGATCTGGAAGGACGGCAAGATCGTCCGCAACGGCGACACCTATGCGGGCTGGACGCGGCAGGTTGCCGCGCGCGAGCATGTGCCGGTGCTCGATCTGAACGAGATCATCGCGCGCCGCTATGACGCGCTGGGCCCGGCGGCGGTTGAGCCGCTCTTCGGCGACCCGCACACCCACACCACGCTGGCCGGCGCCACCCTCAACGCCGAAAGCGTGGTCTCCGCGCTCAAGGCGCTGCACCCTGACCCGGTGGCGAAGGACTTTTCCACGCAGGGCAAGGCCATCCCCGGCTACAAAGCGAACTGATCGCCTGCTCCGGATTCGCGTCGCTATAATCGAGACGGTCGAGTGGGAGTGGTTCGGTGCGCGGCCTTCCGGAGTGCAAGGCATGAACAGGAAAATGACTCGGTCTCTCTTGCTGATGGCTAGCAGCGCATCAGCGTTTGCAGTCTGCGCTGCGCAGACCGGCGTTCCTCAGAAACCCTCGCGGGGCCTCAAGGTATCGGCGGCGCCGGTGATCGCCGCGCCACCGGAGTTGGCGGGGATCAACGCGGAGCGCATCGCCCAGCTGCCGGCGTATGACAACCATGGCGATGCCGATCAGCTGCACGGGGTCATCCGCATCCATGGCACAGAGCTGACCCAGCATCTGATTCATCTTTGGGAGGATGGTTTTCTCAAGCAGCATCCTTTGCCCCGCTTCAATGATCTGATGCTGCCCACCGGCTTCTCAGGCCTTGCCGCTGACACCGCCGACATCAATGTGATGGGTCACGAGGCCTGGTACTCGGATCTGAAGGCGCTGGAGGGAGCCTGGGGTTACGACCCTCAGGAGGTCATCTACGCGACCGGTGCGTTCAACCTGAGGAAGGGCAACACACCGGCCACCATCTTCTTCGTCAACAAGGACAACCCCATCCAGGGCCTGACCGTGGACCAGATTGATGGCATCTTCGGAGCGGAACGCAGCGGCGGATGGAAGGGAACGCACTGGGACACCTCCGTGGCGCGCGACAGCAGCAAGGACATTCGCACCTGGGGACAACTGGGGCTTACCGGCGAGTGGGCGGACAAGCCCATCCATCTCTATGGTCTCGATGGGACGTTGTCCAACTGGTCAGGGATGATCCAGAGGGTCGCGTTCCACGGTGGCGACAAGTGGAACCCGGCCATGCGCGAGATCGTTCGCGGCGGAGTGGAAGTGCCTGCCGACGCCGAGATCGTCGCCGACGTCGCGGCAGACAAGTACGGCATCGGGTTCAATCTTGCCCGCGTGGTGCAGCATGATCCCGGGGTGAAAGCGGTTGCGATTGCCGCCACCTCCGCCGGGCCCTTCGTCCAGGCATCCGACCAGAGCTGCTATGACCGCAGCTACCCATTTGCCAACCAGTTGGAGATATACATCAACCATCCGCCCGGGGAGCCCATCGCACCGCGCATCAAGGCGTTCCTCACCTACATTCTCTCGCGCGAAGGCCAGCAGGCCGTGGTCGATGACGGCATGTTCATCCCGCTGAACCCCGCCATCGCAGCGGCCGAGATCGCCAAGCTGCAGTAGATAGAAATTAGATCGAAGGGACAACGCAACGCACCGGAGAAGCACCATGACCAAGAGGATCGCCAGCAGGGCGCGTAACGTCGGTAGCGTGGCAGCGGCGCTGGCCGCCATGGCCATCACGGCGCTGCCGCAATCCACGCCTGCCTACAGACCCAGGCAGCAACTCACCGGCGAGATTCGCCTGTGGGGCTCTCCCTCGATGCTGCGGCTGATGACGCTCTGGGAGGAAGGATTCCGCCGCTATGAGCCGAACATTGTCTTCTCCAACCAGCTCAAGTCCACCGCGACCGCGCAGTTCGGCCTGTTTGAGTCCGTGGCCGACCTGGCCGTCTCGGCTCGCCACCTTTACCCGTATGAGTTTTATGGCGTCTATCGCAGGTCCCTGCTCTATCCAGTGGAGATTACCGTGGCCACCGGCGCCCCTGCGGCGGTGGGAAAGTCCACGGCCTTGGCGATTGTGGTAAACAAAGCCAATCCACTGGCCCATGTGACCATGGCGCAGTTGGACGGCATCTTCGGCGCGGAGCGCAGCGGAGGCTGGAAAGACCTGGTGTGGTCAGAGGCCGCAGCGCGCGGCCCGGAGGAGGACATTCGTGTCTGGGGCAAGGCCGGTTTGGGTGGGGAGTGGGCGCAGCGGCCCATCCATCCCTACGGGCCACCGGGCATCTATCCGGGCGGGCAGACATTCTTCCAGCAGGCGGTGCTGGGCGGCAGTGACAGGTTCGCCAGCACGCTGCGCGAGTACCAGGACCGGCGCGCCATGCTGGACGCGGTAGCCAGCGATCCCGAAGGCATTGCCTACGTCGCACTGGGCAACGCGACACCGGAGCTGCTGGCTCGGCTGAAGGTGGTGCCCGTTGGCGCGGCGGACGCCGGCCCCTTTGTCGCGCTCACGCGCAGCAGCGTTGCGGACCACAGCTATCCGCTGGCCCGCTATGCCTATCTTTACTTCGCACCCGATGGGCCCGGTGGTGTGGCCAGGCCTCTCGATCCAAAGCTGAAGGAGTTTCTCGACTACGTGCTCAGCCGGGAAGGCCAGGCGCAGGCCGCGAAAGAGGGGGACTATCTGCCACTGACCGAGGCAGTCGCACGATCACAGCTGTCGAAGTTGAAGTAGGCTGCTGCTGCCGCCGCAAGGACGCTTCACGACGGGGTGCTGCGAATGCAGAGGCCCTTCCGGCGCGCATCCTTCCGGGAGCGTTCTATAATCAGGCAGTCGAGCGGGAGTAGTTCAGTGGCAGAACGTCAGCTTCCCAAGCTGAATGTCGCCGGTTCGATCCCGGTCTCCCGCTCCAAAAGACAGCCAACAGTAAATACAAAGGCCGCCGATACTCTCGGCGGCCTCTGTCGTAAATGCAACTTGAATCTAGGGCCTTGTGTCGTCCTGCCCCTTCACCGTGGTCGCCGCAGTCTGGGTGGTCTTCTGCTCGCTGGGCAGCTTGTGCTCTTCCAGCGCCTGCGCCTCGGGCATGAAGGTCAGCGCCTTCAGGATCTGCGGGTCTGACTCCGCGCGCACCTGCAAGCCGGTCGACTGTCCGAACTGCGAGGTGAACAGTTCCGCCTTGATGTTCGACTTCACCCAGTCCACGTTCGTGGTGAAGTCCGCATCGGTGGTCTCGACCTTCTGCGTCTTAAGGAAGGCCTTGAACTGTTGCAGCAGGGCATCGTCCACCACCAGGTCCCGCGAAACGGTATGGCCGGCGAGGTAGTGCTTGGTGAAGTCGAAGAACGCGTAGTGCTGCAGCAGCGCGATCTGGAAGGCGTTGTCCTTGACATCGGGCAACTTCTCATCGGGAGTGATGCCGCCGCCGCCGTAGACCGTGCGACCGGCGTCGGTTAACTTCACCTCTTTGTTGGAGTTGTCGGCCGGCTTCGCGTCGTTGCGCACGAAGAAGTAGTCGTACATGGAGACCCCGTTGTAGCTCCGCTGAATCAGCCGTCCTGAGGGCGTGTAGTAGTGGAAGGTGGTCAGTGCCAGGCCGCTGTTCTCGCTGATGGGAAACACCGTCTGCACCAGGCCCTTGCCGAAGGTCGTTTCGCCGACGATGAGCGCACGGTCGTGGTCCTGCAGAGCGCCGGAGATGATCTCCGCCGCCGATGCTGTGTTGCCGTTTACCAGGATCACGATGGGATACTTGGCGTCCGACCCGCTGGGGGCGCGGTACACCTGGTCAGGAAACGCGCGTCCCCGCTGTGAGACCACGATCTGGCCCTTCTGCAGGAACTTGTCGCAGACGTTCACCGCCTCATTCAGCAGGCCGCCGGGGTTGCTGCGCAGGTCAATCAGCAATCCCTGCAGGTTGGGCCCGAACCTGTCCAGCGCCTCCTGCACCTCGCGGCTGGTGGTCTCCATCTCATTGGTGATGTGGATGTAGCCCACGCCCGGCTTGATCATGAAGGAGATGTCCACCGAGTAGCGCGGAATCTCATCGCGCACCAGGTCGAAGACCAGCGGCTTGGGCGCGCCCTCGCGGCCCATCGTCACGCTCACGTGGGTACCGCGCGGGCCCTTCAGCAACGAGGCCACCGCCGCGGTATCCATGTTCTCGATGATCTTGCCATCCACGGAGATGATCACGTCGCCCGGCCGGATGCCTGCCTTGTAGCTGGGCGTGCCCTCAAACGGCGACAGCACCACGATCTTGGTGCCCTCCGGCTGGATCTGCATGCCCACGCCGTAGTACTTGCCGTGCTGGTCTTCGCGCATCTGCGCGTAGGCCTTGGGGTCATAGAAGTTGGAGTGCGGGTCCAGCACGTGCAACATGCCGGGAATCGCGCCGTCGTAGATCGACTTGTCCACCTGGTCGGTGCTCAACTTGTCGGCGTAGTTCTGCTCGACCAGCGAGTAGACGTCGGTGAAGGACTTCATCGAGTCGCGCAGCGACGACTCGTCCGTTGCCGATTGCGCGGCCACGCGCCCGCCCACCACCGATCCGGTGAGTCCGCAGGCTGCCAGAAAGAGAGTTGCCGAGAAGAGGGCGCGACGTGTGGAAGATACCATAGGGCGGGGTTGACCTCGTAGACAGAAGAAAGAGCCGAACGCAAACAAGAGCACAACCGGAACGCAAAAAGAGTAGGACCGGAACGCCGGGCGCCAGAGCCGGACTGCCAATCGCCCGCGCCGGCGCTGCTACAAACGCTTGGACGGAGTATAACATCGCGCCGTTAGCCGGGTCGGCCGGCCGGGCAGCCCCACGGCGGTGCTCCGGGCGGGTAGAATGAGGGGGCTGCACCGTAAAAGGATTTGGATGACCGAGAACCACACACGCACCAACCGTAAGGGCCGGAACATCGCCCGCGCCGCAGTTCTTTTGCTCGTGACCGTCGCCGCTGCCTCCGCGCCGCGCGCCTGGGCCCAGGCAGCGCAGCCCGCCTATCCTGTCCCGGGCGGCGGACTCACCTCCGCACCGTCGCAGCAACTCACGCTGCCGCCGCTGCCTTTGCCGCCCCCCATCACCCCTAACGGCAGGGTCGTGGAGGACGTGATCGCGCGCGTCAATGACCAGATCATCACCCGCAGCGAGTACCAGCGCGCCGAGCAGCAGCTACTGGATGAGGCCAAACAACAGGGCGCCACCCCGACCGAATTTGAAGACCGCCGCAAGAACCTGCTGCGCGACATGATCGACCAGCAGCTCCTGCTCTCCAAGGGCAAGGAACTCGGCATCACCGGCGACGCCGAGACCATCCGCCGGCTCGACGACATCCGCAAACAGAACCATCTGGACAGCATGGAAGCGCTGGAGAAGGCTGCCGGCCAGCAGGGCGTCTCCTTTGAAGACTTCAAACAGCAGATTAAGGACCAGGCCATCACCCAGCAGGTGGTGCGCGAAGAGGTGGGACGCCGCCTGAACCTGAACCACCAGCAGGAGATGGACTACTACACCGCTCACGCCAAGGAGTTCGAGGTGCCCGAGCAGGTACACCTCAGTGAGATTCTGGTTCCCACTCCCGACAACGCCACCGATGCGCAGCTCTCCGCCGCCCAGGCCAAGGCCGACGATCTGGCGGCGAAGCTGAAAGCGGGCACAAGCTTTGCCGATCTCGCCAAGGCGTCCTCCGGCGGGCCCACCGCAGCGGCCGGCGGCGACCTCGGCGACTTCCCGCGCGGCAAGCTCGGCGACGTGCTGGAGAACGCGACTTTTTCGCTGCCGGCGGGCGGCGTCACCCCGCCCATCCGCACCCGCCAGGGATTTGTCATTCTGCGCGTCGACAGCCACCAGGCCGCCGGCGTTCCGCCGCTCTCCGCGGTGGAGCAGCAGGTGCAGGAGGCCATCTACGTCGACCAGCTCCAGCCCGCGCTGCGCGTCTACCTCACCAAACAGCGTGAGGAGGCCTACATCGACATCAAGCCCGGCTTTGTAGACGCCGGCTCCAGCCGCAAGGAGACCAAGCCGGTCTTTACCTCCTATGCCCCGCCGGTGATCAAGAAGAAGATCCAGGCCAAGCAGCGCATGGAGCAGGAGCGCGCTGCCAAGGCGCAGGCCGCACTCGCTGCCGCACGCGAAAAGGTCGCCGAAAAGCAGGCCGCCAAGGCGGAGGCCGACGCACACAAGGCAGGAGTGAAGAACGTCTCCGCGCCGGTCAAGCAGCGCAGGATTCCTCGCGAGAAGATCCGCTACGGTCAGGCGCCGCGCACCTCGCTGCCCAAGGGCACCACCGACCCCGCCGCAATGGATACCACCACGCCCGCTGTCGCCGGCCAGGCTCCCGGCGTGGCCATGGCGCCCACCGAGTCGGTCACGTCCATCAGCACCGGCACCGGGTACCAGACCAGCTCCACTGCGGACGCAGACCAGCTAGCGGCCAGCGATGTTCCCACCCGTAAGACCCGCTACACCTCCCGCGAGATGCAGGCCGAAGAGACGCGCGCCAAAACCAAGCTCGCCAAAGCCGAGGTCAAGGCCACCGACCGCCCGCTTCCCACCACGCCCACGCAGTCCGCGACCGAGAAGCAGCAGGCTGCGGCGCTGGGCCTGAACGGCGACACCGGCAAGAAGAAGAAAAAGCCCAAGCGTCAGAAGGGTGCCCCGGTGGAGCGCCTGCAGGAGAAGCCCAAGCCGGTGGAGACACAGACACCCGTCGCGCCCACGGTCAATCCCACCCTGGCAGGCGCTCCCGCCGCCGCGACCACGGACGCAAAACCCAGTTCGGACAAAACCGTGCTGCCCTCGCAGACCGGAGCCCCGGGGGCCACGCCCGCCGGCCAGCCGATTCCAGCCACCACCTCGGCCGACCCCAACCAGCCCGCCACCACTCCCGCGCCCCACTAAGGACAGAGGGTAGAGCGTAGAGGATAGAGTGTAGAGAAGGCTCTGATGACCCTGTCATCCTGAGCCTAGTACCTTGTCATCCTGAGCGAAGCGCGCAGCGCGGAGTCGAAGGATCTGCTTTTGTATTTATCTACTCTCTATCCTCTACGCTCTGCCTCTATGAAAGACTTCTACATCGCCGACGCGGCGCGCTTTGAGAACCAGCCCGTTACCAGCTTCTTCCTGCTGGCGAACATCTCCGCGCGCGACCGCAAGCCGAACGGCCAATATCTGGCGCTCACGCTCGCCGACAAGACCGGCCAGTTTGAAGCCCGCATGTGGGACGACTTCGCCGACGCGCTCGCCACCTGCACCGCCGGCTCGTACGTCAAGGTGCAGGGCCAGGTCTCGAAGTACCAGGGCAAGTTCCAGATCACGCTCAGCAAGATGCGCCTCGCCGCGCCCGTCGAGATCGACACCGCCGACTTCATCCCCACCACGCAGTTCGACATCCCCACCATGGCGCACGAGCTGCGCGGCTACGTCGCGGCGTTCAAGAACCTGCACCTGCGCGCGCTCGTCCTCAGCTTCCTCGACGACCCCGCCATCGGCCCGGCCTTCATCGAAGCCCCCGCCGCGAAACGACTTCATCATGCGTGGCTCGGCGGCCTGCTGGAGCACGTCGTCTCGCTGGTGCGCGTCTGCCTCGCCAACTCGCCCTTCT
>Ga0302320_10020348_pt1 | contig 13247 bp, 15 predicted proteins | sample Bog_T0_3_FD_202130 | JGI IMG/M metagenome (GOLD analysis project Ga0302320, IMG submission 202130) | Peat permafrost microbial communities from Stordalen Mire near Abisko, Sweden - Bog_T0_3 | ecosystem: Environmental > Terrestrial > Soil > Wetlands > Peat | place: Sweden: Abisko, Stordalen Mire...
CGGGCGACAACGTGCAGCTTGCGATTGAGCTGATCACGCCGGTGGCGTTGGAAAAGGGCCTTCGGTTCGCGATCCGCGAGGGCGGACGCACGGTGGGCGCGGGCACGGTGTCGGAGATTACGAAGTAAGTTTTCAGTGGTCAGTGATCAGTTGTCAGTTGCGGCACAAATTACGGTGCGGGCTTTTGAACTGACAACTGATCACTGAGAACTGACAACTGATCACTGAGAACTGACAACTGAGAGGATTTGAAATGCGGGAAATTGTTACATTGCAGTGCACTGAGTGCAAGGAGCGGAATTACTCGACGACGAAGAACAAGAAGACGACCACGGGCCGTCTGGAGTTCAAGAAGTTCTGTAACCGCTGCCGCAAACACCAGCCGCACAAGGAAACGAAGTAACTCGACAGTGTTCAGTGAACAGTGGGCAGTCGTCAGTGTGAGTATTGGCCGGGAAAGCGAATCGGCTTATTCCGGCACGAATGCAACCGATCGCTGTTCACTGTCAACTGTTCACCGCTTTTAGGGGCGTAAGCTCAACGGCTAAACTGTCGGTCTCCAAAACCGAACTTGGGGGTTCGAATCCCTCCGCCCCTGCCAGATTAAGTTGGGATGCGACTGGCATGACGCCGGACGCGAAGGACAAAGAAGTATGGCGACCAAAGCAGCACTCGTGAATGGGGAAGAACGGCCGTCCTCGGGCAAGTTAACGCCGACGAAACGACAGGGGCCGAATGCGGAGCCGAACATGCTGGACAAAGCGGTTGGCGCGTGGAAGGAATTCACGCACTTTCTGAGCGATGTCCGCGGGGAGATGCGCAAGGTGGTGACTCCCTCGCGCAAGGAAGTGGAGGCAACGACGACGGTAGTTCTCGTGGCGGTCTTCATTTTCGGCTTGTTCTTCTTTGTGGTGGATAGTGTTTTTTCTTACGGTCTGGACCGGTTGTTGAAGCAACTGGGCGGATTGTCGCAATAAGCGCACGTGCGAAACGAGAAAACGATGGCAGATGAGTTAGAGATTCCCCCCGGGCAGCCAGAGCCCCAACCGGAGCGCAACGAGCGCTTCAAGTGGTACATTCTGCATGCCTACTCGGGCTTTGAACGCAAGGTGCGCGAGTCGATCGAGAGCCGTGTGCAGGCATTCGGTCTGAAAGACAGGGTGGGCCGGGTGATGATCCCGACTGAGCCGGTGACGGAGATTGTCAACGGCAAAAAGCGCACGGTGGAGCGGGTATTTCTGCCTGGCTATGTGCTGGTGGAGATGGAATTGGACAACCATCTTTGGCATGTGTTGAAGGACACGCCGAAGGTGACGGGCTTTCTGGGCACGGGCGACAAGCCGGTGGCGCTGAGCGAGGAAGAGGTCAGCTCGATCCTGTTCCGCAGCGAGACGGCCAAAGACAAGCCGCGGATGAAGATCAAGTTTGAAAAGAACGAACAGGTCCGGATTACAGAGGGCCCGTTTGCCAACTTCAACGGCGTGGTGGATGAGATCAACGAAGATCGCGAGACAATGAAGGTCATGGTGACCATCTTCGGACGCTCCACCCCGGTGGAACTGGAATTTGGCAAGGTTGAAAAGATTGAGTAGTTGCAGCTTCCAGCTATTAGCTTCCAGCTTCTAGCCGGGTTTTCCTCCTAGCGGAGTCCGGTTGCAAGCGAACGCTTGGGCGCAACACCAAAATTCGAACAGAGAAATAACCAGCTAAAGGCTAGAAGCTAGGAGCTAGAAGCTGGTTGCAAAGGAATCAACATGGCACCTCCAAAGAAAATTACCGGATATGTGAAACTGCAGATTGTTGCCGGGAAGGCAACGCCCGCCCCGCCAGTCGGCCCGGCACTGGGCCAGGCGCAGGTCAACATCATGGAGTTCTGCAAGCAGTTCAACGCGCGCACCTCCAACAAGGAGATGGAAGGGCTGGTCATTCCGGTCGTCATCTCCGTGTATGCGGACCGGAGCTTCAGCTTTATCACCAAGACGCCTCCGGCAGCAGTTCTGCTGCTGAAGGCGGCAGGGATTCCGAAGGGCTCCGGGACGCCGAACAAGGAAAAGATCGGCAAGGTCACGGAAAAGCAGGTGCGCGAGATTGCCACGCAGAAAATGCCGGATTTGAATGCGGCGTCGGTGGAGACGGCGATCAAGAGCATCAAGGGCACGGCGCGGTCGATGGGGATTGAAGTGGTCGCGTAAAAGGTCGTTTAGCTTGTTGATTTACACGAAGGCCCTCCCAAGCGGGAGGGCCTTCGTGATTGGGCTGGGGAGAACCGATACCTGTTCACAGCAATGTCATTCTTAGCCGATCATCGGCTGGGAATGCGGAAAATTGAGGGAATATGTATCATGTCCCCTATTTCCCAAGGCCACGCCGGAAGGAACTCTGAGCTACACTTATGACGCGGCAGGACAAGTGGCTTCAATTCAGTCTTCCAATGCGAATGGCGCGTCGGTGGCTTACAGCTACGACGATCTGAACCGGCTCAGCACGGTTGTGGACAATCGCTTGTCCGGCAACAACACCACGACGTATGCCTACGATCCGGCAAGCAATCTCTCCACGGCGACTTATCCGAACGGCGTGCAGAGCGTGATGACTTACGACGCTCTCAATCGCATCACCGGGTTGGCTGCTTCGTCTTCGACCGCTGAGGTTTCGGGGTACACCTATCAGCGCGGCAACACCGGCAACCTTACCAGCGCCACGGAACTCAACGGCCGCACCGTCAACTGGTCTTTCGATGGCATCTACAGGCTGACAAACGAAGCCATCGGCAGCGATCCCGATCAAGTCAACGGGAGCGTGGGCTACCAGCTTGACCCGGTCGGCAATCGGACTTCGGCAACGTCGTCGCTCGCGGGAATCAACTCCGGCTCCTTCGGCTACAACGCGGACGATGAAGTGAATACGGAGACCTACGACGCCAACGGCAACACACTCTTCACCGGCGGCAAGAAGTTCACCTACGACGCCGAGAACCACCTCACGGGCATGAACGTCAGCGGGACAGTAGTCAGCATCGTTTACGACGCCTTCGGAAATCGCGTGGCTAAAACGGTGAACGGAGTCACGACTAAATATCTTGTCGAGGACGACGTAAACCCGACCGGCTATCCGCAGGTTCTCGACGAACTCCCCAACGGCGTTGTGACGCGCACCTACACCTACGGACTGCAAAGGATCAGCGAAGACCAGATCGTCTCGAACGCCTGGGCACCCAGCTTCTACGGCTACGACGGCGGCGGCAACGTGCGTCAGTTGACTAACTCCGCCGGAGCCGTGACCGACACGTATGAGTACGACGCCTTCGGTAACGAGGTCAATCACACCGGCACAACACCGAACAACTACCTCTACCGCGGCGAACAGTTCGACTCCGACCTCGGCCTCTACTACCTCCGCGCCAGATACTACAACCCCACCACCGGCCGGTTCATGTCCCGCGATCCCTATGAACCGAAGCTCCGAGGTCCGGACGGAACACCGGTCGATCTGAGAACGCTGCACAGGTATCTTTACGCGGGCGCTGATCCAATCAACATAATCGACCCGAGTGGTCAGCTGCTGTCGGAATACGTTATTAAGATCACGGCCTCCGTTGTGGCGACAACTCTGGTTGTGGAGTCGATTATTGCAACATGGCTTGCGGCCGAAAGAGAAGACGTTCACGTGGAGCAGTTGTGTCCTTCCTGTTCTCCATATCCCGTAAAGGGCTCGTTCCCACCCATCGACTGGCTCACGGAATATTTGAAGTTTCTGGAGAATGAAGAGAGTGAGTAGGCAGCATCAACAACTGACGACGATTCTCTTCTCAACGGCCTCTGAAACACGGGGGTGATGCGCGGACCAAGGCGACAGGATGGTGCAACCGCAAGACAGTCAAAGGAGGCATGGGGTGGACGGACTTAGAAGGATCATCGGCTGGACATTCGCATTGACATCACTGCTCTCCACGTACATAGCATTCAACCTGGTCGCGCATGCTATTCATCGATACCGAATGGCCATTCCCTTCCGTGCGGAAATTGTCAGCTTGATCTTCTTCCTCCTGGCAATCATCTTCGGAGTATCGTGGTGGGCAGTCGTAAAGAGGAAACCTGGATCCCGTGGATGGGGAGCTGCTTCATGCGCAATTTACGTGCTCCTTCCATTGGTAGAAATCGTTCGCTTCTCTCAACCAATATTGGGACACCGCGGGCTTCTAATGTCAGCCGGCGCAGTGGGACTTTTTGCATTTTTGAGCAAACCCAGTCAGCCAATTGGCGCCTTGAGCATCGAAGCGAACAGAGAGTTGGAATCAAACGGATTCCCTCTCTGGATCAAAGGCTTATTTATAGCTCTCATCGCCATACCCAGCATCAGTGCATATATCTGGTGGGTTCTTTGGTGCGAAAGGAAAGGTATTCCGTCGAATCAAAACATAGCGCACCGGACGTTGCTTCTGGCATTACTTCTCATTCCTATGTTCAATCTGATCATAGCTGTACGAGAGCTAAGCAGTATCATGGCCGGTCTCGCACTCGGGATGAGACTGCGCACAGTCACCGTCGGTCCGCTCCAATGGCGGATATGCTCCGGCAAGTGGAAGTTTCAGTTCAGACCCAGAGAAGTTCTCGCGGGCGGGACTGGAGCTGGATTAGATTCTGCCAACAAGAATTCGCCACGTTTGTACCGGATATACGTTATCTTGGCAGGTCAGTTGGGGACCCTAGTATCGGGCCTGTTGGCACTTTGGACAGCGTTCAATTCAGCGGGCGACTCTCCAGTTCAGATCGGAGGTCTCCTCGCCTTTTTTGGTGCATTTTGCTTAGTAATATGCACGGGCAACCTGGTTCCTTCAGTGGAGTCGATTTATAAGACATTTTCGGATAGCCCATCGGCCGATTTCCACTAAACGGATTTTCCGGCGGGTGGCCCCGGTCCCGGTGACGATTCCCATCCAGGATGAGGGTGCCCCCGGTCCCTCGCTTTTGGGGACCGGGGGAAATAAGGGGACATGATACCTATTCACATTGATTCTAGCTGCAAAGCGACGGGGATCATGTCCCCTATTTCCAATGCGGGACTTGGGGCACCGAGGCTCATCGGTGAATGCAGAATAACCGATAACCTTTGGCGTTATTCTGCGCGCAGGGCTCGCATGGGATCGATGCTGGCGGCGCGGCGCGCGGGGATGGCGCTGGCAATCAATGCAACCAGGGTTACGCCAATTACAGCGACAAGATAACTCACCGCATCCAGCGGCTTGATGCCATAGAGTGACGACGCAAGCGCGCAGCCTACCAGCACGGCCAAGGGAATGCCGATGATCACGCCTGTTGCGGTGAGCAGCAGACTGTCTTTCAGGATCATCCATACTACCTGGCCGCGTCGCGCGCCAACGGCCATGCGCACACCGATCTCCGCTGTGCGCGTGTTTACGCGATAGGCAAGCGTTCCATAGAGGCCGGTTGCCACAAGCACCACTGCGAGGAAACCGAAGAACCCGGCGAGCCGCGCGAAGAGCAGCTGTTGGGAGATGGTGGTATCGAATTGTGCGCGCTGCGTCATGGGCCGAATCAAGGGCAGATTTGGATTTATCTGCTGCAAGGTTTTGCGCGCCAAGGGCAAGATCGCGAGCGGATCGCCGTGAACACGCATCTCCACTTGCATGGGGCCGGTCATGGGTATTTGTGCATACATGTACCAGGCCATGGGAATTGGCGTTTCGTCGATGCTGCGATATTTGTGGTCTTTCACAACGCCGACGATGGTCATCGTGAATGGAAAGTTGTCCGGGCCGATGGTATGTCCCAGCGGATTCACATTGGGCAGAAAGCGCCTGGCAAATTTCTCATTGATGATGCCTGCATGGGGCGACGACGCGGTGTCGGAATCGGCAAAGTCGCGACCGGCAAGCACCGGCACACCGAGCGTGGTGAAAAAGCCGGGCCCCGCCACATTACTGCGGACTGTTCTGGACGCGCCGTCCGCCACATCCGGAAGCCTGCCGTCGACCACCATGTTGCTATTGTCAGACCAGCCAGATCCGAGGCGCTCTTCCATGATCGTGACCGATTCAACGCCCGGCAGAGCGCGCAATTTGTGCATCAGATTCTGGTAAAACGAGACACCTTCAGGAATCGCCGTGATGTTTGGTTTCACGCCGAAGACGACCAGGCCTTCGACACGCATGCCCAAGGGAGTGTTCTCCAGATTACGAAGCGTGCGAATGAGCAAGCCTCCGCCAACCAGCAACACTACGCAGAGTGCCATTTGCAAAATGACGATGAGCTTGCCGGTGCGCGATTTGCCTGCGTCGGCATTGGAGACGGCGGCGGAAGTCTTCAGCGCAAGCTCCGCCCCGCCGGCAAGCGCGACACGCAATGGAGCCAGGCCAAACAACAATGCGGCAATAACGAGTACGGCGAGCGTGAAGAGCAACACCGTCTTGTCCGGTGCAAGGCTGGATTCGATTTGAGCCCAGCGACCCAATAGCCGCGTCGCCATCTCGGCGAATCCCCATGCGAGCGCGCCGCCGGCTGTGACTAGCAGAAAGCTCTCAATGAGCAACTGGCGCAGCAGTTCGCTGCGGCCCGCGCCCAGCGCCAGGCGCAAGGAGAACTCACGTTGCCGCGTTGCGTTGCGAGCCATCAACAGCATCACCACGTTGGTAAGTGCAATCAGCAGCACCGACGCTACCATTGCCATCAATATGCGCAGCGGGTTGCCGTACATCGCGTCGTATCCGGGGAAATTTTTGGCATCAGCCAAGCTAAGGACCGGAGGCTTCTCGCCTTCCTTTGGCTTACCTAATCCAACGTAAGCCGCTGTTTGGAAGATGGGCTGCAATTGGGCTATTGCCTGTGTTCTGGATACACCGGGAGCGAGACGCCCAATCAGGCGCAGGCACCACCACGTGGGAGTTGTGAAGTACGTCTTGCCTTCTTCAAGTGGATTGCCATATGCGTTCAGCTCTGGGCGGCTCTGCATTGGAATCCAGAAATCGGTCGACCCGCCTGCCTCCACGCCTTCAAAGCCTTCCGCAGCAACTCCGACGATCGTCAAAGGCACGCTGTTTACATAAAACGTAGTGCCCAACACATCGGGATTGCGGCCGAAGCGGCGCGTCCAATAGTTGTAGCTGATGACGGCAACCGGTGCATGATTTGTTTCGTCCTGTTCGCTGAAGCCGCGGCCGCGTGGAAGGCTCACACCGAGACCCGAGAAGAACGTGCCGCTCACCATGTCGCCTTCCGCCTCTTCCGGTTGCGCTCCGTAGCGGACGGCTACCTTGCTGCCCGACAGGGGGACATAGGCGATCACGGGCGAAAGCCCACCTCTTTGTTGCCGAAGAGCGTCGTAGACGGGGTAAGAGAACGTCTCGGTATTGTCTATCGTGCCAGTGCCATTCGGTGGGTTCGTGGTTCTCAGGTAGACCAGGCGGTCTGGATCGGACACAGGCAGCGACTTGAGGAGCACGGCATTCATCACGCTGAAGACCGCCGTGTTGGCGCCGATGCCGAGGGCGAGCGTAAGAATCGCTGTGGCCGCGAAGCCGGGACTTTGCAGCAGCGAACGCAGGCCAAAGCGCAGATCGCGGAGCAGTTTGTCGAGGCCCTCCCAGCGGTCTTTCAGATAGAAGCGCTCCTGGGCCACGCGCACATTGCCGAATTCGCGGCGGGCCTTCCAGCGGGCTTCGTCTTCGCTCAGGCCTTCTGACTCGAGTTCGTCGGCTTCGAGTTCGAGATGCGCCTTGATTTCTTCGGCAAAATCCTGTGCACTGCGTCTGCGCTTGAACATCTCATGCCTCCTCGGCGCCTGGTTCCAGGCTCTTGTCCAGAATCAATCCCATGGCTCGCGAGAGCCGACGCCACTCGCTCTCTTTTTCGACGAGCTGTTCGCGGCCTTTAGCGGTCAACGAATAAAACCGCGCCTTGCGGTTGTTCTCGCTCACGCCCCACTTGGCAGAGATCCACTTCTTGTCTTCGAGGCGCTGCAGGGCCAGGTAGAGTGAGCCGTGGTCGACAAAAAACACTTCCTCCGATTGGCGTTGAATCAGGCGCGCTATGCCCTGCCCGTGGCAGGAGCCGAGGGCAAGGGTTTTGAGAATCAGCAGGTCGAGGGTGCCCTGCAGCAGAGCGATGCGGTCGTCATTGTTCTCTTGGGTAGCCATCCGACCCAAGTAGACACCCCCTTTGGGTCGGATGTCAACCTGAATGAGAGCAATGCCGCACGGAAGTCATGTTTCTCGATAAAACTGACCGTAGTCAAATAATACTTGACTCCGGTCAGTTTTCGGTTCAATATTTGACCATGGTCAAAAACGATCCAGCAACGGACAAGGGCGAGCAGACACGGAGGCACATTCTCGAATGTGCGCTGGAACTGTTTCGCGAAAAAGGCTTTGATGCGACAACCATGCAGGATGTGGCAACGCGCGCCGATGTGGCGAAGGGCGCAACGTATTACTACTTTGCAAGCAAGGAAGCGATTATCCAGGCGTATTACGAAGCGGTCCAGGCAGAGCAGGAGCGGATATGCGCCGAGGCTTTTGCCGGGAGCAAAGACCTGAAGGCGCGGCTGCGGGCTGCGATGCATACGAAGTTCGACCTGGCGAAAGAGGATCGAAAACTGCTGGGTGTGGTGTTCCGGTATACGGGCGAGCCTGAACACCCGCTGTCGTGCCTGGGGCGGGGAACGGCGGAGATTCGAGAGCGCGCGACGGATGTTTTTCGCGAGGCGATTGCCGGGGAAAAGCTGCCGAGGGATCTTGAGATTCTGCTGCCGGTTGCACTGTGGGCATTGCAGATGGGGTTGCTGGTGATGTTTCTCTATGACAGTTCAGAGGAGCAGTGTCGAACCCGCAGGCTTGCGGATGGCGCGCTCGATCTGACGTTGAAATTGCTGGTGTTGGCGAAGCTGCCGGTGCTGAAGCCAGTGAGGACAAAGGTTCTTGCGCTGCTGCGGGACGCGGAGCTCTTGCCTATCAATGGTTGAAGCAGAACAGGAGATTCCAATGGATGACGATGGCAAGAAGTTGAACAGATTTTCCCCGGCGCAATGGCAGTTGGTCGTGCTGCTTGTAGTATTCGCCGTTGGAGCCTTCGCGTATCGCGAGTTGATGCACGAACGCCTTGGGCACACAGCGGCGATGTTCGTGGGGATTCCGGTTCTGGTGGCGATTCTCCTTGCGCTAACACCGAAAGCCAAGACGGCAACGGGCGGCATTATGAAAGGAATCACGCTTGCACTGCTGATTGTGGCTCCTCTGCTGGGCGAGGGTTATCTTTGCATTCTGATGGCTTCGCCGCTGTTCTATCTGGCCGGGATCGTGGTGGGCGTGGTGATGGACGAGAAGCGCAAGAACAAGAATGTGAAGCTGAGTTGCCTGGCTCTGATCCTTCTGCCCATGTCTCTTGAAGGCGTAGTGCCGGGATTGTCGTTCAATCGCGCGCAGACGGTGGAGGTGAGCCGCGTGGTCGATGCGCCGGCAGATTCAGTTGAGCGTCAACTGGCACAGAGCCCGGAGATTGCGAGGGCATTGCCGCGTGCGCTCCGCATCGGGTTTCCGCGTCCTCTCAACGCATGGGGTCAGGGGCTGGGGATAGGTGCGATGCGAACGATTCACTTTGCAGGTGCGGAGGGAGATCCGCCGGGCGATCTGACGATGCGCGTGGCCGCTCGTGAGCCGGAATATGTGCGCTTTGAGACGGTAAGTGATAGCAGTAAATTGACGCAGTGGATTGCGTGGGACAGTTCCGAGGTGCAGTGGAAGCCGGTGGACGATCGACACACGATGGTGACATGGCGTGTGCATTTCGAGAGGCAGCTTGATCCGGCATGGTACTTTGCGCCGCTGGAACGCTCGGCGGTGCATGAGGCTGCAAAGTATTTGATCGAGGCGAATGCTACGCCGGATGCGATTGGAGAGCGGAGCAACTGAATGAGCGGCGACTGGATGAGCGATGCGGATCTCGTGAACGCGGCGCAGGTCTATTTGCCGCTTAGCGCCGCGGTGATTGCGCGCTTGGTGCATGGGCCGAAGCCTCGACAATTTGCGGCTTGCCTGCTGAGCTTGCTGTGGACCGTTCCGGCGTTGCTGGCAGTTCAAATCGTCAACACGGGTGCGGGTTGGTGGAGCTACCCTATAGCCGCGTTCGGAATTCATTCGATGCCGATTGCGTGCCTTGTTGGCTGGGCGGTGCTGTGGGGGCTGGTGCCGCACCTTGCGTTTCCGCGATTGGGAATTGTGTGGGTTGCAGCGATTATGATTGACGCCGATCTTGTCTTCATGCCGCTGTGCGGGAGCGTGGTGCGGCTGGGGCCGCATTGGTTGGTGGGCGAGGCGATTGCGGTTGTTGTGGTGCTCGCCCCGGCTCTCTCGATTGCGCGATGGACCTACGACAATACGCATCTGCGGGCACGATCGGCAATTCAGGTGGCAACTTCAGGGATGATCTTTCTGTTTCTTTTGCCGGAGATTGTCTTCGCGTTGCGGCCTGGCAGGGGCTGGGCGCCCCTGTTGGAGGAAGCGAGTTGGCGTCGGCAGATCCGTATTCAGCTGCTGTTGCTGCTGGCTGTTCCTGGCGTGTCCGCAGTGATGGAATTTGTAGAGCGCGGTAAGGGGACGCCGATTCCGTACGACCCGCCGCAGCGCCTGGTGACGAGCGGCATGTATCGCTATTGCGCGAACCCGATGCAGATGTCGTGCGCGCTGGCGATGCTGTTGTGGGCGGCGATGCTGCGCAATGGATGGCTGATTGCGGCGGCGTTCATGTCGGCGATTTATAGCACTGGCATAGCGCGATGGGATGAGAGCCAGGATCTGGCCCAGCGCTTCGGCGGCGCGTGGTGCGATTACCGTGCTGCTGTGCGGGACTGGCGCGTGCGGTGGAGGCCTTATCATGCGGGACCGGAGGCGCGTATCTACATTGCTGCGAGTTGCGGACCATGCAGCGAAGTGCGGAGTTGGATTGGGGCGCGGAGGCCGGTTGGATTGCTGATTGTGGATGCAGAGACGCTGCCTTCCGGTTCGATCAGGAGGATGCGTTACGACCCTGGCGATGGCAGTGCCGCGGTGGACGGGGTGAGGGCGATGGGCAGAGCGCTTGAGCATTTGAACTTCGGTTGGGCTTTTGCAGGGGCTTTGCTGCGGATTCCTGGGATTTGGCAGGGTGTGCAACTGCTGATGGACGCGAGCGGGCTGGGACCGCGCGAGGTGACTTCGACGATTTGCGAGCAAAGGAGAGTCTAACATTCGCTGCGTTTTGCGCAATGAACTCCGAAAAACAGGTCCCCTTCGACTACGCTCAGGGCAGGCTTTCGACTCCGCTGAAGTACGCTTCGCTCAGGATTACAGATTTGTTGTGGTACGGACTTTAGATTCAGGTCTCTTCCCGGCCTTCAGAACACCCACAGGCTGATCAGCACCATCAGAATAGCCGCAACGGTGACCGCCTGATAGGGCAAATCTTCCCGCATCCGGGTTGATGGTGCTCCGTGCGCGAGCAGCGGCAGAGAGACTGGCGGTTTTTGGGGGGAGGGCTGCATTCGGGCCTGCCTTTCTGTGCACTGAAACGACGTTACGCGACTGCTTCTTGATTCGTTCCTTGCTCTTTCATCTTTAGACGCCGCTCGCCGCACGGGGATGCACAACATAAGGTGGAGATTCGGGCGTAATTGTGACACCCGGATACCTCATCGGCCAATGGCGAAAAAGCACGTCTCAATTAACAAGAACGGGGGATGGCCAACATTTCCTTTCGTAACAGGTGTAAAATCCGCTCGTGAGCACTGGTCCGCAACTCGTCCCCTCCGCCTCCCGCCCTGCTGAGACACGGGAGCGCAAATGGCTCCCCATGGCCATCGCCGCCGCCGTGGTCGTGGTCGCGGCCACTGTGGCTGTTCTGGTTCTAGAACACGGCAAGCCCAAGGCCACGGTTACTCCAATAACCGCGGCTCCCGATGCGTATGCGGCAGACCTGCCCATCACCGGCCTGGCCATGAGCGAGTCGTCCAATCTGGCCGGAGGCAAGGTTACTTATCTTGACGGCCACATCGCGAATACCGGTGATCGCACCGTTACCGGGATCACCGTGCAGGTCCTCTTCCGCACCTATGCCCACGAGGTTGCGCAGAACGAGACGCAGCCCTTGAAGTTCATCCGCATCCGGGAACCCTATATCGATTTGGAACCGGTCTCCGCCGCTCCGCTCGCCCAGGGCGAAGAACACGCCTTCCGGCTCATCTTCGACACCGTGAACCCCGACTGGGACGGCGCTTATCCGGAGATTCGCGTCCTCCACGTGGATACGAAATAGGACACTTTGAATAGCCGGTTATCGCCGAAGGAAGCAGATCCTGCCGGTCCCGTCCAAGTCTCCAGCCTCTCTTGTCAATGCCGCCAGAGCCCGCACCAAGCCACCGATATCCGCGGGCGATATGGTCTTTTCGTCCACAAAAATAACTCCCCCGTGCTCCAGTCCTGCCTCGGCCCATTCCTTCAGCAGAGGCGGAATTGTCCGGCGGTCATAGGTAACCATGGTCAATCTCTGGGCTGCCGCCTCTCGCAGGCAGGCTGCGTCATCCTGACCTAAAAAGTTGCCGTCTTCCCATTCCGCCATCGCTTGAACAGGAACCTTGCGGCCGGCGCGCCGCAACCCTTTGGCCACTTCTGGCGAGACATGCTCATCCAACAACAGCTTCAGCATCTCAGCGCTTCGCCGTTTTCCCAGCGACAAACTCCGTTGTCTGGGGCAGCATTCGTTTCAGAGCTTTGAAGTCCATCCCATCGTTGTCCGCAATTGCCTCATCGATCTCATCTTTGAATGCTTCGGCGTAGTGGATTGCCGCCTTCACCTTCACGGGGGGCCATTTCAAGTGTCCGGCAACAGCGGCACCATCGCCGTTGTAGCTGCGGACCAGAAGCATGACTTCCCACACTGCGAGCGTACTTGCTTGCATGCAAGCTTGCCGCCCCGCTGCCGAATCTCTAAAGTCGATGAAGGCAAACTCCGACCGGCGCAATCCTTCTTCGACCAGCCGCGCACTCGCATCGCTGGGGGTCCATCCATGACGCCTGGCCATGCGCTTCAGGCGCTTTCCGCTCTCAGCCGGCAAACGCATGCTGATGACGGTCGATTGAGTTGCGCTCATATTCGTGTCCTTACTTTGTCGCTCTTGTAATCATTGTAGCATCGACCTACGAGGGGACTGATCGGATTTCTGAGTCGACTCTCATGTCTGCCCATTGGAATCGCCATCATCGC
>Ga0302320_10020349_pt1 | contig 13247 bp, 6 predicted proteins | sample Bog_T0_3_FD_202130 | JGI IMG/M metagenome (GOLD analysis project Ga0302320, IMG submission 202130) | Peat permafrost microbial communities from Stordalen Mire near Abisko, Sweden - Bog_T0_3 | ecosystem: Environmental > Terrestrial > Soil > Wetlands > Peat | place: Sweden: Abisko, Stordalen Mire...
GTTGCCGTATTGCGCAAGGACACTGCGTGACGTTGCAAGCGCATCCGCCCGCAATTCCAAGCCCTTTTCCACTGAATCGAGAATGGAGCGGCCCCCAGGATGCACCGCCCATAAATCAACCGACGCAAGGTCTTGTCCGCGCGTAACCTGGCTTCCCATCTCCTTGAGTGCCCGCCCTATCTCGCCCGGAACTTGCCCTGAAAGATGCATATCAAAGCCCAGTTCACCAATGCGCCAAGTTATCAGATGACTGGTCTCAGGAATGTTGACTGCAAGGAAACTGTCGATCGCCAATCCATGTTCTTCCGCACTTATCAACGATGCGGCGCAGCCATCAGCGAAGACAAGGAACGACAGCACCTGCTCCAACTCCTCGGTCTCCTGAAAATGCAGCGAGCAAAGCTCAAGATTCATCACCAGCACCTTGGCATCGGGAACGGAGCGCACAATGTGATGCGCCGACTTGAGCGCGTTGATAGCGGCATAACATCCCATAAAGCCGATCATGGTGCGTTCCACTGAAGGGTTGAGACCAAGATGCCGTACAACCTCAAAATCAAGGCCCGGTGCATAGAGTCCCGTGCAGGAAGTTACGATAACATGCGTGACACTGCGCCGTTCTTCTTCAGTGATCGCCAGCTTATCGAGAGCAGACTGGGCCAACTTCGGCGCGAATCGCTCAAAGAATTGCATGCGGCGCGCGGTCACCGGGAAATCTCCCGGCACGTAGACCCCTTCCACATCCTTCCATACGCCGCTCTCAGTTGAAACGGGCTGCACAAATGAGTAGCGATGTTCGATTCCACACAGTCGCGCCATCCGCCGAAACAGATTGCGCATCGTGCCCTCGGCAAGCAAGCCGGTGGCGAAATCGATGAAGGCGCGATGTACATCGTGCTGGGGAACTGCAGTTGCAATGCGATTGATGTGCGCTGTCGTCAATTTCGCCTCTGAATAGAAATTTGTTTTCAAGACTCAAAGATTCCTATGCAGTCTACACCTAAAGACGCCGCTGAAGAGTGACAGCGTGAACAGGTGGAAGGGGATTCATCCCTGCGCTGAAAGGTGTTGGTCGCATGAAAACAATCCCTCAGCGGAAGCGGCGTGTTGCTTTCACCACCATTGAAAAGACACCCGACTCATCGCGAGCCACGAGTAAAGAGACATGGCGGTTTATCGCCACCTCGGCTTGAATTAGCTGCTGCCCCGTCGTATCCACATCCGTGGCATAGGTGAGCGTCATGTACCGGCCCAACTGTTCTTCCACAATGATGCGCGAAGTCGAGTTACCCAGGGCACCAATGTAATTGGGATCAACCTTGACGGAACCGGCGCCGAAAAGCTTTTGCACCCGGCTGCTTACGGTGGCATTCAGAGCGCCACCAAGGAGAGCGTCGGTCGTGGGATTGGCGCCGGTCTGCTCCTGTTGCTGTGTGTAGAGACGCTGCTGATCGCCGGTCCTCCCCAGCGCCAGCAGGGCCGCAACGTCGGACTCCGGAAGCGGGGGATCACTGCGCACCGAGACGGCCATTTTCCCGTCCGGGGTCCCGTTCACACTCAGAGTTATGTCGTAATCTTCTACGCGTGCCGTTGCATTCAAATCAATGGTCGGCTCAATGCGGACCGGGTTGGTAAAGGTGATATCGCCGCGCTGCAAGTCATAGCGGGTCCCGGCTATCATCGCGCTTCCTTCGGTAATGGAGACACGGCCCAGCAGAGAGGGGGATGCCACTGTGCCCAGCACATGCAGGTCAACATCGCCGGCGAGTTTCGCGTAGGCGTTCTGGAAGTTCAACTGCGGCGAAGAGAGCACATGCACGTCAAGACGAATATGGTTCGACGGGGCATCCGTTGGCGCGAAGGTCTGCACCGCGCTGGCCTGTGTCGCGAGTGCCGCAACATCGAAATCAGGATTTAAAGTGAATCGGGTAACCAGAACGTTGCCGCTAAGCAGAAGATTGTTCTGCGATCCCTGAAGGTGCAGGGTGGCATCAGCCTGAGAACTGACGCCTTGCGGGTAGCGTATGCGAATTCCTTTTCCCGTAACCGACAGATCAGCATAGATCCCGTGCTGGTAGGCAAGCGAACCGGACACACTCAACGGACCTCCGCCAGTCATGGCGGTCAGCGATTGCACCTCAAGCCGGTTCTGGTTGAAAACCAGTGTGCCATGCAATTGGCTAAGTCCGTTTGGAATGTCCTCAAGAGACAACGACCCATTCTGAAAGTCGACGCGCCCTTCCATGTTGGGATTCGCCAGCGGTCCGTGCGCTTCTACTTGGAACGTAGTGGTCCCGCTCGTCGTGAGATCGGGATTGATGGTTTCGGCCAGCTTCAAATTGATAGAGCCGCTCGCTGCAAGATCGAGTTGGCGCGTGCCCTTGAGCGCCAGGCTTCCCTGCGCGCGCAAATCCGTGTCTTCGCCAGTTACATGCAGCGGGTCGAGATCAATGCGCGCATTCTGAAGCGTGGCATGCACTCCGCCCTGGCTCTGCAAATGAACACCCGCCAGGGTCACCGAGAGTTGCTGCAACCGGGCCTCGCCGCGCAACTCCTCCGGTTTCGCAAGCGGTCCTTCGATATTCACTGTGCCGGCCAGCGCAGACTCTCCGCGAATACTCTCGATGTGTGCCATTTTGAGCAGTGCGCCGATATCGAATTGCGAGAAACCGATTTTGGTCTGGGTGGCAAAATCCCCGCTCAGTGCGGTCTGCCCGTTCAGGTCAACCTCCGCCCCAGCCAGCCGGGTAGTTGCATCGTAGATTGCGGTGCGGTTGGCGGTGTGACCGGCAAACACAAGTGTGCCAAGCGATTCTCCGTCCAGGGCCAGCCCATTCAGCGTTGCGTGCGCTTCCAGATGAGGGTCCTCGACCGTACCCGAGCCAACCACGGAAAACCCAAGCTTGCCCGTCGCATCCACGTTGCTGCGCAGCGATTCGATCTTCGAAATGTCGATTCCGGTGCCCTTGGCGTCTATCTGGAAGTGGCGCGAACCGAGATCGTAGCTGCCAGACGCCGAGACCGCCCCAGCCATGTCGTTCACCGTCACAGTGGAGAGTTTCACCACATTGCCGGCAAGATTTCCTTGTGCGCGGAAACGCGCAATCGGCTCGCCCAATACGGTTCCGCCATCCAACTCCACCCAGCCCGAGCCATTCAGCGCCCGCACAGGACCGTCAACCTGAACCTGCGTGTCAAGCAGTCCGGTAACTGGCAACTTCTCGTTTGCAATCGAGAGCAAATCGTTGACGCCGACCTTTGTGGCATGCAGATGCATATGCAATGCGGAGTTAAGGTCGAATGCCTGCGCGGCCGGCTTTCCAGGCGCGGCGTCGAGTGTTCCATCCAGCAAAACGTCTGTGTTGCCCCTGCGCAATTCCGCATGCTGGATCGTGATCCGGTTCGCCGCGTAGCTGCCAGTCGCATGGACGGAATCCCAGTCCACGAAGCCGGGCTGAAGAACCTGAGTCTGTGCGGCTCCGGTTTCAACTACCTGCGGCGACTGCACCCGGGCCTTCAGCGCGGGTTCAATGGGCAGAACTTCAATCGCAATCTGCGTCGCATTAGCCTCACCTGATATATGAGGATCGGCGAGCGAGCCGTTCCATGAACCCTGAAAGTCTCCCTGCCCGCTTAGAGCCACCGGCAGAGCCGCGGTTCCCGTCATGCCAAAGCGAGTCAATCCAAGATCGCGAAAAACCGTGTCGTATTCCCAAAGGTTCTTCGAATGGAAGGCGACCGCCAACGCTGACGGACTGGTAAGCGGATATGCGCCCAGGTGGCCATGCGCTTCCAGTGTGCTGCCCGGCGTGTGCACCTCAAGCTTGCGCAAATCTACAGCGCCATCGCGCTCCGTGTAGGTTCCGTCAATCTGCCCATGGGCGGCCACTTCACCAGGCACAGTTTCCCCAGGGAGATCGAGACTCAGCAGCGCATCCACCGCAACCGTTGCATTGTCGCCGTGAACCCATTTTGCCGATGCGGGGCCGTTGAGAATGGTGTTCAGGCCGAGTCGTTGAAAAGGCCGCTGGCTCACCATATCCAGCAGCGTGTCGAGCGCAACGCCCTTGAAGCGTGCCGTAACCTTGCCGTTCACAGGAACGTCAACAGGTGCTGGACGCTGCAGCGTGGAAGGGTTCCTGTCCGCCGCGGCACGTGGCACAACAATACCTGAACTGCGCATGGCAGCGGCCGATGGCAGGTCGGGCAGCCAGGGATTCAGTGCCACTTCGCCCTCCAGTTGCCCCCCTTGCCGAAGCCGCGCAACAATGGACGAGATAAGCAACTCCCTCGAGTCCGCATGAACGCGCGCATCCAGCGTCACGCCGGTGGCAATCACACCGTTTCCAATGTATGCGCCCCCATCCACGTGAATGCTTCCGTCGGCGCGAAACTCAGTCGTCTCGCCCGCACAATCCAGGTCGAAATGGGCTATGCCTTTCGGAGCGAAGGGGTATCCAAATACAGGATCCAGCAACTCCATGTCCAGATCGCCGGCAACTTTCCCCTGCCACCGCGGACGAGCAAAGTTCTGCAGCGTTCCTGTAAACAGCAGCACATGGTCCGGCACTCCACCCGCGTTAGCACCTTGCGGCTTGGTCGTGATTTGAAGCGAACGCAAGTAAGCCGCGGCGCGCGTTAGGTCAAGAGTAGTTTCAACTCGGCCGTGCGTAGGCTGGTATCCATCGCGCGACAAACTCAGGTCCGATGCTCCCACTTCAATGTGGTAACTCTCAGGCCACATGGCAGAAGCCGGAACAAAACGCAGAAGCAGCGAAACGTCCTTCGCCTGAAAATCCAGCAAGGCGAACCGATTCTGGTAATCGAACGAGGCCGCGCGATTCTCAATGTCCAGCGTGCCCTGCGTCACCGCAACATGTCCTGCCTCAAGATTGAAGAATGTATCGATGCTGTAGTCGTTGTCCTTTGCCTGTTTACGCGGGTGCGGCTGGTTCGTAGTGCCGTCCGGGTAAAGGATCAGGTGAAACGCGGGCTGCGCAATGTCAAGTTCACGAAGCAGAACGCGCGGGCTCACGACACCAAGAACGCTGATCTCCAAACGAAGATGTCCGACTCGCGCGTAGGGCTCTTCTCCCGGTGATTCAAGCCCGTGTATCACCACCCCGTCCGCATCGGCTTCAAGATCCAGCAGTTTCCAATGGAAGGATTTGATCTCAACCCGCCCGCCCACCGATTGCTGTATCTGCGCGATCAACCTTTTGCGCATCAACCCCTCGAAACCAGGCGAACTGGCCCAGAAATAAAGGCCGACAATCATCACCACCACCGCCAGCGCGAGCGCTGCAATCGAGAGAGGAAGATGACGCAGGAAGAAGCGCCGAATCCGGCTTTCATGCCGTGGTCGTTGCGGTTCAGGGGCAACAGGCAGCACTGACTCAGCTTCCGTCATTGGCCTCCCTCGCCTGCTCCGGCCGCAGACTGCTTCTCAGGCGATAACAGCGAAGGGTCCAGCACTTCCACATCTCCCTGCTTGCGCAGGTTCTGCAGCCAGTCGTCGAACAATGCGTTCACCTTCTGCTGCAGCAGAATCTCCTGTATGCGATCCGAAACCTTGTCCAGCGCGGGGATCGCCTCGCCCTGTGCGTATTGCGGCAACAGCGTGTCGTGGTAATAAGCCTCAATCTCCTGCGGCCCAATGCGTATGCCCTGCCGGAATCGCCGTTCAATAAAACGCAAAATCTCCAACCGGTAGCGCAGATAACTCTCCACCCGCTCCGGAGTCAGGTGATGCTCCTTCAGGAATGCACTCCACCCGGCGTCGGACGCACAATTCTCACGCACACAGGCTGGGATCTCGTGGCGAATCTCGGCAAGCCGGGCATCAACCTCGGTCTGCGGCGGATTCGCAGATTGTTCGTCCTCCTGACGAATCTGTTGCTGAATCAGCGCGCGCGAAATCAACTGCTCCAGCGCCACGCTGCGTGTAAGTGCGCCCAGTCCGCCCCTGCCAGGATCGAGCACCGAGAGCCGAATCTCCTCGTCCAGATCGCTCGATAAAATAGCATGATTGTTCACCACTGCTACCACTCGATCCAAAACCACAGGACTCGCTCCAGCCTGCCCCGCATCCTGAACCGCAGACGCCGAAGCCCGTCCAGCCGCAACCAACACAATCGCAAATACGCAGAGAAATCCAATCGCATTTCCTGCGAAGCTCGTAGTACGGATTCGTTGCAAATTACGCATCAAAACGTCTGTCCCAGGCTGAAGAAAAAGTTGAAGTGTCCGGCCTCGCCCACATGCGGATCGGAGTTAGCATGCGGGAGTGAGTAGTTATACGCAACCGGGTAGATAGGCGGATTCAGGTTATAACTAAAATCCAACCGGATCGGCCCGACCGGGGTATGGTAGCGCATACCGGCCCCAGGCGCGTGCGAGAAGTAATTGAAGCTGCACGCTCCCTGCCATCCGGTCGACGTGACAGGGCCCGGTGGGGTACTCGTGTTTGCTGGAACGGCTGTATCCTTGCAAGCGTCACGATCCGGTTGCCGCGTTCTGATAGCACTCGCCCAGGCATCCCCGGCGTTCGCAAATATGTTCCCCATATCATGGAAAAGCACGAAGCTCAAAGCGTTCCCAAACCAGGGCAGCATGGGCGGCGGCAAGCGCAATTCAGTGCTGTTCGCCAATGCCCCTGCGCCCCCAATGGGATAGCCGGTCTCCGGATCGCGAGGCCCCGCCGCGTTAACCGAGAACCCCCGCAATGCAGTCGGCCCACCAGCAAAAAGCCGCTCCGGTAAAGGAATCAATTCCTCCCCTGGCGTGCCGAACGCGCGTTCCTGACCGAAGCGCGTGTTACGTGCCACCACAAACCGGCCCTTATCGAAGCTGTAATAGCTGGAGTTGGAGACGTCGAGCCGGTTGAACTGCGCCTCCGCCCCAAAATCCTTTTGAGATAGAAATTCCTGCAGGCTGGTGTATGTGCCACGATGTGCATCAAGAGGCGAATCGCGCGTATCGCGAATCCATGTAACCGCCGGTCCCGCCACACGCACCGCTGTCGATTCCTGCGATATCTCGCCCGGTGCCACCTGAAGGCTGTTCGCCTGCACCTTCACACGGCGGAAGTTCAGTTGATAAATAAACGTGTTCGCTTTGGAAAACAATCCGCCCGGCGTATCGAAATGCTCGCTCAAACGGAAACTGCCTTCCAGCTTCGACGCCACGTAAGTCGTCACGTCCAGACTGTTGGCGTAGCCTCCTGAGAAATCAAGTCCGAAATTCCGGCTGCTCCTCAGGTGCGGGTCCTGGAACAACAGGTTGATCTTCTGCTCAAGCAAGCCGTATGTTCCTTGCAGCGATGCCGAAAGTTCCCGGCCAAACAAGCCATTGCGCGTAATGTCGCCAAGTACCCGTGGGCTCACGCCCGTCTTGCCATTTGGATTGCAAGCCGCGCCGCTGGCAATAATCCCACCGCAGTTATACTGCGGGTTTCCCGTCTGTGCCTCAAACCCAAAACCGTAAGTAAGCGACCAGCGCCGCGCCTCTGTAATCTGCAGCAGAACGGTCTTCTGCGTATCGCCGCCGTTCGGGTTCTCCACCGCGGTATTCACTTCGTTAAACAGAGCCAGTTCGTATAGATTGCGCTGCGTGTCCATCAGCGCGCTCTGGTCCAGCGGATCGCCGGGGTGCAGTGTGATCGCTCGTTGCACAATCTCAGGCCGCGTGGTTTGTAGTCCCGTCACCAGTACCTTGCGAACAAATATCTGCGGCCCTTCCGTGATATGGAATGAAACATCAACTTTGTCGGGATCGCCTGCTTCAATCTGTTCCGCAACATCCACCTGCACCTGGCGGAATCCGCGGCTCAGGTATTCCGTGAACAACGCATCCCGATCCCCGGCCAGGTTCTGGGGAGAAAGTAGCTGTCCGCCGGTGGTGTTCAGCAGGGGAGTCAGCTTGCCGGCATCGATATGCTGGTTACCTTCAAGGTGCACTGAACCCACACGCAATTGGCTGCCTTCGTCAACCCTGTAAACCACTGTCAGAGGTGCGAAGGCTGGCTTTTTTCCCCCTCCGGCCGCACTCTTCAGCGCCGCAATTCCGGTTTCTTCCGTGACTTTTACTTTGGAAAATCCATTGTTCTGGTAAACCGCCTGCAAAGCGCCAATATCGTTCGAGACCAGCGCCTGGCTGAACGCACCATGTGGGTCCAGCACGTCCGTCGCGTGCACGCTCAGCAGCTCCTTCAACGTGGCTGAATTAAAGTAGTGGTTTCCAGTAACGGATACGCTTTCCACCCGGCGTCGCGGCCCCAACTGCACTTTGTAAAGAATCAGCACCTGGCTTGCGCTCGTGGTTTGCTCATCATGATCGACTTTGATATCAAAGTAGCCCAGGCGTTGATAGTAGTCACGAAGGCGCCGATTGCCTTCGTTCAGCAGATCATCATCCACCGCACCCTCTTCGAAAATGGGAATGACCCGCTTGATCCGCTCCTGACTCATGCTCACGCCTTCCACCAGCACCTTAACCTGCGGGCCGGGGTTTGCGGAAAATCGGAAATCATCTCTCTTCGTCGAAGGAACATACTGTTGCGCCTCAAGCTTGATCTCCGCCTCCAGTCGTTCCTCGCTTTGGTACCGCTTCAGAACTCCCGCCAAAGCCCTGCTGGCCGTGTCGTGGTCCACATAGGAGCCGGCTCTCAAATGCGCATGGCGTCGAAACTCCTCGAGGGTCATCCCAGGGTCCCCAGTAACCTGTACGGTTCCTACCCGCGCCTGCGGTCCGCTTACCACGTGAAACGCAAGATCGACGAGCTGCTCCGCGGGGTGAGGCGTAAGGGTTTGAGTAATCGTAGGCTCATTAAAGCCGCTTTCGGCCAGAGCGTGGCGCATCTGCTCAAGCGCCTGGCTGAGCTTCGCCGCGGTGTAGCGCGTGCCAGGCGTAAGTTGGCTGGCATGCTCCAACTGGGTATTCAAGGTCGCACCCTTAGCGCCCTCCACGCTCACCGTCCCGATAAAAGCGCGCGGTGCGCCATGAAACACCAAATCCACGCCGTCCCCGTCCAACAGGCCCTCCACCTCAATGTCCTCGTAGAGACCGGTGGAAAACAACTGACGAAGACTGGCTTTCAGCTTCTCCGGGCTCAAAGGCATCCCCACCGCCTGGGGAAGGTTGCCAGCCAGCGAACCAAGCCGGGCCGGGTCCACGCCCTCAAACCTGATTTTCCGAACCGGCAATCCTTCAAACTGATCGGCAAGTCCCCCCGCGTTCGAAGCCGCGTTCGAAGCCGCAGATGATAAGTCCCCACCTTCCAGCCCGCCCAACTCCGGTGCAGCGTCCGCAGCCCTCTCGACGGGGCCGGAAGCCGCCGGGATCTGGCACCAAGCCTTCCTTTGGATCCCGAAGACAAGGATGCAGACGAGCAAGAAGCCATGGCCGTATCGATCGCTTCTCAGCCCCATCGGCATTATTTTCAACACACTATCTCCAAAGCATCACAGGAAAAACCGCCCTTGCCACCTGGGACACAAACCCCTGCATAGAGTTGAACCCGGATGGTGATGTCCAAGTTTCGCAAAATCAACCGCTTCACCTTATACTAGCGGGGAACCACCCCGGGCGCAGTAGCACCGGCAACGCAAGTTGTTCTCCCCAAGGATGCGAATGCCTCACTCGAGCCCGCCGACAAAGCCCTCCGATCCAGCTTCTGAGGCGTCCGACACAAAGACTCCGGCTAGCGGCCCGGCGCCGGCAACTCCGTTGATTCCCGCTCAGGACGATACCCTCACGCGAGCCCAGAATGGCGATCATCAGGCGTTCGCGCAACTCTACTCCCTTCACAAACGCCGAATCTATTCCCTCTGCCTGCGCATGGTCGGCAACACCGCGGAAGCCGAAGACCTCACCCAGGAAGCGTTTTTGCAGTTGCACCGTAAAATCGCTACCTTCCGAGGCGATTCGGCCTTTTCCACATGGATGCATCGGCTGGCAATCAACGTTGTACTCATGCACCTGCGAAGAAAAGGCCTCGCGCTGATTTCGCTGGACGAAGCAATGGACCCCGCACCCGAGGAAGGTCCTGGACGAAGTTTTGGGAGCCCGGATCTCAACCTCACAGGAGCAATCGACCGGCTGGCGCTCGAACGCGCTGTAACTGACTTGCCCGCCGGCTATCGCCTAATCTTTGTGCTGCACGATATCGAAGGGTATGAGCATAACGAAATCGCCTCCATGCTCGACTGTTCCATCGGCAACAGCAAATCCCAGTTGCACAAAGCGCGCCTGAAGCTTCGAGATACTCTGCGGAACAGCCCCGGGCAGGAGAAAAAGAAATGACCGACGATCGCAACACAATGAGTTGCGCGGAGTTCCAGGCACAGTTGCCGGAACTGATTGGCAGCGGTGCTGACGCCTCAACCCACCCCCACTTGCAAAGCTGCGAACTGTGTCGCGCTCTCCTCGCCGACCTCGAGACCATTGCCGAGGCTGCCCGCCAGCTCTTCCCGGTCGTTGAACCCCCAGACGACCTCTGGAAACACATCGAATCGGCCATCAAAGACGAATCCACCGACGTCGAACCCGATGCCGAAAAAGAAAAAGACAAGAAAAAGTAATTTAGAGCAATTTGGACCCGCCTCAATTACCCCGCGCCCCGTTCTTGCGCCTTTTTTTCCGGCGCAAGGGCGGGAAGCCACAATGGCCAGTCTTCCGCCCTGGGTTTGCGACTTCAGTCGCTTCAGACAAACCAATAACCTGGGGCGGCCAATGGTCCCTGAGAATCATCCTCTCCCGGGCTGTCCCCCTTCCCTCCACGCTGCGCCCCCACCAACCTCACATTCAAACGTTTTTGGCCGATATACTCTTCGACTCTGAATGCATCTAAACCGACATAGGTCTCACGTTTCGACCGTTGGCGCGGGCCTTGGTGCAGCGAAAACGTCTTCACAGGAGTGTTTTTCGGGCCGGGAACACTTCCGCGTACCTTCTCGTATGAGCAGAAGTGCGCACGAATCAGGGATTGCAAGTGAGATTCCTGAAACTTTTCGAGGTCTGCGCTGTCTAAAGAAGAAAAGTTGATACGAGGGCACTCAATGCAAAACCAATCTTCGAACGTGGCTTCACCCAGGAATCCAGCTGGAACAGGTTCTTCCGTCCTCCGCAGGATTCCCGTTCTCCCGGTGCGGGATACTGTCTTGTTTCCGCACGCTGTGTTGCCACTTACCGTGGGCCGCGAAAGCTCTATCCAGCTGATTGAATCGCTGGGCGAGGAGCGCACCATCGTGGTCACGGCGCAGCTCGACGCACGCCTCGACGCTCCTAAACCTAACGATCTGCATTCGGTTGGCACGCTCGCCACGGTGCACAAAGTCGTGCGCATGCCCAACCAGAGCCGCTTCGTCTTTACTGAAGGCGTGGAGCGCGTCCGCCTGGTGCGCTACGTTCAGACCGAGCCATTCATGATCGCTGAAGTCGAGACCCTGGAAGAGGCGAAGTCCGCCCCCACCTCCGGAATCGAAGCGCTGGTTCGCAATGTAATCGAGCAGTTTCAACAGATTGTCTCCGAATCCCAGACCCTCTCCGATGAGCTCAAGACGATTGCCGCCAACATCGAGGAGCCAATCCGTCTGGTAGACTTCGTCGCCTCATCTCTGCCGTTTCTCACCACCGACGACAAGCAGCAGCTCCTGGAAACAGCCAGCATCGTAGACCGCCTCGAACTCCTCAACAAGCACCTGGCCAAGGAAATCGAAGTCCAGCAGCTGCGCACCAAGATCCAGACCGAAGTGCAGGACCAGGTCCAGCAATCGCAGCGCGACTACTATCTCCGTGAGCAACTCAAGGCCATCCAGAAAGAGTTGGGCGACCAGGACGACGGACAACGCGAAACTGAGGACCTGCGCCAGAAAATCGATGCCGCCGGCATGCCGGAAGACGTGAAGAAGGAAGCCCTGAAGGAACTCGGGCGCCTTTCCCGCATGTCTCCCATGGCCGCCGACTACGGGCTCACCCGCAACTATATCGAGTGGCTTGCCGTGTTGCCCTGGGCCAAGAGTTCAGGCTCTAAAATCGACATCAACGTCGCCAAGCAGACCCTTGACGAAGACCATTACGAGCTGAAAAAGGTCAAGGACCGCGTCCTCGATTACCTCAGCGTGCTCGAACTCAAGCCCGACATGAAGGGCCCGATCCTCTGCTTCGTTGGCCCTCCCGGCGTCGGCAAAACCAGCCTCGGCCGCTCCATTGCCCGCGCCCTTGGACGCAAATTCCAGCGCATCTCGCTCGGCGGCATGCACGACGAAGCGGAAATCCGTGGCCATCGCCGTACCTACATCGGCGCGCTTCCGGGCCAGATCATCCAGAGCCTCCGCCGCGCCGAGGTCAACGATCCCGTCATCATGCTTGACGAGATTGACAAGCTCGGCCGTGACTTCCGCGGCGATCCCGCGTCCGCTCTCCTCGAGACGCTCGATCCCGAGCAGAACAACACGTTCCGCGACAATTACCTCGACGTCCCATTCGATTTGTCCAAGGTGCTCTTCATCTGCACCGCCAATGTGCTCGACCCCGTTCCTCCCCCGCTGCTCGACAGGATGGAACTCATCTTCCTGCAAGGCTACAGCGAAGAGGAGAAGGTGCATATTGCCTTCCAATACCTCATCCCCCGCCAGATCAAGGAAAACGGAATCACCGCCGACCAAATCGAATTCCCCGAAGACGGCGTGCGCTGGCTGGTCCGCCACTACACCCGGGAAGCGGGCGTCCGCAAGCTCGAACAGGTGCTGGGCACGGTTTGCCGCAAACAGGCTCGCCGCGTCGTCGAAGGCAAGACCGACAAGCTCGTCGTTACCCGCGATGTGCTCAAGGAATTCCTCGGCGGCATTCAGGTGCGCGTAGAAACTGAAGTGGCCGAGCGCGTCAAGCGCCCAGGCGTGGCTGTTGGCCTCGCTTGGACGCCGGCAGGCGGCGACATCCTCTTCATCGAAGCCAACAAGATGAAGGGCAAAGGCGGATTCACAATGACCGGCCAAATCGGCGAGGTGATGCAGGAATCCATGCAGGCCGCGCTTACCTGGGTGCGCTCAAACGCCGCCAGCCTTGGCCTGGCAGAGGACTTCACCAAAGACATCGATCTCCACATCCACGTGCCGGCCGGTGCCATTCCAAAAGATGGCCCCTCGGCCGGAGTCACCATGGCGACCGTACTTGCCTCGCTGCTCACGGACATCCCCGTTCGTTCTCTCACCGCCATGACCGGCGAGATTACGCTCAGCGGCAACGTC
>Ga0302320_10020353_pt1 | contig 13246 bp, 8 predicted proteins | sample Bog_T0_3_FD_202130 | JGI IMG/M metagenome (GOLD analysis project Ga0302320, IMG submission 202130) | Peat permafrost microbial communities from Stordalen Mire near Abisko, Sweden - Bog_T0_3 | ecosystem: Environmental > Terrestrial > Soil > Wetlands > Peat | place: Sweden: Abisko, Stordalen Mire...
TTCGTTTCCCCAACACTTTCCTTTCCGGCCCCCCGGAAAGGGCGCAGCAGCGTGGGGGCCAAGCGTAGCGTGCGAACGTGTCCAGAGGCCGTGCCTCTGGCGGCGGGGTTTGGGGATGGCCGTTGAATCCCCAACCCGGCAAAGGCGGCTGAACCGTTGCCAGTCCGGCCGCCCGCCTATTTCAGCGGCTGATGATGGGAACCTCGGCGTTGGCAGAAATACGCACCAGTGCGGGCTTGGGTTGGATGCGGACGCGGACACCCCCAAGGGTGGTAAATTCGCGGGCGGGTTGGGTGACGGCGAGCACGGCGGCGCAATCGCTGACCCGGATAACCGGGCAACGCTGCCCGGCATAGCTGACCAGATCGCCAGCGCGGAGACGGAAGGAATGATTATTCATGGTTTTGGGTGGTGGTGGTGAAAAGTGCGGTTTGGGCGGCCTCGGCCCGGCGGCGGGCGTCGTCAGCCTCGGCGCGTTCGCGGGCGATGCGTTCGCCGTCCAAACCGGCCTCGGTGATCAGGTTAAACGTTTCCGGGGCGTAACAAAATTCATGCTGGGGGCTATGCCAGCGGCGTTTGGTTCGTTTCATGGTGGGGGAGTTCATGGGGTGAATGTCAGCAAGTCGAACCGTCGCCGGAGCGCAATTCAATGATTCCGGGCGCAAGGCACCGGACGGTAACGCGGGTGTCCGGCTTGAATCCCGCCCGCTCAAGCCAGCGTCCCATGAGGCGGATTTTGGGTTTGATCGTCCCCTTCCAAGCGTCACCGCCAGCTTCAATCTTCAAGGTGCGAACGGACGGCGCTATTTCACCGGCTGACATAATAGATGTGGTATTCATGGCAGGTCTCCGGTTCAGGCGGCTTTCTGGTCGGCGGGGAAGTAACTGCCGTATTTCTGGCGGGGGTCAAAGGGGGCGCGTTGGTCACGGAACAACCCGCAAGGGTGCTGCCAAGACTGGCGTTTGTCGTTCCAATGAAAGCCAAGCTCTGACAAAACAGCGGTGACGGTGGCGGGTTGCTTTCGGTCAAACTGAATCCACACCCATTTACCGACAACTTCCGCCACTTCAAAAAACTGCGGGGCTTCCCGGCGGAGCAAGGCAAGTAATCTGTCGGTGGTCAAAACCTGATTAGCATTTCTACGTGCCCAATTGATGGGTGCCCGGCCACCTGTCCGGGTTGATGATTGCTGGACGGCGTTTGCTGGCGCTGCTGCTTCAACTGATATTTTGTTTTTCATAAGCTTTTTTTTGATCATCGCCGTCCGTGTCTCGCCGTATGCCGCTTGCTTCACCAGGGCGGAGCCGTTTTTTGAACTGACTTCGGTTTTTTTACGGCGGGCAGGAGGCCTGACAGCGAAAGCTGGGGCGTTACCGGATAGCCGGGTCGCTGGCGGGCCTCCTGCTCTTCGTCGCTGGAAAAAAGACCGTCTCGCGGCAGCGGGATTAACCGATTTGAGAAAAACGGCGGAGCAGCAAGCGGCATACGGGGAGACATGGGCGGCGTCGGGATAAAACAAAACGCGACATGTCAAAAACACTAACCAAAATCCTCTGGCCTCGCAGAGTCGCCGAAGGCCACCAGCCACATGATCCGCGCAGCGGGCGGGACGGGCGGGCTTCATGGCCCCGTATTCCGCATGAAGCCTGATCGGCGCGTGTCATGCCTAGCTCGTTGGGAAAACTTCAAAGCCGTGAGCGGAACGGAGCGTTTGGCTTGGCCGCCCGCGTGGGGCAAGGGGGCGCGGATCAGCGGACGGGCCAAAAAGCGAAGTGGAGCGGCGGATTTGAAATTTTAACCAGGGAGCATTAGCGGGGGGAGCCAAGTCAGCGGGATTTGCAAGGCGTCTAAATGGGAATTGCAAATCCCGCTGTCTTGACGACGGGGGAAACCCATTATCCGGCCCGGTTTGGAAGAGAACCAACCGCTGGCTTGATAGGATTTGAACTTATGTCGGGTGGGGAGAGGGCGGCAAATTGAATCGGAAATCGAATACCGCAAGCGATGTGAGCAGCAAAGCCCTGGCGAAAAGCATCGTATTTAGGGCTGTGAAAAGTCTGCCAACCAATTAAAGGTTCTCCACCAAATCGCGCACTTTCACTTGTAAAGCCTTGGCGATTTTCAACAATGATGTCAGGGAAATTTCCATGTTGCCGCGCTCAACCTCGCCGATGAAATTATGATGCAAGTCCGACTTCTCCGCCAGTTTCTCCTGCGTGAGACCGGCTTGTTTGCGGCAGGCTCGGATTTTTTCGCCCACCACACGGCGATGATTTGGCTTCAACGGCATTGCCCATTAACTAAAACAGGATGCAAGCGATACATACACCCAGCATACTGTGTTTTTATGCTTGCCTTCCTTTGGTAAAGGGGCTAAACGTGGTTAAAGTCACGTCGGAATGAGGAAAACCATGAAAATAGGTTGGGGATTGGATTTATGAAGGCAAAGATGCGGATTCTGCTGGTTGAGGACGAACCGGGGGTTTCGATGATGATGGTGCATTTGCTGACCCGCGCCGGGTGCGAGGTGGAGGTCGCTTGGAACGCCGCAAAGGGAATGGCGCTGGCCCAAGTCGGGGATTTCGATTTGATCACGCTGGCCGCAGACCTACCCGGCCTAAACGGCTTTGAATTTTGCCGGCGGCTGAAAAAGGACGTGCGGTTGCGGCATACGCCCGTGGTCCTGGTTTCGGGGCGTTCTTCCAAGGTAGATGCCCGGCGCGGGATGGAATTGGGAGCGGCGGATTACATCACCAAACCATTTGTTGCGACGGATTTTATTTTCCGCATCATGTCAAACGCACGAGTCAATGTCCGCGCCGAAACGATGATGACGCCGGGGAAGGCAAGCGTATGAAGCCAAGGGCGACAGCTATTGTTCGGCCCTGGTCGGAAAGATCGCCAGTTTGCCGCCGGACTGAAATTGGGAGCCGATTTTGTTCAGCAGCAGATGCTTGGGGAACAAATCGCCCATGCGAACCCGGAGGACGCGGGCTAAATAAAGCAATTCGCAGTCCGGGACCCGGCGGCGCTGCAATTCCAGACTGGCCAGCGAATCACGGCTTATGTTCCACCCGCGCAATTGGAGTTTCAGCGCGAGTTTTTCCTGCGACCAGCCTCTTTTTAAGCGCAATTTCTGCACTTGGAGACCGACCAAATTCTTTGCGGGCTTCTTCACCAAACCCGATCATAGCGGCCTTCGGCCGGGAAACTGTGTTCACACGAACACAGAATATGTCATCGGAACGCAACACTTTGCGCTTGCCTTTTCGGGGGCGCGCGGGTAAGATTTTGACCATCAAGCGGGAAAGTGGGAAAAATCATGCATCTGAATGCGGGACACGACCCAACCACCAGCGGTTGCACTGGGGACAATTTCTTCAATCAACCTTCAATTCATAAGCAAAAACAAGGACACAATGAAAATACTTAATGGGCAATGGCTAAAAATCGCCGGCTTGGCCGGAACCAGTTTAATTCTGCTGACGCTGTCGCGGGCGGTGGTATTGGGCCAGACCGCGCCGGGTTTGGCCATCGCACCGATGGGTACGAACCAGTATTCCATCATTATCACAAATAATATTGGAATGGCGGATTTTGATCTGCAATGGACGCCGGTCCTGGCCAGCCCGGATTTTCCTTGGACTTGGGCGGCCATTGGCACGCCCGGCCAAACGAATTTTTTCTTAACCGTGGGCAATTATCCAACCGTTTTCTTTAGAACCATTCTGGATACGAACGCAATCCCACTATGGGAAGCGGCCGACGCGAACAATCCGGGCACGGGAATACTCAAGGTGACCATCCTTAACCCGGCCAATGGTGCCACGCTAAATTGACCCGATTTGAAGGTTAATTCCCGATACATATTATGATAACAAAGCGGCTTTTTTATCTTTTCACCTTCCTGTGGAGTGCGGCAATTGCTTATGGGCAGACGAATCTTACCACGCTCGTCGTGACCGCCGGGCAAGCCCACGCACTGGCTTTGCGGTCGGACGGCAGCGTTTGGGCGTGGGGAACAAATCGAGATGGCGAACTTGGTTTGGGGACCAATAATCTGGTCTCGGCTCCCCAACGGGTCGCGAACGTCACCAACGTTATTTCGGTCTCCGCCGGAGCATTGCATTCGCTGGCCGTCCAGAGCAGCGGCATGGTGTGGGCTTGGGGCCTCAACAGCGATGGCCGACTGGGGAACGGAACTTTCACCACGTCCACCAACCCCGTACCGGTTTCTCGTATCACCAATGCCGTCATGGTGGCCGCAGGCGGCAGTCATTCTCTGGCCGTGCTGGCCAACGGACAGGTGATGGCTTGGGGTTCAAATCTCGGGGGGCAACTTGGGACCGGAAACACAATTTCAACCAATCAGCCAGTTCAAGCGGGAAGTTTCACCAATGTCATCACGGTGGTCGCGGGCACTAACTTTTCCCTGGCCTTGACGGCCAACGGTAACGTTTGGAGTTGGGGGACAAACAACTTGGGACAATTGGGCCTGGGCAGCACAACGGGGCAGCTTTCTCCCGTACAAATCACGACCCTAAGCAACATCGTCCAAATTACTGCCGGCGGTTCTCACTGTCTGGCGGTAAACAACAGCGGTGTTGTGTACGCATGGGGCAGAAACGCCGAAGGGCAACTGGGTGACGGAACCACGGTCAACGTCACCGCCCCGGAAGTGGTTCCCAACTTTGGTTCCGCAACCAATTTGGGGGCCGTGCAATGGATTGCGGCGGGCTATAACAGTTCAGCCGCCGTTCTAAAAACCGGACGGCTTTTCTTTTGGGGCTGGTATGGCAATGGATCGGCCTACGGTTCAAACACGCCGCCGCAGGAATTGAACGCCAACAGCGGGCTTTCATTTCAAAAGGTGGCTTACGGAGACAGCTATTTACTGGCTACGCTGGCGGATAATTCAACGTGGGCGTGGGGTTTCAACCAATTTTCACAGTGGGGCAACGGAAACAATTATTCCACCAACGATTTTTGGAGTTATGACAGCGTCGCCGCCGAATTCAGTTTCAGTGCCAGTCCGTATCAACAGATGACGCGCTTCAATTGTGGCGACCGATATGACATGAACCTGTACGCGCCCTACTCGTATGATCTGCCCTACAATACGTTTGTTTTGCCGCTGGATCTGGAACAGGGCGTGAAACTGGCCACCTTTGGAAACGATCTGTATTGCTATGGAGCGAGCACCCCATGGTTTTTAAAGGTCCAGAAAACACAGCGGCAACATATCTGGCAACTGGTCGGGAGCACCACCAATGTAACCCGCTTTCCAGTGGACAATCCCGTGGTGGCTTTCGGCAATGATGCTGGCGGCAGTCCGTTGTACGTCGGGCAAGCCTACAATTTCGGGGTATTCGCCGGTTTTTACGATGAGCGGACCAGCCAGACCAATCGGTTCAGAATTCTGGTATATGACCGCAGTGTTTTGGCTTCGGGCGCGACGAACGTTGCTCCGACCAATATCATCAACATTCCTTTGCCCCGGCGTTACGTCGCCGCCGACAGCGGCGCTTGGTCAAATCTCGTCACCAATGGGAACCGAGTCGTTATCGCAACGAATGGTTTGATAACGCAAGTCCAATTCCGGGAAGGTCAGGGTTGGGGTGGAAACTGGGGGCTCGGATTAACGCTCGGCTCCACGCTCACAAATGTTGACATTGACGGTTACACCATAACGGTAACCGCACTGACAACCAACTATTGTTATGTGGTTGAGGGAATCGGTTCGGCGGAAGTGGGCGCGAATGTCTTTGCGCCGATGGGGATCACCAATAACACCGGATGGGCCTACCTCCCGCTGTACGCAATGAGCTTCGACACCCCTTCACCGCTGCTCGCCCATTTCATCAATAACCCGCACTATTTGGGAACGCCGGCCCCCCCGACGTATGCTGGCCGAAGCCAGGCGGAATTGCATGGACTGACCGCCGTAATGACCAACAACATCTGGCTCACCAATAATCCGGCTTACACGAATCTGGATAATTCGCCGGAACTTCGGCGAAGTCCCATTCTTGACCAGTTTGTGAGCGACATGGGCAACAACCCGTTGGCGCTCGCCAATTACGTGATCAATCAAATTGGATTCACCGATCCTATGGGCGACCAGACCAGCTCCCAACTGGTAAATGACTCCATCGTGCTGGGTGGCGTCAACCGTTCCGCCCAGGCCACCTTCTTGGAGGGACAGGGTTCACCGACCGAACAATGTGCCTTATTGGTGTATCTGCTGCGTCAAGCCGGCTATCCGGCGGCCTACGTTTGGCCGACCAACAACAACCTGATGCTAATGGCCAACACGGTAAGCGGCTTGTGGAAAGTCAACGTTCAAAGCGTCGTTTATTATGCGGGAGAGCCGCTTATCACCAACGCCCTGATAACGGTGAATTATCCATGGGTGGTTGCCAACATCGGAACCAATACGGTGCAAATATTTCCGTGGCTCAAAAACACGAAAATCATCGAGGGGCAAAACATTTATGATTACATGCCGACGAGCTATCCCGATGCGTATTCGTTTGTAAAAGCCTTCGCGTTCGCCAACCCCTCCATCATGGCCTTGGGATCGCCCAATGACGGCATTTCCTCTTTCTGGAAAAAATGGCTGACAAATCTGATTAACACCAACCAGCTACAACCGAATCTGTCCCTGGATGACTTTGGCGTCCTGGCCTACAACCGGGCGGACACTTACACTACCTGGAATCAGTTGCCAATGCCGGACTTTATGACGAACCAGTCCCAAGTGGCGGTGGTGCAAACCCTTTCCGACAGCCCGGTCACCTATCCATTTTTGACGAACATGTTCGACCGCATTGACATTCAAGTCTTCAACAATAACACGAATGCTTCAAACCTGATATTTGACACGGGAATGTGGCGGGCATGCGATTTGCACAACCGGAAGCTGCTTATCTATACCAACACGACCACCAGCGTGAGTCTCTGGATGACCTCGTATCGTCCGGGAATCACGGCCACCAATAATTTTCAGAACTTTGACACCGGCTCCAATGCCGTTTGCATCCAGATCGCCCAGACGAACATCGCCAGCACGGTGACAAATTTTCAAGTCCTGATCACCTACGAACGTCGGGATGGAACGCTTGTAAATCCGAGCAGCTGGCTGCCAAGCCAGGATTACTTTAAAGGAACGACCGTGCCGATAAATTGCAGCCGGCGTGACATCACGGCGATTATTCCCGGGGTGGCCCGGGTTACTCAACCGATGCTCCAGGTGTATGCGCAAGATTACTGGAATTTGGAACAACAGAAGGCCGCCAATACAAATTTTGTTCCGGCGATCACCGCCGAAGCCGGGGATGCCGTGATGATACTGGCCTCCAGCTTTTTCCAAAAAATGTGGGCGGATGACCAGTTCAATCAACAGATTCACAAGGTGCACGGCCTGACCTGGTTCTCGCAGGGAACCGCCGCCATGACGCCGCTGTCCAGCAGTCAGATGCAAGTCAAATTAAATATGTACTGGTTTGTGACCTATTTGATTGGCAACGCCAGTCTGGAACAAGGGACGGCCGACTGGGGCAAAACCTCTTTGCTAAACTATCTGGCCATGGTGCAGGCGGAAGGATGTTCCGCCGAACATTCGGTGATCGCGTCGGTTTGGGGTGACCAATCGCCTGTTTCCAGCATTCGGCTCTTGCAGTTGGCCGCGCAAAATACCGCCAGCAATGGCGTTGCCGGGCCGATGGAGCTAAACATCGAAAATTACAACACCTTGGGGAACCAATCTTACACCGGCTATGGCAGCACCCTTTTAAAAAATGAAACACCCAGCCTTTGGGCGACGGTTGGCAGCGTCTATGCCAGTGAATGGGATGCGCCCTTCGTCCGAACCCTGATTACGCCCGGTCAGGTGTCCAATGCCACAGGTTCATTCAAAGGAATGGCGGCGTTGATATTTGGCGAGACAGAAACCGGAGCCACCATGAGTGACAATCAAACGACCTTGAACGGGGGTTATAGCGACGAGCTTGATTGGATGGATACCTACGATAGTTTCCCCGATTATGTATTAACTTACAATCTCGATTACAGCCCGTCAACCGGCTATACCTTTACCTACAATAGCTTGACGATTCCCCAGCCCCAATTCTACTTTTCGCCCTATACGGCTTTGACCATGAACTCCGGCGGTTCCGGGCAAACGGCGCAAATTGCCTTCACGCCGCAACAGACAACCCAGGCATCCCAAATATCGGCGGGTCTGAACCTGCTTTCCGCTTCGACGGGGGGCGCGATTCAGGCGGAAAAAAATACCGGTTGGTTTGGCCGGGCCGGGGCCGGCATCAGGCAGGCAGGGGCGATGATCGCCGAGCCGGTGCAAGTCGTTTCCGGTGATTTTTATTCCGACACGGCGGACATGACGCTGGCCGGGCCAATGCCCCTGCAACTTCGCCGTAATTATTTCAGCCGCAATGTGGCGGATGGCGAGTTTGGCACCGGGTGGAAGTTAAGCTTTACGCCCTGGCTGGTACCGACCACGAACGCTTCAAACAATCAGTTGCTTTATGCCGCCGAACCGGATGGCGCGGTACTGGCCTACCGCTACCAAACCAACAATTTGTGGACCATTATGCCTGCGGATAACCCGGATTTGGTCAATTTCACCGCTTCGGGCATCGGTGGCACTGGCAATGCCTTTAACAACACCATCCGACAAAACGCCACCAACAGTGGCCTCTACACGCTGTTGGGCGCGGACGGCAGCCAGCGCACCTACCAAATGATGACCAACTTCGCCATCACCGCAGGCACAAATCAATTGAGCCGCGTACGACCCTATCTGACCCTTTGGCAGGATGCCGCCGGGAATTATTATCAATTTTCCTACGGAACAAATTCGGCCAACAATAACTTTGGCCGGCTCTATCGGGTTCAAGGCGCCAACGGCGCGTCCCTGACCTTTGAATATGATTATTACGGGCGTATCATCCAAGTTATTTCGGATGATGACCGGATAGTGGGTTACCAATATGATAGTTACGGTGATTTAACGTCGGTTACTCTCCCGGATAATACCCAGTGGCAGTATGGGTACGACCATTATTCTTTCACTACGAACAGTCAAATTTACACTGATTCTGATCATCTGCTCATCAGCGAGACCAAGCCGGATGGCCGGATGGTCGCCAATACTTATGACAGTTTGCGCCGGGTCATCATGCAGCAGGCCACGGTCGGCGGCGAGCGGCAATTAATCACCAACGCATGGTTTTTCTACACGAACAACTGCACCACTCTGACCAACCCGCTGATTAGCGGCGTCACTTGCGTCAAAGACGTGTTCCAAAACGCCTACTTTTACTATTACACCAACAATCTTATCACAAACACGATTGAGCCGCTGGGCCGGACAAATATCCAAAGCTGGTACTCCATCGTTGAAACCAACGGACCCGGTTATTATCCCAACAGCCTTCAATATTCCGTGGATGCCCGCCACCTGACCAATTGGTTTTTCTACGATTCAAACGGTAACGTCACCAACGTGACGGCGTATGGCAACTTGACGGGAAATGGCGGCAGTGGTGACTGTGCCACGAACACCTTCGTTTATACGAGCAACAGCTGTCCGTCAACGGCCATTGATCCCGTCGGCAACCAATTGAGCTTTTTCTATAACGATCCGTCGGATGCCTATCACCTGACCGACTTGCAATTTTCGGGCGGCGGGGCCGGAATTGCCACCAATCACTGGCGTTACACGAATGCGGTTGGCATCGTGAACATGGGCGGATGGTTTGAAACCAACCGCGCGTCTGGGCTTTGCTATCAGGAAATTCTGGCCGACACAGCTACCAACGCCTGGGTTTACAACGGACGCGGTTTTCCGGTGCAACGGACCCAATATGCCGCCACCGCCGACCTGCCCTACGATTCCGATCCGCCCGTGACCGCTTATTTTGCGTTCACGCCTCGCGGTGACCTGGCCACGATCACCGACGCACTCGGCCGCCAAGTGAATATGAACTACGATGAGATGGGCAGGCTTGAATGGCGGGATGTTTTCGACCAATCCAGCAACGTCGTTTCGCGGGAGAATTTTTACTACACCGATAACGGCGAGTTGGAATGGTATGATGGCCCCCGTTCCAATCCCGGGGATTATATTTGGTTTAATTATGACGGTGCCGGGCGGAAGGCTCAAGAGATTCACTGGCGGACACAAGCAAAGGCTGACGGCAGTGGAATCCAGGCCGTGTCGGGGAACGCCCTGTATGACACGACGTTTTACGCCTACGATTACTTCGGCAACCTCACTTCGACCACCGACCAACGCGGGGCTTCGACCACCAACAATTGGGACGCGTTGGGACGATTGGTTCAGCGCCAATCGTTTGATGTCGGCGGCACGGCTTTGCTGGCCACCGAGGCCTTTGCCTATGAGCCGGGCGGTTTGATTCAGTCTTACACCAATGCTTTGGGGGGACTAACCACCAATCAATATACGAGCACGGGGCGGCCACAGTTCCGCCTCAATGCCGACGGATCGACCAACGGTTGGACCTATTATTTGGACGGGCGCATCAACCGTGAGATTCAAGGCAACGGGGCGTATTGGCAATCAACGTATAATGACGCCAACCGGATCGTCACGCGCACGTTTTATTCGCCGGCCGGTATGTCTGAAGCCACCAATTCATTCCAATTCGATACGCGTGGCAACCCGATTCAATTTGTGGATGCCGGGGGCAATTCGTTTATTGCCGCCTATGATGGTTTGGGCCGGGTCAAAACTGCCGCCGGCCCCACCATTGTCACGATCAACAGCGTGGATAACATCCTTACCCAGCAAACCACCTACACCACGAACGTATCCGCGCAGTCACTCACGAATTATTTTGATGCCGCCGCCTCGGTGACCACCAACGTTAACGCGCTCGGCGAATCCACCGTGTCTTGGTTTGATGTGCTGGGTCGGGTGACCCAAACGGAAATCATCAGTGCCTCCGGTGCCCTCATCCACCAGAGGAGTCTGACTTATTCCCCCGATTTTAACAGTGTCACGATTGCCGATGGTTCGGGTGCCAGCGCCATCGTTCACACCATCTATACCGATAATGATGGTCAAAATGTCCTTGATGTCGCCTATCCGTCCGCCAATGTGACCGAGTTCAATTTGCGCCAGTATGACCCCGCCGGCAATCTTTCGTCCATCCAGCATGATTCCTCCAGCGGCGGGGGGGTCACGACCTGGGCCACCGCCAGCTTCGCTTACGATGGTCTCAACCGACCGGTCAGCAAATATGACCGGGACAATGCCCTAACCACCTACAGATATGATCCGATGGGCGATTTGACCAATCGCACCCTGCCGGGGGGACTCCAAATGCTGGCGAAATTCAATAATGCCGGCCAGACGCTGGCGGACTGGTATTTGAACACAAATTCAGGAGCTTGGACCCGCAGCAATTCCTATAGTTACTTTGCCCTCGGCAGTCCGTTTGCCGGGCTGCTTCAAACCAAGGTTGATGGACGCAACACCGCTTTCACCTACGCCTATGATGACTGGTTGCGGACCACCAGCCAGACCGCCGCCGGCTCGTTGCCGGAACAAAACCTCATCACTGCCTGGCAGTTTGATCCTCGGGGTTATGTTACTAATTACACGGAGCAATTTGCCAGCACGAACACCGGCCCGGCCACGTCTGTGCAACGCGCATTCGATTCTTACGGCCAATTGGTGGCGGAATCTGTCAATGGCGGTACGTACTCCGAAACTGCCAGCCAGAACTGGGATTTCGCCGGACGGCGCAAATCGTTGAATATCGGCGGCGCAAGCTACAATTTTAGCTGGCAGGCCGATGGCGCGTTGACGTTGGTCAGCAATCCAACCGGGACTGGCACCTACACTTATGACACGGCCGGAATATTAACGAGCCGCCTGGTCGGCAACAGGTACACCAGCATTACCTCACGGGACGGTGAAGCCCGTCCCTTGACCATCGCCACCACGGTAAACACGGCGTCACAATTGGGCGAAACGCTGGCGTGGTCCGGGGACGGCTTGCTGACGAGCCACACCCTCGTGCGGAATGATCCTAATTTCGTCACCGACAACCGCGTATATTCGTATGCCAGTCAGAGCCGCCGCCTGGCTTCCGAGCAGTTGAACCTCAATACCGGCACGACGTGGACCAATTCATTCGTCTATGACCGGGGGGTGGCGGGCGGACCGGGGGCTTTGACGACCGCCGGGCCAACCGCCGCCAGTTTCGGCCTGTGGTGGAGCGGCGTTCCCGACGCCTTCTCACGCATCAACGCCGAGACGAATAACGCCATCGGCTTGCTCGCTTTTGGTTTTGTCAACGGCCAATCCACCCTGACCGCCTTGTTGGACAACCAACCCATTCAAATCCTGGATGTGGGCACCAATGCGATGCAATGGCGCACTTTCGTGGAATTCTCGCAGGGTGCCCATCAACTGGAAGTCAACGCCTTGCATCCGAGCGGTTTCTACACGGCTTCGGCCACCAATACATTCACCAACAACATTGTCAATCAATTCGCCTCCGACACCTTCGACCCAGCCGGGAACATCACCAATCGTGTCTGGATCAACGCCGGCGGGGCGACCAACCGGATGCAGTCCCTTTCATTTGATGCCAAAGGCCGTTTGCGTCAGGTGATTGAACGCAACACCAACAATTACGGCTTTAATTGGTCGGCGGTTTATGACGGCTTGGACCGGCGGATAGCCACAATTACCACGCTGGTGTCCAACGGAGTGCCATCAACAGTAATGCCGCAAACCCTGGATTCATATTTTGACCCGCAAGTGGAATTTCTGGAACTGGGGGTGGAGTTGAGTTCCGCGCCGCAAACGGAGTTCCTGGAAGCGGGAACGTCGCCCAGTTTGCAAACCGTCTGGAAACTCTATGGGCCGGACGCCGACGGCGTGTACGGCGGGTTGAATGGCATCGGTGGCCTGGAGGGTGTTTCGCCATATTTGAACACATTCACCCCGGCCATCAGCGATTTCCGGGGTAATATATTGGCGGAAATCACGAATGGCGTTGCCTCCTGGACGCTGGCCAGACCGACCGCCTACAGTTCGGTGCCCGGTCACCGGCCCGTGGCCTTTGGCAACGGGGTGGACTTGTTGCAATCGTCCGCACGGCTCGGGCGGGAGGTGGACGTGACAGGCAATTACCATATCGGCTACCGTGACCTCGAAGCGGTATCCGGTCAATGGTTGTGCGGCGA
>Ga0302320_10020356_pt1 | contig 13245 bp, 11 predicted proteins | sample Bog_T0_3_FD_202130 | JGI IMG/M metagenome (GOLD analysis project Ga0302320, IMG submission 202130) | Peat permafrost microbial communities from Stordalen Mire near Abisko, Sweden - Bog_T0_3 | ecosystem: Environmental > Terrestrial > Soil > Wetlands > Peat | place: Sweden: Abisko, Stordalen Mire...
ACGTCATTGTTGCTCCTCATTTCTGTCCAGGCCAGAACTGCGCAGTATCGCTTTGAGAGTTCCAATCGGCAGGTCTTTACCAAGTTTACCCGGCACAGTGACGACCATGCCTTTTTCAGGATGACGGAACTGGCGGTGGCTCCCTTTTATCGCTTTCAGGCGCCACCCCGCCGACTCGAGACGTACTATCAAATCCCTGACCTTCACGTTTCGATGTTATCGCGGGAAAGTGGGATGAGAAGCAGCAAGAGAGGATCAGAAACAGCTCTCGGCGGGAGATCGGCATAACCAGATTGTGTCATCCGGACACAGCGGGGGCACAAGGTTCTACGGGTGTGGTTTTTAGCACTGGTGAGAAGTTTTAAGAATCAAGCACTTACGGGCTTCCGTTCGTGGGTGTCCATTTGCTAATCTAAGTCCGAATTGGTGAAGTAAACAACCTGCCCTCTGCTGCAACACGCGGGCGCCAAAGGATAACGGCCGGGACCCTCAGCTTTCGGGAGCGGGGGCGAAGTCAAAAGCGGTTCGTTATCCCTCGCTTGACGGGTTGCAGCCGGAGGGGTTTTTTGTTTAGCGTCAACGCCAAACTTCCGGTTCGACCTTGCGCACCACCACCGTAAAACAGATCGTCCCGATTACCAGCAGCACCGTTGTGACTACGAACGCCCAGTAGAACTGGCCTGTTCGCTGGACGATCCAGCCGGTGAGCCATGGGGCGACGATTCCCGAGAGATTCCCGACGAAGTTCTGCAGGCCGGTCCAGCGTCCGGCGGCCCAGGGTCCGGCGAGCGTTTGGGTGATGGCCCAGAGGTTCGAGCTAAAGATCCCGTAAGCGAAGCAGGCGGCGCTGAGGAGCACGAGCGAGATCACGGGGTCCTTCACGATGACGGCGGCGAGCATGACGGTGGAAAGCATGAGTCCCGTGCCCGCGCAGGTTTTTCGGACCAGGTTGGGGCTGGCGCCGCTCGAGATCCAGCGGTCGGAAACGAAGCCGAAGAAGAGGCTGGAGCCGCCGACGACCCAGAGCGGGATGGAGCCGAAGGTGGCCATCTGGTTCTGGGTGTAATGGAGTTCGTCGCGGAAGTATGAGGGCAGCCAGGTGACGATGAAATACCAGACGTAATTGCTGCAGAAGAGGCCGAGGAAGGTACCCCAGGCGGAGCGTTTGGAGCAGATTTCAAGGATGCTCGGGACGTGGCCTTTTTCTTCACGCACCAGCGCCTGGTCTTTGGGGGCGAAGATGAACCAGGGGACGAGCCAGAGCAGGCTGAGTCCGCCGGTGATGAAGAAGAAGATGCGCCAGCCGTAAGTTCCCATGAGCAGGCCGCCGGCGAGGATGCCGATGGCGGGTCCGACCTTGCAGCCCGCGTCGATGGCGGCGTTGGCGAGGCCGCGCTGCTGTTCCTGAAAGTTGCCGGCGAGGATTTTCGAATACGACGGGTAGGCGACGGATTCGCCCATGCCGAGAAGCACTCGGAGGGCGAAGAGCATGGCATAGGTGGTGGCAAGGCCAGTGCAAAGCATGGCCGCAGACCAGACAAGGAAGCCCGCGGCGAGGACTTTGTTGACGTTGAATTTGTCGACCAGCCAGCCGGAGACGATCATGAAGCCCGCGTAGCCGAAGAAGAACGCGGAGTAGATCTTGCCGCTGGTTTCGGCGTTGAGGGCGAAATCGATCTTGAGCGAGCGGTCTGCCACGGAGAGACTGCCGCGGTCGATGTAATTGATGCAGATCGAAATCACGAGCAGGATGAGGAAGATCCACTGGGAGCGGGTGAGGGCGATGGACTGGAGGCGGGAGGGTTGGGCGACTGAGGCCATGTGATCCTAAGAGCTTATCGCAGATTGGTAATGAGCACTTCACGCGCGCGCTGGGCAGCCGCCACGTTTTTTGCGCTTGCCTCCACATGGAACTATCTGGACCGGTCGGTGCTGTCGGCCGCGGGGCCGGCGATTATTGCGGAATTCCATTTGAACACGACGCAGTTTGGATGGCTGCAATCGGCGTTTGCGTTTTCTTATGCGCTGGCTGCGCCGCTGGCGGGGTGGTGTCTGGACCGGTTGGGTCTGGAGGCGGGGATTGTGTGCGCGGTGGGGGTGTGGTCGCTGGCGGCGGCATTCTGCGGGTGGTCTCGAAGTTTGGGGCAATTGGTGGCGGCGCGGGGATTGCTGGGGGCGGGGGAGTCGGCGGGGGTACCGGCGGCGGGGAAGTTGAATGCGATTTATCTGGAGCCTCGGGACCGGGCGTTGGGGGCGGCTTTAACGCAGGTGGGGATTGCGGTGGGGGCGAGCGGGGCGGCGGTGCTGGTGGGGTGGTTTGCGGAATGGCGGTCGCCGTTTTTCGTGTGCGCGTTGCTGGGGCTGGGGTGGATTCCGTTGTGGCTGCTGGTGCGGCGCGCGGTTCAGCCGTATCAGGCGGTGGCGCCGCAGGTATCGGGGTTCCGATGGGAGTTGTGGGCTGACCCGCGATTGATTCGGCTGGCGGTGGCGAATGTGTTGTGGATGGTGGGGTATGTGTTGTGGTCGGGGTGGACGACGGTTTATCTGACGAGGATGTTCCCGATGTCGGCAGCGCGGGCGAACCGGAACTTTGCGTGGATTCCTCCGCTGGTTTCGGTGATGGGCGCGTTTGCGGGCGGATGGTTGTCGCGGCGGGCGGTGAAACGGGGGATGGGTGTGGTGGAGGCGAGGCGGTCGGCTCTGCTGGTGAGTTCGATTGGATGCATGGTGGTGGCTGCAGCGCCTTATTGCGCGACGCCGCTGCTGGCGACGCTGGTGATTGGGGCGAGCTGGTTCTGGACTTTGGCGGGGAGCGTGAATCTGTATACGATCCCGGTAGATATCTGGGGCGGGGAACGGGCGGGGACGGCGATTGCGGCTTTGGTGTTTTCGTATGGGCTGCTGCAGACGGCGGTATCGCCGGGGATTGGGTGGATGGTGGGGCGGTATGGGTTTGAGCCGGTTTGCTGGCTGGCGGCGGCGCCTCCGATTTTGGGGTGGTGGATTTTGGGCGGGGTGAGGAGTACGGGCACGGAGGCTTGACGTGGTGATTCGCATGATCGGCGAGGGAGTTTTCGAGTCACCACCCTGTGGCGCTTGCTTTGGAGTCCGAAGTGGAAGTCGATGAGTTTTCTCGACTATGTGTTCCGTGCATCGTTGCTGGTCCCGTCTGTTTATCCGGACCGTCCCAGCCTTGCGGATCCGGACGACGAGATGATCATGGACCTGGCGTCACAGCGGGGTGCTGCGATTCTTACGTACAATAAAAGAGACTTTTCCGGGGCGGCGAAGCGTTCTTACACCTGCGGAGTTTCTGGAGCGCATGAGGAGAACAGAGTGACTGTCAGCATTAACATTCCGGAAGATCTTTATCGGCAGGCGCTCGAACTTGCCGATTCGCAGCAGGTGTCGGTTGACGATGTCATCTCTTCGGCGTTTGCCCAGCAAATGGCCGGGTGGGAACGGCTTCGCCGGCGGGCGGCGAGAGGGAGCCGGGAGGCGTTCCTGCGGGTGTTGGATAACGTTCCGGATGTTGAGCCGGAGGAGTTCGATCGGATTTGATTGTGCAAGTGGAGGTCAGAATTGTGGCTGGGTGCGGGTTTGCAAGGCTTCCAGCTTCGTCCGTGCGATGGATAGGTTCGAGAGAACGAGTGAATAGCCGTAGGGAGAGACTTTAGGCGTAAAAACCTTGAGCGCCTGCTCGTAGGCGACGATCGAATCCTTCAAATCCGACGTGCTTCCCCTGATTAAGCCCAATTCGGCGAGGGCTGCGCCGCGGCCGTTCTGCACATTGGCCCACTCGAGGGGGTCGCGTTGGGGAGAAACTTCGGTGAGAGCGTCCCGATACTCAGCCAGTGCATCCTGCAACCTCGCGGAATCGTTTTCCCGTCTGGCCAGAATGGTCAGCGCCGCTCCCAGGTTGCGATGAACTTCCACCCACTTGCGCGGTGATTGATTCCGGGACAGCTTTACCTGCGCTGTTTGAAGGACGGCAACCGCGTGTTCCAGTGTCCGGGTATCGGTTTCGCGTTCACCCAGGTCCGCGAGAGTGATGCCCAGGTTCATTTCGGTTATGGCCCAATGCCGGGAGGAGTTCTCGGCCTGATAGATCTTCTGAGCCGCTTCGAAAGCAGTCCGCGCTTCATCGAGGCGAGCAGGACCCGAATCTCGGGTACCCAGACTCAACAGAGCGTTGCCGAGTTCGTTTTGCGTTAATGCCCACTCCAGAGGTTCTGTTTCGACGGACAGTCGCTCCAGGGCCTTCCGGTAGGTTGCCTGCGCTTCCTCTAATCGCGCAGGGCTCGTGTCCTCACGGCCAAGCAACAACAAAGCATCGCCGAGATGACGCATTGTTATCGACCAGGCGACCCTGTTCTGCAAAGTGGGTTGGTTCCCCGAACCGTTTTTCCCCGAAGCCTCCCTGAGATGCAGAACGGCGAGCTCAAGCGGCGGGGGAGTTTTAGGTTGGGATTCGGTTGATTGCTCCCCTATGGCGAATTCGATATCTCCCAATGAAGCAAACAGCTTCGCGCGGTCGTCCGGGAGCATGTTCGGGGGCAAGTGTTCCGTCACCGACTGTAAGCGGGACTGGAGCGGCTTCAATGTTTCCAGCAAGTACCTGCTGTCCGCCTCAAGGGAGGGCGCGGCAAGAGTGGCCACAGCAGCGGCCAAAGCCGAGCCCATAGCCGTGCCAAATGTGGAGTCCAGGGTCAGGTCGTTCGCGAAGCTGAAGCTTTTGTCGTTCCAGCCGTCCTCGGTCGCGGTCACGAATCGCAACTTGACCACGGACCGTTGGTCGATGGTGTCCAGTTGGCCCCAGATGAGCAGGTCGCCATGCTTGCGCCCCAGAAGTGTGCGGGCTTTAGCGGCGATGTCGAGGGTTTGCCGATCGACGCTGGAGCCCTCCGCGAGGCTGTATTCGGTGTCGATCGGGATCAGGCTTATGTGGGCGGACCCGAGAAGTTCGCGGATGGAGTCTATGACCCGGTCGCGCGCGTCAGTGGCGGGTTTGTCGTTGTTGTCGCCCAGGCGGGCCACGAGCACCGTGATTTTGCCGTCATCGGACGTGCGATCCACCATCCAGGCGCCGCCCGAGAGAGCGAGGACACAGATAATCAGCGCGATCACCTTCCTGAGAGACAGTCGCGAAACTAACCACAACAGCGCCGGAAAAACGCCGACCGCCACCACAGGGGCCACCATATACACCTCCTGCGGCGGATTTTTATGGAAGAGTGCTTTCCACAGGAGGTGGACCAGGATCAAAAAAATCCCATCGATTGCAGCCGCGATCAGATTCAGATTGATCGAGGTCCGATCCTTCTTCGATCTGATGAACGTGACTGCGTCCGGCAATGGCACGGCAGCGGCTCCTTACGCGCCATTCTAGCGCTTCGGGGCGGCGCTGGCCTTTCGATCTGGCATGGCGCATCGGCATCGTATAAGATCTTGCTGAGGAGAAATCGACATGAAGATGATGCAACGAGGATTGCTTTCGCTGTCTGCCGGGCTGTTGACGGCCGGCGCGATGCTGGCTCAGGCCCCCGCTCAGCCTCCGGCTCCGGGACGCGGCGGTCCGCGCCTGGCTTTTTGGGTTTCGTCGCCGGCGTGGCCGGATGGCGGCGAGGTTCCGATGGTGAACGCGGGACGAGGCGGGAACAAATCGCCTCAGTTTGAGTTTCACTGGAATCTGGGTACCAACCCCGGCAACCCGCCGGACACACTGAAGACCTATGCGGTGATTTTCCACGATATCGAGAATTCGTCGAATAAGACAACGGTCGATACTTTGCACTGGACCGCCTTCAATATTCCTGGCACGGCTAAGGGCTTGCCGGAAGGATTAGGCTCAGGCGATCTTGCTGATGGCACACGCAACGGCCCTGGCATTATGGCGGGACGCGGCGGCGGGGCTACTCCGGGCTATTTCGGGCCGGGCGCGGGTCCGGGACCGTTCCATCACTATGTCTTCGAATTCTATGCTCTGGATACTAAGCTTGACTTACCTGCTAACACTACCCGCGATGAGCTGATCAAAGCTATGGACGGACATGTAGTAGGCAAGGCCGCTTATGTAGGCCGGTTCCACGCTCAACCTTAGTTTTAGCGAGGCTTAGGCGGGTATTTGTCGATTGATTTGCGGACCATATCGTCAAGCTTGCCTTCGACCTGAGAGGCGTTCGATTTGTCTTCCCGGGCAATGGCCCTCCAAACAAGGGATCGGGTGGTGGGGTCGCGCAAGTCGATGACGAGGGTGCCTTCGGTGAAGGGGACGCGGACGATTCGCGTTCCCCAGCCGCGCCAGCCGGCCGGGTAGGCTTCGGTTTCGACCTGGCGGGCGGCGCCGAGGGTGTAGCGGACGTTGAGGTCGGTGCGACCTTCAGAGACGAGGGTCAGGCCTTTCGACTGGAGGGCTTTGATAATGTCCGCTTCGATTCGTTTTCGCACGAGTTCATTGTTGAGGGAGGGGTTTTTGCTGTTGAGGCGTCCGTCCCGGATGGCGAAGGTGCGGTAGTGGGTGAAATCCGCGGCGGCATCCGATTCGATTTCGATTTTCTGGGCGATCGCGGGAGCCGCGAGCAAGAGGGCGAGGGCTACAGTCTTCAACGTTAGTTCTCCACTTCGAGGTGAGTCGTTCTTACGGCTTTGCGGTCTTTGGCGTCGAGCGCAGTGATTCGCAGGTCGTAGGCGCCGGGTGTGGTCTCAGCAAGATCGAGCATCAGTCCCAGAGGCACGGTGGTGCTTCCGGTAAGGGGCGGCGGCGCGAGGCGCATCAGCCCTAAATCGCGGCTGACTTTGCCGGTTTTGACGTCGAGCAGTTCTACCTGGACCCCGAACGCGGGAATGTCCGCGGGCTTTGCGTCAGGCTGCGCAAGGGCAGGCTCGTAAAGCTCGGCGTAGAAGAAGCACTTATCGGATTTTTTAAATTGCGCCGAACCGCTCGGAGTGATTTGAACTCCGCCCGCGACCATCGGCGTGTAATCGTCAGGCAGGTCCGGGTCGAAACCGGCGAGCGTTTCCTTTGCCTTCTGCGCGCTGTGGCTGAGTGCTATGCCGCTTAAGGCGAACTTAGTGGGATCCCAGGGTTCTATGACGAGGTTGGAATCCAGACGTCCGAACTGATTAGCGCTTGAGCTGAAGACCAGGCGAAAGGTGTAAGCGCCGGGCACGATCCTGAATTGTTTTTCGTAATGGAAAGGCCGGGCTGCAAAGGCGTCGGCTTCTTTCTTTTCGGGGAAGGAAAATTTCACGCTGTCGCTGAAGCGGGCTTTGACGCTGCCATCGGGCAGATAAGCGATGCCGACCAGGTTGAGGGCAGATCGAAACAGTCCTTTGTCTTTGGTGAACTGAATAGCGCCTGCGGGGATATCGAGCGCGACGTCGACGCGGGCCGTGTTGGCGGCAGCGTAGACGAAAGGCGTGCTTAGGAAAGCGCCGGTCACGGTGGGCGTGGCATTGGCGGACATGCGCGATTCGAGGTCGCGCTCGGTAGGCGTGCCGGAAAGGACGTCGAGGGTCTTCGCTTCGCAATAGCCGGCGCGAGAGCGAACGTTTTCGCCGCCTTTATCGACTTTGACCTTCAGGGTGTGGCATGCACCCGGCGCTGCGTCTTTAGCGGGGATATAGCCGAGCACGTAATATTCTTCGGATTCCCTGCCGACTTTCGTGAAAGCCGGCGCCAGGTCCGTGGCGGTGTCTATGACGAAGCCTCCCGAGCCGTACGCCAGAGTGTAGAGGACCTGCTGGAGGCCCACGGTGCTGGTGTCCGAGGCAGCCCCCGCGCCCGCTCCTCCTCCGCGGCGTCCGCGAGCCGGAGTGGCGGCTGCGCCATCGGAGGCGCCGGATGCATCCATGCCGCTGGCAACCACGGGCGAAGGCACAACGGCATAAACCGCAACATTGGCGCGATTACACTCCTCGATGGTGTTGTTGATCTCGGTGATGGTGTTAGGGCCGCTCGGGTAGCCGCCGGCGACCAGGATCAGCGTCTTGCGTCCGGGCAGCGTGGCCATGCTCTTGATCATGCCGCGCAACATGCCGATGGAATTGCGAATGCCGTATTCGTTCATGGCGGCGTTGCCGGTTGAGATCGAACTGGAGAACTGCGAACTGCCCACGGCCTGTTTGAGGCGCTCGGGATCGTCGGTAAAGCCCTGGGTGACTTTGAGGCCGACGCCCATTTCGGCGACGGCCATGAGTTTGTCGGGGCCGGTATTGGCGGCGATGAACTTGAGCGCGGCCTGGCGGGCGTAGGCCTGCAGGGTGGCATTGGCTGTGGTGTCGTCGAAGAAGAGAACGGTGTAGTGTTTCTTTGCGCCGCCGTTAGCAGAAGGGTCGCCGGCTTCGTGCGAGAAGGTGGTGACGGTCTGTTCTTTGTTGTCTTCGAAGACCTTGAAATCCTTTTGGGTAAGGTCGCGGATGTAGTTACCTTTTTTATCGGTGACTACGGTATCGACCAGCACGAGTCGCGATTCGGACTGAATAACCGTCGGCGCGTGCAGGTCGGGGTTCTGAGTCTGAGCTATCGCGGCCAGAAGAAAAATCAACGGTGACATTTAAGGGATCTCCACGCCGCCGGTTTGCGCGGCCATTGCCTGACCTTCAGCGTCGCGCAGCACCAGACGCAGAACATAGCGTCCGGGCGCGACCTTGAACTCGGTATGAACTCCGATACCGGAGTTAAGTTTTGAGGCGAGAGTTTCGTCTTTGAGGCGCATGCTGACTTTCTTCGAGACTGCCTGGAGGAAGTTGCCGTTGCGGTCGAACAGGCCGGCGACCACCAGCAGATCGTCGCCGTTGCGGCCATCGACCTTGCGATAGCGCAGTTTGCGGACATCGATGCGGGTGTTGACGGAGAGTTGGGCCTCGTCGTCGGTGGTTTTGAAAAACTCGGTGTGAATCTCGAACGGGATGTCGCGCATTTCTTCGCGCGAGAAGAGGGCGTCGGAGACTTCTTCTTTGGCCTGATCGTCCGCGTTCGAAAGGTGGCGGGGCGCGTAGTAGCCGCGGCGGGCTTTCAGCGTAAGACCGGGCGGATCGTGTACCGTGACTTTCAGGCTGTGATAGCCGCCGTCGAGTTTGAGATTCTGGGGTGAAAAGGCAAGGATGTAGTAGACCTCCGGCACGGCGGCGAGTTCTTTCATGCCGGCAGTGAGGTCGTTATTGTTCTGGAAGAAGGTACCGCCGGTGGCGTCTGCAAGCTCGGCCATCACGTCTGAGTTGGCTCGCGAGGCGGCGACGTCGTAACGCTGTTTTGCGGTGACGACGGCGGCGGGCAGGCTTCGTTTCGAGATATCGGGCGTGTCGGTGTAAAGGCCTCGTGCGTCGAGAGCGCTGATGGTGACGCTGGCTTTGATGGCGCGGTCGAAGACATCGGACTCGTCCTGGATCTGTTCGTCGAGGCGAAGGAAGCCGGGAGAGATCAGAACGATGAGACGCTGCCCGGGCATGCCGCTCATACGGCGGACCAGGTCCTTGAGCGAATTAAGAGCGAGCCTGGTTTCCTGCTCGCCCGCGGAGATCACCGACTGCGATGTGGACATGACGTAGGACTCGGTGTCTTTGAGTGTTTGAGGCGGCCCGTAATTCAGGCAGACGTAGGTTTCCTGTTCGATGGTGGTGAGCGCCATCGGGTCATGCTTATTGATGATGAGATCCGCGATGTAGTAGGTGATGTCGGGACACTGCTGGCCGATGGGGCGGGAAACGGAATGGGGGCGGATCTTTCCAAGACCTTCGCGCAACTGGTCGACGTTGTCGGTGAACTCGACGTTGGTGAGGCCGGAGGTGGTGAAGATGGCGGCGCGGTCGGATTCTTTGAGCCCTTCCGCGAGATACTTTTCGGCGGCTCTGCGGGCCTGCATAAGGTCGGGGATCTCGATGTGGATGTCGTCAAAGAGCCAGGCGGTGAAGTGGCCGGGGGTGACCACGTTGGGGTTGAAGGAGGGTTCGTCGGGAGCGGTCGTGGCGGGTGCAGTTGGCCTGGGCGCCGTGACTTTGGCGTCGGATCGTTCGATGGCGATGCGCGAGATGACCTGAGGTTTGCCTTTGTCGAAAAGCTGGAAGTTTTCTTTGGTGAGGTTGTCGACGGGCTTGCCGTTTCTATCGCGGACGACTACGGGGACCAGGACTACGTTGACTCTGGAGGAGAAGGTGATGGAGGCTTCCTGCGAGTTGACTTCGGTGGCCGGTTGGGGAGGGGGCGTTTGGGCAAGAGTGAGCGGCGCGAAGAAAGCCAGGAGTGTTAAGGCGTGGGGCCGCATGGGTGAAGCTTGATTGTATCGGGAACGCTCTGCGGATCCGGGCGGCGTTTACAATGACGGAGGACTCATGCTTCTGGAGCGGCTTGTTCTCAGGAACCTTCTGTCATTTCGAGACGCGACTGGAACTGCGTCCGCTGAACATTCTGATTGGGGAGAATACGGCCGGCAAGAGCAATGTGATCGAAGCGATCGGGCTGCTGCAGGCGATGCCGCAGGACTTCAGGGTGGCGATCTTGCGGGGAGGGGGCGCCCGTTTCTGGCTGTGGCTGGGAGGCAAGGTTGTGTCACCGATTGCCACGCTCGGGTTTGACACGGGCGGCGTTGAATACCGAATGGAGTTTTCGGAGGATGCCCGAGGCCTGGTGATCTTAAATGAAAGGCTTGCAGCGGGCGAGACGATTCATTATGATCGGACGGCTCCCGGCGCCCCATGGATACCGGGGCCGACCGATGCCCTTTTTGCTTTCAACAAAAGCCCGCAGGACCCGACCCCCATTACGGGGATTGGGCGGAAACTGGAGGAGATCAGGGTCTATCGTGAGTTCCAGACGGGTAGCAGGTCAGGCAGCAGACAGGGTGTGAGCACTGGGGTCGCCGGCGATTATCTGTCGGACGGCGGCGACAACCTTGCTCTTGTATTGCAGGATTTGAATTTTCGGGGTGTGCAGGAGCGAATTGCCGAATACGTAAGCAGGCTGTCCGATCGAATTGGCGATGTGCGCGTGAAGCTGGACGGGAGCATTGCAAAAGCCTTTCTGGTGGAGAGGAAACTGCTGGAACCTTTGCCTTCGGCGCGCATGTCGGATGGGACTCTGAAGTTCCTGTGTCTTCTGGCTGTGCTGCTTCATCCCGATCCGCCCCCTCTGGTTTGCATTGAAGAACCGGAACAGGGGTTGCATCCGGATGCGATAGGCATCGTGGCGCAGTTGCTCAAGGATGCTTCCGAACGGATGCAGTTGGTGGTGACAACGCATTCGGAGGCTTTGATCGATGCATTCTCTGATTCCCCTGAGGATGTTCTGGTTTGCGAACGTGACGAACAGGAAGGCACACAGTGCACACGGCTGTCCGCCGGGCAACTCGAACACTGGCTTCAGCGATATTCGCTGGGGCAGTTGTGGAGGAAAGGCGAGATCGGCGGTACTCGTTGGTGAGGGAGATCCGGCTTCACTTCGAAGGCGATGAAAAGCTCCGCAGCGGCTTCAGGAGTTTCTTTTCGGAGTTTCCGCGCGGGACGTTGAAGCTCATCGCCACGAATGGAACGCCAGTGCAGGACTTCGTCGATGGGATCAGGAGTCATCCGGATGCGATTAATCTTCTGCTGCTCGATTCCGATGAGAAGCCCGAACTGCGGGTGCAACTGGCCCGATATCCAAACGATCGGGTGTTCTGGATGATCCAGCTGATGGAGGCCTGGTTTCCAGCCGACAAGGAAGCGTTGAAGAGGTATTACAAACGTGACTTCCGTGAATCTGCCCTGCCGGAGAATCCGCGCGTTGAGCAGATATCGAAACGAGATGTGCTGGAGGGCTTGAAGGAGTTTTCAAGAAGAACATCGAAGGGTCCTTATCACAAGACGAAGCACGCGCCTTGTGTTCTGGAACTGGTCGATGCGGAACTGGTACGAGGCGCGGCTCCGGAATGCGAGCGGTTGTTTCAACAACTGGCTTTGATGGTCGCGCGATAGTCAGACGATGGCGGGGCAGGCGACATGATTTGGATGAGACGCATGTTAGCGGAGGGGATTCCGGTCCTTACATAAGACTTCTCGCAATCTGCTGTGGAAGGGCCGTACATGTTGCCTTCCATGAAGGCGAGGCCGGGGCAGCGGGTGCAGGAGCCGGCGTGTCCGCAGGTGGAGCAGACGGGCAGGTCTCTTGTTCGAATCGCGCGTACCTGGTTGAATTGTTTTGACCGGTTCCAGATGTCGGCGAAGCGCTGTTGGCGGACGTTGCCGCAGGGGAGCGGGAACTGTACGCAGGGGTAGACTTCGCCTTTGGGACTGATGAAACAGAGGGTGTGGCCGGCGCTGCAGGGCGTGCTGTCGAGGGCGTCTTCATCGACCGGCGCGGGGGCGGCGCAGAAGTCGGCTATGTTGCCGACGAGCGATTCGCTGCGGAAGACTTCGGTGAGTTCGGCGCGCGAGATGTTGAGGGCGGTGATGGCGCGGTCGCCCGAGATGTGCGGGGTGATGGTGGGATCGATGGTGAACTCGGCTTCGATCTCGCGGGCGAGATTTTGTACGCCGGCCCAGTCGCGGGCATTGGGTTTCATCAGCACGCAGGCCACGATGGTGTGGACTCCGCGGGCTCTGATCATGCGCAGGGCTTTGAGCGAGCGTTCGAGCGAACCTGGGACCTTAGTGATGGCGTCGTGCACTTCGGCGCGATGCGAATAAATGCTGACCTGAAACTGGCGAACTCCCGATGAGGCGATCCAGTCGGCGTCGGCTTCGCGGACGAGCAGGGCATTCGATTTGAGCTTGATATCGAAGCCACGCAGACGGGCGTGGGCGACGATTTCGGCGAGGTCTTTGCGAAGGAAGATTTCGCCGCCGCTGAGGGTGAGGAAGAAGACGCCGGCCTCGGCCATCTGGTCGAGCAGGTCGCGGAGTTCGGCGAGCGAGAGTTCGGCGGGGTCGTCATGGTCGAGGTAGCAGTGGATGCAGCGCTCGTTGCAGCGCCAGGTGAGGTCGATGTGGGCACTGAGCGGGATGTTGTGTTCGAGGGCGCGGCGGTTGAGGGCTTCCATTAAGGGCATGGATTGGGCCTCGGTTCGGGAAGGAGCAGAAGGATGGCGTGTTGGGCGAGGTCGCGGGCGAGTTCTTCAGCGTCGGCGAGTGCTTGTTCGAAGGCGACCTCGTAAGCGGGGCAGATGTGGGATTCGACGATGGCTCGCAGAGGGGTTTGGCCGTCGGCGGCGAGCCAGATGGCGGTGGCGGTTTCGTTGAGGCTGAAGAGGCTGGAATCGGCAGGATTCATGA